>Ga0163152_10000645_pt1 | contig 58968 bp, 49 predicted proteins | sample OliLakLV19MP8IB2_FD_148635 | JGI IMG/M metagenome (GOLD analysis project Ga0163152, IMG submission 148635) | Freshwater microbial mat bacterial communities from Lake Vanda, McMurdo Dry Valleys, Antarctica - Oligotrophic Lake LV.19.MP8.IB-2 | ecosystem: Environmental > Aquatic > Freshwater >... | reverse complement strand
CCCCCGCCACACCGTCGGGCAACCGCCCCGCCGATCCGCGACTGACCCTCCAGCCGGCAACCGTCACGCCGCCACCGGTCAGCATGGAGGTCCAGGCACCGCCATCGTCATTACAGCCACCCGCATCGTCGATGACAGCCGGAACACCGATGACCAGTTACCGATTGCAGGTAGCTTCACTGCGCGACTCCGCGCTGGCCGCACGTGTTGGCACTGACCTGGCCTCGAGGTCGGGCTTACCGCTCCTGATCGCGCGGGATCGGAAGGGGGATGGCACCGCCTGGTATGCCATCAACCTCGGCGCCTTTCCGAGCCGCGAGGCGGCGGCGGCGGCCCGGGTGGAACTGGGCGGCCGCATTCGCGAGTTCGCCGACTCCATCATCCGCGCACCGCGCGGACGCTGACCGGGGGCCGACGCCCGTCGTCGATCCCGACGATCGTTCGTCACCCCACGCCCGCAAGTCATGATCCCTGCGTCCCATTTTCGCGGTACGGATCGTGCATTCCCTTGCCGGCGACTGCGGGCCGTCGGGCTGATCGGAAATGAACGCTCTTCGACAGTCGTTCGGCCGGCCCCGCGGCCTGCGGTCAACGAATCTCTCAAGTGATAACCTGCCGCGCATGACTGTCCAGGCCTCCGCCCGTCAGCCGGTGCCACCCCCCATATTTGATCGTGAACTGCTGTTTCATCTGGCCCTGTTCGCCGTCATTGCCCTGCTGGCCATGCTTCGCTCGGCCGGTGCCTATCACGATGACGACCTCGATCACTATTACATGGCGCGCTCCGCATTCGGCGAGCCTCGCTTCTTCGTCGATCCCTGGGGACGCCCCGGATTCACGTTGCTCTACGCGCTGCCGGCCCAGCTGGGCTGGAACGCGGTCCGCCTGACCACGATTGTCATCGCGCTGATCACCATGGTCGTGACCACGCTGACGGCGCGGCGCCTCGGCGCCCTGCGCCCCGGCATCTGGGGGGCGCTGGCCGCTTGGCAGCCGCTGTTTCTGCTGTTGTCGTTTAGCGCGCTCACCGAACCGCTGGCGGCGTTGCTCCTGGCGCTGGTCCTTTACGCCCAGGCTTCCGATCGCCCGCGCCTGGCGACAGTGACCGTCGGCCTGTTGCCGCTTGTCCGCCAGGAGCTTGGCGTCGTCGCAATTCTCGTTGCCGGTTGGATCGTCCTTCATCGACGGGATGCCTGGCGCGAACTCCTCTGGATACCGCTGCCGGTGCTGGCCTGGGCCATCGTCGGCGGCTTGATCCACGGCGATGCCGCCTGGCTTCCGGATGCCATTCTCGGCAGCTCACGCCCGCTCAACTCCACCGGCCCGCTCCACTACTTCCGCAACCTGATTTCCGTGACCGGCCCGGTGATCTTCCTCGGGCTTTTCCTGGGAATGATGGCTCTTGCTTTTCAATCCACTCGCGGACCCTCGGCCACGCGGCCGCCAAAATTCGCCGCCCTGACCTTGGTCGTCGTTTTCGGACTGCTCACGCTGCTGACCTGGGAGAAACTGCCGTTCGGCGGCAGCGTTGGATTCCTCCGGCACCTGATCGTCCTGGCCCCGGTCGCCGCCCTCGTGGCCGGATACGGCTACCAGTTCGCGATCGACTCATCTGGCCGCTGGCGCTGGTCCGTCGCGCTCGTCACCCTCTCGGTCACCGCACTCGTCGGTCTCGTTCTCTCGCACAGGTTGGCCGTCGATTTCTACGTCATCGAGGGGCGCGACTGGTCACGTCTTGCCGGCCTCGTGCCGGTCGCGCTGCTGGTTCTCGTGGCCCCGTGGCTCGGGCGTCGTCGCCGACTTGCGCTTTCGATCGTGCCGCTACTGGCCGCCGGTTTCTGCCTTGCCACCATCCGCCCGATCGATCTGAATGTGGAACAAAAGGTGATCAAGGCCGCCGTCGACTACATGACATCCCAGCGCCTACTCGGCCGCCCCATGATGGCCAACCACCCCTGGATCTACTTCTTCACGCATCGTGATCGCTGGGACCGACAGGCCACGCCTTATGTCACGCTCGACAATCTCAGTTCCGCCAGTCCTGGAACCCTGGCCATCTGGGAAAACCACTACGGTCAGCGTCTGTACGGCAATGTTCCGGTGGAAGCCCTGCGCAACGACCCGCGCTGGGAAATGATCTATGAAGTGGAGTCGGGGGATGGGCAGTTTCGGGTGGTGATGTTTGAGAGGCGGGGTGGATAGGGGTTGGCTGGCCGGGGATGCCACTGACGGAGTTCCGGGAGAAATCTCGCACGGTTGAATGTAAATCAGGCTTGTGACCCCTGCACCGGCTTCACCCCTCTCAACACCCACGCCCCTGCCGCCACGAACCCAACCAGCACCAGGATCGCCAGCCGGTAGCGCCAGGGCCCGAGCGGCGCGCCGAGGGCCACGACGATGCCCCAGGTGAGCGAGCCCAGGACGGCCCCCGCTTTGTCCGACAGGGCGTAGAGGCCGAAGAATCGACCGTATTCCTCCGGCGGCGACAATTGCGCCAGCAGCGCCCGGGCCGTTGTCCAGGTGCCGCCGAGGCAGAGTCCGATGACGACGCCGGCCAACCAGATGACGAGAGGACCGGGCACCAGCGCCACGGTCAGCAGGCAGACAATCCAGCCGATCAGGACGACCAGGAGCACGGGCTTCGGGCCATGGCGGTCGGCTTCGTGGCCGGCCGCGAGGCCGCCGGCCACGGCGCCGGTGGTGGCCAGGATGAAGAGGATGATCTGGGTGGAGTCGGGCATGCCGACGACTTCGAGGGCGTACTTGCCCATGACGATCAGGATGGTGTGAACGGCATTGACGAAGAGGTAGTTGGCGATCAGGAAGCGGCGGATGCCGGGGTATCGGCCGACATCGCGCAGGCTGGCGGTTACTTCCCGGATGGCGGCATGAATGCGGGCCAGGACGGGTTCCGTCCGGGCGGTGGTGGGTGCGGCCTGGATTCTAATGCGAAGAAACAGCGGAATCGAGAAGAGGGCATAGAAGATCGCCGTGGGCAGAAACGCCGCCGCCCGGCCACCCGGCTCGATGCCGGGAATCAGGAGCTTGAGCGGGCCCACTTGCCCTTCGACGAACGGCGCCACCATCAGGAGGCCGGCGATCGATCCGATGTAGCCCATGGCCACGCCGAAACCGGACACGCGGCCAATCGTGGCTGGCGTGCTGACCAGCGGCAGGAGCGCGTTGTAGAAAACGAGACTTCCCTGGAACGCGTAGTTGGCCAGGACGAAGGCCGCGAGGGCGGCGAGGGCCGTCTCGGGGCCGGGGGCGCCCCTGGCTGCCACACCGACCAGGGCCGTGCCGGCGATGGCCGCGAGCGTGAAGCCGAGGAGAAACGACAGGCGCCCCCTGGGACTTCCATCCGCCAGCACCCCGAGGACTGGCAGCGTGACCGCCACCAGGATCATCGAGAGGCTGAAGGCTACGTTGTACCAGAGATCCGGTTGCCCCTGGTCGACGCTGACCCACTTCAGGAGATACATGGTCAACACGTTCATCGAGAAGATCGTGTTGGCGAAGTCGTACATCGCCCAGGCGACGGCGCCCCGGGGCAGGTGTTTCAGTTCGCCGCCAGCCAGCGCCGCGTCGCCTCGGTCATGATGGCGGCGGCGATGGGGAGGACTCCCTCGTCCGGGTTGAACATCGGATGGTGATGCGGATAGACCGGCCCCTTCGGGCCCGAGCCGATGAAGATGTAACAGCCTGGAACCATCGCCTGGTAGAAGGCCATGTCCTCGCCGCCCATGGAGGGCTCTGTCTCGATCAGACTTCTTTTGCCCACGACATCCTTGATGACGGTCCGGAAGAAATCAGCCAGTTTCGGGTCGTTGACCAGGGCCGGATCCTCATTGATGTATTCCAGTTCACCGCGGCCACCAAGGGCGCTGGCCATCTGCCTGACGATGGTGGACATCCGCTTCGGCACCTCGCGGCGCACGCTTTTCGAGAAGGAGCGGACGGTGCCGCGCATCTCGACCGACGGCGGAATGATGTTGAACGCCGTGCCCCCGTGAATCGAGGCCACCGTGAGGACGACCGAGTCGAGCGGATTGATTGAACGGCTGGTGATCGACTGGAGCGCCGTGACGACCTGCGCCGCAATCAAGACCGGATCGATTGACTTGTGCGGGTAGGCCGCATGCCCGCCGACACCGTGAATGTTGATCGTGAACTTGTCGACCGCGGCCATCGCGGGACCGGAGACGACGCCGACCTGGCCAACCGGAATTCCCTGCCAGATGTGGTAACCGAACGCGGTGTCGACATTCGGCTTTTGCATGATGCCGGCCTCGATCATCCCGGTGGCGCCGTGCAGACCCTCCTCGGCCGGCTGAAAGTTCAGCTTCACCGTCCCTTTTTCGGGCGGCTTCTCGGCGAGCAGCCGGGCCGTGCCGAGAAGGATCGACGTGTGAAAGTCATGGCCACAAGCGTGCATCGTGCCCGGATTTTTCGAGGCGAAGGGGAGGCCCGTCTCCTCGACGATCGGCAGGGCGTCCATGTCCGCCCGGAGCATCAGGACCCGGCCTGGTTGCTTCGATTCGATCAGGGCGGTGACGCCGGTGCCGGCCAGGATGCGGGGCTTCAAGCCCAGGCCAGCGAGCCGCTGGGTGACGAGGCGGCAGGTTTCCGTTTCTTCGAAGCCGAGTTCCGGCCGGGCGTGGATCGCACGGCGGGTGTCGACCAGTTCCTTTTCGATGCGCCGGGCTGCGGAGAGGGCGGCGTTCGGTGAGACAGTTCGCGGCATGGGCTCCTCGGGTCGTTCGCGTCGGACAGGGGAGTGTGGCAGACTCAGGCCGGATTCTACACGGGAGGATGGGATGTCCGGAATGAATGAAATTCGTCGCCAGATTCCCGGCGTGGTGGATGCCCTGCTCGGCACGTATGACCGGCATGGCGGCACCAGTCACAACCTGAGCGGCCGCCCGCTGCCCGACCGTCAAGTCGTGGCCGCCATCCTCGACGATCTGCTCGAGGTCCTGTATCCGGGCTACTACGGTCCCCGTGAGATGACCGAGGACAACGTTCGCTACTACGTCGGCGAACGGGTCGACCGCCTCGCGTTTCGATTGCGCCGTGAACTGTACCGGGCATTGCATCACCGCTGCGTCAAGCCCGGTGGCGATTGCGTCACCTGTCATGCCGGCGCCGACCGGATTGTCGTGACCTTTCTTGGCAAGCTGGCCGAGTTGCGCCGGGTCCTGGCAAAGGATGTTCGCGCCGGCTTCGAGGGTGATCCGGCCGCCACCGGCCTTGACGAAATCATCTTCTGCTATCCGGGGCTTTATGCGATCACGGTCTATCGCATTGCCCACATCATCCACTCCGCGGGCGGCCCGATCATCCCGCGCATGATGACCGAGCTGGCCCACTCGCGGACCGGCGTCGACATCCATCCGGGCGCTTCCATCGGCGAATCATTTTTCATCGACCACGGCACCGGGGTCGTCATCGGCGAAACGACCCTGATCGGCGAGCGGGTCCGCCTGTACCAGGGGGTCACGCTTGGCGCCCTCTCCCTGTCGGCCACGGAAACCGAAACGCTCCGCGGTCACAAGCGCCACCCGACGATAGAAGACGAGGTCGTCATCTACGCCAACGCCACCATCCTCGGCGGTGACACGATCATCGGGAAGGGCGCCGTCATCGGCGGCAACGTCTGGATCACGAAGAGCATCGCGGCCGGAACGCGGGTGACGCTCTAAACGTCAATGGACAATCGCCGATCTGGATGAACTGCTCCGCGAAACACCGCCGGCTGGTTGACGACCCCGGACGCCCCTCGTCAGCCGGCGGCCGAGGCGTCGAGGATTTCCATGAGGTGCGCGGTGGTTGGCAGGGGGCTCTTTTCCGTGGCGGCAAGGCTGCCGCGAATCTGTACCAGGCAGCCGACGTTGCCGGCGGTGACGATGTCGGGACGTGCGGCACGGACATACCCGGCCTTGCGGTGGCCCAGGCGGGCGGCCATTTCCGGCTCGAGGATGTTGTAGCTGCCGGCGCTGCCGCAACAGACATCGCCCTCGGCCAGGGGCACGATTTCGAGGCCGGGAATCTGGGCCAGCAGGGCGCGCGGCTCGTCCGTGATTCGCTGGCCGTGGGCCAGGTGGCAGGCATCGTGGTAGACGACCCGAATCGGTTCGCCATGCCTTTTCGTCGGGAGCAATCGGTACGGTGGCATGAGCGGGCCGCGCAGCGGATTCTGCGCCAGGATCTGGCTGACATCCCGGGCGCGTGCGGCAAGGCCGCCGCCGCCGCTTGTCCAGTAATCGTACTCCTTGAGCATGGCCCCGCAGCCGGCGGCGTTGGTCACGATCCAGTCGACGGGATTCTCGCCAAATCTCGAGGCCGTCCGTTCCGCCAGCCGGCGCGCGTCGTTGGCGAGGCCCGCATGGGCGGCCAGTGCGCCGCAGCAGGTGGCGCCGGTCGGAATCAACACCTCCCATCCCTCGCGCGCCAGGACGCGAACCGAGGCCTCGTTCACACGGCCAAAGAGCCCGCTCATGACGCAGCCGGTGAGGAACGCCAGGCGTCCCGAGAGAGGCGGCGCACCGGGGATGACAATCGCACCGCCCCCGTTCACGGAACGGGCGCCGGAAAACCGCATCCAGTTGGCCATCGGCTCGGGCCGGAGGGCGCCGGCCCAGCGTCGTGATTCGAAGCCCCGCGGCATGAGTGTCGCGGCCAGGCCGCCAAGACCAAGTTGATCGGCCAGTCGCATCGCCTGGATCGAAAATCGAAAGAGGCCCGGATCCGCCATGACGCGGCCGACGATAACGCGCCGCAGGAATTTTCCGCGCAGCGAACGATGCGCCCTGGCGCCACGATCGAGATCATCCGGGCGGGCGGGGCGCTCCAGCCAGGCCCGGGCCGATTCGAGGATGGTGCCGTACTGAACGCCCGAGGGGCAGGCGGTTTCGCAGGCGCGACAGCCGAGGCAATTGTCGAGGTGGCCGACCACGGTGGCCGTTGGCTCGACGCGCCCTTCGGCCAGCGCCTTCATCAACCAGAGCCGGCCGCGCGGCGAATCCGGCTCATGGCCCATCTCCTTGTAGGTCGGACAGGCATCCAGGCACAGGCCGCAGTGGACGCAGTCGGAAAGGAGCCGGGAGTTGGCGAAACGGGGCGTGTCACTCATCACAATCCCCAGAAGAAAAGGCCGGGGGAGAATCGGCGGCCTGGGTCGAGCGCCTGCTTGATGCCGTTCATCAGGGACAAGGGCGCGGACGCCGGGCCATCGAGCGTGGCATGGTCGAGCGTTCGGGACGGAGGCCCGTCGTCCTGCCCGCGTGAGGATCGCAGCCTGAGCCCGGTGCCGACCGCCGCTAAGTGCGTGCGCCAGGCTCGGATCGCCGCCCAGTCGGGCGCCCCGTGGGCATCAAGATCAAATTCGATCGATCCGCGGCGGAGAAGGGGGTCAAATCGACGGCGGGACGGAACGGGGTTACCGGCGTCCGTCGAGGGTCCACCAACAGTAGTCGTCGGGCCGATCACGACGGACGGCACCATCAGCTCGAACGAGTCTGGATCTGGAGAGGACAAAGCATCGAACAGTCCCACCCCGACTTCCCGGCACCCCACTTTCGAACGCGCGGTCAATTCGCCGCCGACCTGGGCCAGGATGGCGATGGCCAGGTCGGTTTCCGCGGTTACATCCTCTTCGAATCCGTCGAGTTCCAGCCGGAAGGAGGCGTTGTCACATACCGTGACAAACCAGGCGCTCGGTCGGATGTCGGAATGGACCAGACAGCGCGTCATCGCATCGATGGCCGCGGCATCGGGGAGCCGCCCCTCCAGCGTTTGTCGGACTTCAGGAATTGGCGTCAGCTTGAGGGTCAGCTCGGTCAGCAGCCCCAATGTCTCGCGCGCGCCGGTGTGCAATTTCATCAGATCATAGCCGGCCACGTTCTTGACCACCCGCCCGCCGGCACGGCGTTCGATTCCCAGTCCGTCCATGACCGTGAGGCCCAGCAGGTGTCGTCTCGGTCCGTCATAGCCGGCGGCGTGGGCCGAGAGGCGCGCCTCGGAGACGACCGTGCCGACCGTCAACTCGGGGCGGCCGCGCGTGAGCGGAACGCACAGGCCCTGTTCGGCCAGGAGAAGCGTCAGCGCATCGACGCGGAGGCCAGCCTGGACCGTGATCGTCAGATCATCCGGTTGAAAATCAATGACCCGGTCAAGCTGCGACAGATCGATGCCGATCGGGCCCACGGGATGGTCGCTTCGGGTGAAGTCGAGCGGGCCCGTGATGCCGTTCCAGCGATCGCCGCCGACCGGGATGACGGGTCCGGTCGTGCCCGCCAGCACGGCCGCCAGTTCGGCGCGATCGGCCGGTCGCTCGATTCGTTCGATCGCCACGCCGCCGACGATGGCTGCCTCGCTCATGCCGGAGCCTGTTTCTTCGGCATCACTTCGACGCACTGGCCGGCCCGTTCGGGCATCGCTTTCCAGGGGTTGGAGCGGCGCTCCGGGTCGAAGACGGCACGGATGGCCCGCATCGCGTCCAGGTCGGCTTCACCGAACAGCCGATTCATCATTCCGATTTTCTCGACGCCGATGCCGTGTTCGCCGGACAGGCTGCCGCCAAGTTCGAGGCAGGCCTCGAGGATTTGACGGCTGGCCGACACGACGCGAGTCACCTCGTCCGCGTTGCGCTCGTCGTACAGCATGCAGGGGTGGAGATTGCCGTCACCGGCGTGGAAGACATTGACGACGCGAACATCGTGGGCCTGCGCGATGGCGCGGATGGATTCCAGGATTTCGGGCAGCCGGGTGCGCGGCACGACACCATCCTGTGTCATGTAGTTGGGGGCCAGGCGGCCGATGGCGCCGAAGGCTTTTTTCCTGGCGGCCCAGAGGCGGGCACGTTCCGCCTCGTCCCTTGCCCGACGGATCTCGCGTGCGTGGTGGCGGAGGCAGAGCCCCTCGATCCGATCGACCTGGCGGTCGAGCGATGGGCCGAGGCCGTCGATCTCGATCAGGAGGACGGCCGCCGCATCTTCCGGAAAGTCCATGCCGAAGGCCGCATTCAGCGCGGCCAGGATCGGATTGTCCATCATCTCGACTGCGGCCGGCACGATGCCCGAAGCAATGATGGCGCTGACGGTTCGGGTGGCATCGGCCACGGAGTCGAAAATGCCGAGCAGCGTCCGGACGGCGCGGGGCCGGCGGGTCAGGCGTATCGTGACTTCGGTGACGACACCAAAGGTGCCTTCATGGCCGACGACGAGCCCGGCGAGGTCGTAGCCGCGGCCAGTCTCGGGACCGATATCGAGTTCGTGAATCGCGCCGTCAGGTGTCACCAGCGTGAGGGCCAGGACGTGGTCGACGGTGACGCCGTACTTCAAGGTGTGCGGCCCGCCGGAGTTCGTGCCGACGTTGCCTCCGATCGTGCAGGCCGCCTGGCTGGATGGGTCCGGGGCGTAGTGGAATCCCGCCTCCTGGACGCGACGTGTGGCCTCGAGGTTGACCACGCCCGCCTCGACCCGGGCTTTCCGGTTGTCCAGGTCGATCTCGAGGATCTTCTTCATCCGCGAGGTGCAGACAACGACGGGCGCCGCCAGGGCGATCGTGCCACCGGCGAGTCCGGTACCCGCTCCGCGGGGCACGAAGGGAATCCCGTCCCGGGCGAGGAGGGAGAGGAGGGCCTGTGCCTCACGCGTCGAGCGGGGGTACACCACAACCTGGGGGGCCGACCGCTCGAGCGTCAGACCATCGCACTCAAACGTCGTCAGGGACGCGGGTTGCGTCAGAACCCCCTCCGGCCCGGTGATCCGGCGTAGGTCCTCGATCTGGGCCGCCAGAAGCGGGGCGGTGGGGGGGGACGGAAGTGTCATCCAGTGGATACTAAATGTTTTGCAGGATTGGTCGATATTCCCCATCGGATCTTTGGGGAGCTGAATGCTGATGAGTCGAAATCAACTTGTCCAACTGGGTGTGATGGCCGCTGGCCTGGTTGGATGGGCCGTGCCCGCCCTGGCCGTTGAGAGCCGCATCGGCGGTTGGGCCACGATCTCGCATCATGAGGGAAGGACCGGCTATCGGCTGAATGACATGAACCGGAACGACAATGCCTTCAGCGGCCTCCGGATCAACCCCGAGGTGCAGGTACGCCTGGACGGCGGCCTCGAACTCAACGCGGAATACCTGATCGACGCCGGCGCGTCGACCGGCCTCTCCAACACCTTTCTCCGTCTCTGGGGAGAGTGGGAGGAAGCGGGCGGCCAGCGCTGGCTCAATTTCAAGGTCGGCAGCCTGCCGCTTGTCTTTGGCACGTACGGGGAGCGCGCCAACCAGAAGTCCAACCCGGTGATCGGCGTGCCGCTCCTGAGCGGTTACCACACCTCACTTTCGATGCAGTTTGTTCCCGTCAACGGTGATTCTCTGCTCAATCGGCGGGGCCGCGGCCAGTTCGGCATCAACTACACCAGCGGAAGCGGTTTCAAGGGGATGGTCATGGTCTACGAGCCCTGCTGGGACATGGGCCTGGAAGCCTACGGCGCGCATGGCGCGTTCGAGTATGCGGTGGCGCTCACCGAGGGGACGCCCAGCGCCGCCGTCCTGTTCGGCAACGAGACCAACGACGAGCCGGGCTTTGTCGGGCGCCTGGGACTGTCAAACCTGCCGGGTGCCCTCTTCGGGGCACGTCTCGGCGTCTCCTATGCCACCGGTGCCTTTTACAGCAATAACGTGGCGATGTCGGCCGATCGTCGGAATGAGGATTTCGACCAGATCGTCTGGGGATATGACGCCGAGTACAGCATCGGTCGTTTCGTCGTGCGGAGCGAGGGAGTCTGGAACAGCTGGCAGCTTCCCGGCAATGACGATCCGGCCCGCTGGTTGCCGGACGAGGTGGAGGCGAACGCCTTCTTCGTCGAGTCGGCAGTCAAGCTGATGCCCGGCGCCACCCTCGGGGCTCGATACGACCAGATCAACTTTGACGAGATCACCGGCCCGACCGGCCGTACCCAGGCCTGGGACGCGAATGTTCGGCGCGTCGAAGGGGCCTTCTCCTTCCGACCGGCGCGCGAGTGGGAAATTCGGGTGGCCTACCAGAACTGGTGGTATCCGGACGAGCCGGCTCTCGATGCGGACATGGCCGGGTTCCAGTTGAGAATGGATTTCTGATGGTGACCCAATACCGATTCCCAGTTCCGGCGGTTTGGGCCGCGCTGGCGATCCTGTCAATAACGGCCTTCTCATCCCTCGCCTCGGCCGGAACCGTCAACGGGCGGATCAATGGCACACTACCCCCCTTGCGCAAAAGCCCGGACCTGTATGGCAAATACCGCCGGGGTCAACCGGTCGCCGACCTGCCCAATCCGCTCCTTGTCGTCCTGATGCCGGCCGACGGCTCCGTGCCTCCCCGCCTCGTGACGCATCCCGTCGTCGATCAGAAAGACGAGCGTTTCATGCCAGGCGCCCTGGTCGTTCAGGTCGGAACGACTGTGGAATTTCTCAACAGCGACTCGTTCTATCACAACGTCTTCTCACTCTCGGCCCCCCGGAAGTTCGATCTCGGTCGCTACCGAAAAGGGGACTCGCGGCCGGTCACGTTCAACACGCCGGGGCTGGTGCGACTTTTCTGCGAGATCCATCCCGGCATGCTGGGCTATGTCCTGGTCAGCCCGTCGCCGTGGACCGCCGCGGCATCGCCTGAGGGAAATTTCGCCATTACCAACGTACCGCCGGGGCGTTACGACATTTTCGTCTGGCACGAACCGCTGACCGACCCGATCCGGATCGACACCGTCGAAATCGGATTGGAATCGGCGCCACTCGAACTGACAATCGCCGGAAGGTGACACCCGTGACCACTTTTCAGCTGCGGCACCGCATCCTGGTGCTGTTGTGCGCGGTGCTGGTGCCGTTCGCGGCGCTGACCTTTCTGGTGGTCGAACAACGATTGCGCCACGAGGCCGTCCAGGGGTTGAACGCCAGGCTTCTGGCTGCCCGCGAGTCGTTCGACGAAATTCGCCGACAGTGGCAGCTGGAACTCGAGCAGTCAGCGGCACTGGTGGCCGAACTGCCATATTTCAAGGCGTCGGCGGCCGTCTACGATCCGGACGCGTCGCGTCCGGCCCAGTTCGAACAGATCGCCACGATCGAGCCGGTGGCCAGGGACATCATGGATCACCTCGATCTCGACTTCATCGCGCTGACGGACCGGGATGACAACCTGATACTGGCCTTCCGGGCCGATCATCGGCTCGCCAAGAGGGATCTCGGTGAGGGATTTCACGATCTGGAGCGCCGCGTGGCCGAATCCGGCGCCGGCTCTGGGGCCATCGAAGTGGATGGTGAGATCGAACAGGTCAGCATGATTCCCGTCGTGGCCGGAGGAGTGGAATTCGGGCGACTGACCATCGGCCGCCGCCTGGATGACGATCTGGCCGCGCGGGTTCGACGCATGACTCACACCGAGGTGTCGATCGTCGGCAAGAGCCGTCCCCTCGCACGCTGCTGCGGAACCGCCGACCGGATCCGGGAGGATGATCTCTTCGAGTTGGTGCGCCGCTCACCGAAGCTCGGGGCCTTGAGCGGGCCGCCGGTGGAGCTGAATCTGGCCGACGAGCGCTTCCTCACACTCTGGACCCCGATCGAAGATCCCGCGGGGCGAACAATCGGGGCCTACGTCCTGCACTCGTCGCTTGACGAAGCCCTGGGTATTGTCGCTTCGGTGCGTCAGACCTTGCTCGTTCTCTGGCTCGGGGCCGTTGTCGTGGTCATCCTGCTCTCGTTCCGTGCTTCCCGGCAGCTCACGAGCCCGATAGACGCTCTCTCTCGCGCCGCTCGTCGGGTGGCGGCCGGCGATTACGCGGCGCGGGTCCCCGAAGAGGGGGCCGAGGAACTGCAGAATCTGGCCCGGGGCTTCAACCAGATGAGCGCGGGCCTCGAGGAAAGTCATCGCCAGCTCGGCGAATACAATCAGCGGCTCATGGAGCGAACCTATGAACTCGAGGAGAGCCACCACCATCTCCTGAAGAGCACGGAGATGCTGGAACAGACCAACCGCGACCTCCGGGACATGCACGCCCAGTTGATCCAGGCCGGCAAGATGGTGGCATTTGGAGAACTGGGGGCGGGCGTGGCCCACGAGCTGGCGCAGCCGCTGACCAGCCTGAAAGGGTTTGCCCAGCTGGCGCTGGTGCGAATGACGGTGGACGACCCCAATCGGTCGCACCTGACCCGAATCGTGCAGTCGTGCGATCACATGACGCGAATCGTGTCGTCACTCAAGAATTTCGCCCGGATGAGCCAGTTTGATCAGGAGCCAATCAGTGTCAACGCGGTCATCGACGAGACGACCGTGTTTCTCGCCGCCCAATTCCGCAAGCACCGGGTCCGGATCGACAGCGAGCTGGACCCCGACCTGCCGCAGATCCTCGGAGACGCCAACCAGCTCCAGCAGGTCTTTACGAACCTCATGTCGAATGCCCGTGACGCCATGGATGGGCGGGTGGATGCCAGGATCACGCTCAGCACCGGGAGGCGCTTCGGCGGACGCTACGTGGTGGCGCGCGTGCGCGATAACGGGCCGGGCGTGCCGTTGGAATTGCGCTCCAAGATTTTCCGCTCCTTCTTTACGACCAAGGATGCCGGAAAGGGAACCGGGCTTGGCCTCTCGATCAGCCGCGGAATCGTTCAGGACCATGGTGGCCGTCTCGGCGTATCGTCCTCGCACCGGGGCGGCGCGGTCTTCCATATCATCCTGCCGGTGCCGGGCGTGGCGGCCGCGCAGAAAAAAGACGCGGCCGCCTGAGCAACGTCTCCGTCACCCGGCGGCCGCGCGCGTAACCTTGTTCGATCGTGCCTACTGAAGCAGATTCTTGATCCGGCTCCAGGACACAGACTCCGTGCCCACCTGCTCAAGTAGCAGCTGGCCGCGAATTTCACCACCCGGCCGGAAGGTGGAGTGAATGTTGACGTACAACCGCTCCGCGAGGAGCTCCGTCACCAGGGCGGGCGTCAGTGGCTGGGTTCCGTCGCTCGATGTCCAGACGAATCCGATGACCGGGCTTCCGGGCGGCAGGTTCTTGGAGACCCCGCCCGCAACGCCGACGGCACCGTTGTGAATGTGCTGATTTGACTGCGTGCCGATCAACCCGGAGAAACTGTAGCTGACGGTGAGTTGAGTCTGCGCGGCGTTGAGGACCGCCGTGCCGCTTCCTGAGGCCGGCGTGGCCACCGGGGGCACTTCCTGTGCTCCGTCCAGCAAGATGACGAAATTCGTCTGGGCCATGCCGACGCCGGCCAGTGTCAGCACAAGCGCGGCGGCCAGGGTCAGGCTTCGATAGATGTGTTTCATGAGCTGCCTCCTGCGGTAAGAAATCGAATGAAAAGCGGCGACCAAAGGCAGCGTAACACGGGAATCCCGGGCTGCCGACAGGGACGTCCCAATTTGTAGGACAAAGTTCTTGACGGCGCGGGTGGAAATAGCCCAGCCTTGACAGGTGACCGACATCCAACGCGCCGCTCCCACGCCGGATTTGATGATGGCCCTCGGCTTCGGTGGTCTGCACCTCCTCCTCGGAACCCTGATCGCGGGGCGTCATGGCGGCTGAGAGGGCCCGACGCCGCGAGGGACGACCCCTGGAATCCCCCGCGCCGCAACTCGTGGCGGGTCCGGGCAAGCCGGACATTGATCCCCTGGTACACGAACGACTGCGTCTGAAAATACTCAGCACCCTGGCCGTCCGGCCATTGATTACCTTCAACGAATTGAAGGAAGTCATCGGAGCCACCGATGGCAACCTGAGCGTGCATGCCCGGCGCCTTGAGGAGGCGGGCTACCTCGATTGCCTCAAGGAATTTGCGGGCCGCGTACCGCGAACCAAATTTCGCATCACACCGGCTGGCAGCCGGGCCCTGGCCCGCTACCTGGATCATATGGAAAGCCTGATTCGAATCGCACGAGGGAAATCGTGATTTGGAGAGTGCGGCAGCCGACATACGGGCCCGCCGTATTCGGCTTCAGCCGGTCCGGCCTTGCCGCGCTTTTCATCACTGTGGCGGGCAGCACTCTCGCACCGGTGCGGGTTGACGCCACGCCGCCGGCCGTGACCGTCCTTTCGCCCAATGGTGGCCAGAGCTGGCCGGGCGAGGGGCTGCAGACCGTCACCTGGGTCGCCACCGATGACGATGGCGTTTCGAGCATCGACCTCTTCTATCGGGAATCCGACGCCGCCGCCTGGACGATGATCGCCCGGGGGCTCAGTAATTCCGGTTCGTTCAGCTGGGGCGTGCACCACACGCCCACGGGTCAGGCGCGGGTGCGCGTTGTGGCCCGGGACGCCCTGAACAACCTGGGCGAGGACATTAGCAACAACGTGTTTGCGATTACCGCGGTGAGTGGACGGATTCCGACCACGCTGCGCGACTTTCGGATGCCCGGAACGCAACCGTTCGGCCTGATCGGGTTCACCCGGAGCAGCAATTGCCAGACCTGTCATGGCGGCTACGACACGGCTGCCGAGCCCGCACATGCCTGGAAGGGCTCCATGATGGCCCAGGCGGGCCGCGATCCCCTGTTCTACGCCTGCCTGGCTATCGCCAACCAGGATGCGCCTTCCTCGGGGGACATGTGCATCCGGTGCCACTCGCCGTTCGGGTGGGTGGAGGGGCGGAGCCAGCCGACGGACGGCTCGTCGTTGATCGCTGCCGACCGGGACGGTGTTTCCTGCGATCACTGCCACCGGATGGTCGATCCCGTTTACCAGCCGGGCGTCAGCCCACCGGAAGATCTGGCGGTCCTGTCGGCGCTCCCCCCGGCTGACCTCCCAACCGGTTACTCCAACGGTCAGTACGTCATCGACACCAACAACCGAAAACGCGGCCCCTACACGGACGCGACCACCTCGCCCCACCCCAGACTGGCCGCCGCCTTCACGCGTTCCTCGGCCCTGTGCGGTACCTGTCACGACGTCTCCAATCCCGTGTACGAGCGGGTTGCCGACGATGACTACGCACCGGGCCCGTTCGATGACGAACCCGGGTCCGTTCAGTCGTCGGTTCATCAGCCGATCGAGCGAACCTACAGCGAATGGACCGCGAGTTCGTTTCCGGCCGGTGTTTACGCGCCCGAATTCGCCGGAGCCCTGCCTTCCGGCATCGTTTCGACCTGCCAGGACTGTCACATGGCCGATGTGGTGGGAAAGGGGTGCAACAACGTCAATGCGCCAACCCGGAATGACCTGGGATTCCACGATTTCACCGGCGGCAATGCCTGGATGCCCGGCGTGATCGCCGGACTGTACCCGGGTGAGGTCGACGCGGTGGCGCTGGCCGCGGCGGCCACCCGGGCCCGGGCCATGCTGGCGAAGGCAGCGGTCCTCGACATTGAGTTGAGCGTGGTGGGTGGCGGACTCACGGCCACGGTCACTGTTACCAATCGGACGGGTCACAAGCTGCCGACCGGCTACCCGGAGGGGCGTCGCATGTGGATCCACCTGGTGGCCTACAATGGCGTCGGTGCCATCATTTATGAGTCCGGTGCCTACAACGCGGCCACGGGCGTGCTGACTCATGACCCCGCGGCCCGCATCTATGAAATCGAGCTGGGGCTGACCTCACCGATCGCCGCACTGGCCGGCCTGCTTCCAGGTCCCTCGTTTCACTTCGTCCTGAACGACACGATCTACAAGGACAACCGCATCCCACCGGCCGGATTCACCAACGCCGCGTTTCTGGCATTTGGCGCCCGCCCGGTTGAGTCGGGGCATCCGATGCCTCGCTATCCGGACGGGCAGAACTGGGACAGCGGCGTGTATGCGCTGCCGCTCGCCACCCGCAAGGTGGTGGCGACGCTCAGGTACCAGTCGACTTCGAAGGAGTACGTCGAGTTCCTGCGGGACGAAAACAGCACCAACAACGCCGGGCAGACGCTTTACGACAGCTGGGTGGCCAGCGGTCGGGCCGCGCCGGTGAACATGGCCGCCGATTCGGTGGTCATCGGGACCAGCGATGTCGTTGCCGACCGGTTGAACGCTGCGGACGCCGAGGTTCGATTGGCGCCGCTGGCCAATCCATTTCGAGGCAAGCTCGGGCTGGCGCTCGAACTACCCGGTCCGAGCGAGGTATCGTGGATCATCGTCGACGTCCAGGGGCGCCGCATCAGCGAAGGATATGCCGGACTCCTCGGTGGTGGGGCCCACCTGCTCGCCTGGGACGGCCATCGCAAGGATGGAGCCGACGCCCCCCCGGGGCTCTATTGGGCCCGCGTCCGGGTGGGCCGGGTGATGCGGACGGTCCGGCTCGTCAAACTCCCCTGAGTCCGGGGGGAGCCGGGGGCCGGAAAGAGTTATGCTAACGGGCCATGGGTGACACGCTTCGCAATCGGATCCAACAGAGCCGTTTCGAAAGTCCGGTTCAGGAAGCCATTCTCAACATCCTGGTGGCGGCTGGACATGTGCGCGAGCGGGTCAACCGTCTCTGCGTCGTCCATGACATCAGCAATACTCAGTTCAATGTCCTTCGGATATTGAGAGGCGGACCGGCCGAAGGGTATTCGCGCCACGAGATCCAGGAGCGGCTGGTCGAGCGGGCTCCCGACGTGACCCGTCTTATTGATCGGCTGGAATCGCGGGGCCTGGTTGTTCGAACCCGGTCGGACACGGACCGTCGGCTTTCGGTCACGCATATCACTCCCGCGGGGCTGACCCTGCTGCTGGAACTCCAGCCGCACATTTCAGGGCTGATGGCTCAACTGGCCACCCGGCTGAACGACGAGGACTGCCACGAACTGAGCCGGATTTGCGAACTCATATACTCCGAGGAGTAGCCGGCGTTCCGTCCCGCTTGCTCGCATCCCAGTCCTCGCGCAGCATGGCCATCACGATCGTGTCCCAGTGCCGGCCGCCCCAGTAGTGATGCTGGCGTAGAACGCCCTCCTTCCGATAGCCGATTGCTTCGTAGGCATGGATGGCGCGTTCGTTGTACTCGTGGACATGGAGCATGACGCGGTTCAGGTTCACCGTCTCGAAGGCCAGGTCGGTCATGAGGCGCGTGGCCTCCGTGCCGTACCCCTTGTCCCAATCGGTGGGCTGGCCGATGACGATGCCGAAAACGGCATGCCGGTCCTTCTCGTTGATCTGGTGAAGTCCGGTCACCCCAACCAGACGGTCGTCGGCCACCAGCGCAATGCCGAGAACCAGGTCGGCCCGACTCCGGCTGATGCGCTCGTGATGGGCCAGTTCCTCCGCCAGCGTCATGGGGCGCCAGATCTCGAGCGTGCGGGTCACGTCGGAGTTGTTGACCCAGGCCGTGGTCCGTGGGGCATCTTCCGGCTCGATCGGCCGGAGATAGATGGTGGCACCAACGCGGAACGGGCACTTCATCGACGCACGACCCGCCTATCCACGGATGAAAAAGGTGACAGTAACCAGGATCCCGAGGACCAGGAGTCCGCCAATTCGGCCATACGCCTCGTGGCGGCTCTTCCGGTCGTTGATCCGGACCGTATCGCCACCTTCCTTGCGCAGCCGGACGATGCGTCGGGCATTGAACATCTCGAGATGTGACAGAACCAGCAGCAGCGCGACCATCGTCAACTTGGTGTGCATGGCCGGATTCTTCATGAGGCCCGGCCGGAGATAGAGGATGGCGAGCCCGCTGGCAATCGACAGGACGGCGGCCACGATCTCGACGCGCGTCGCGAGGAGCGCGCTCAGTCTCTCGTACTGGTCACGCAGGATCGGTTCAATCCCCGGTGAGCGCGAGGCGGCCATGAACCGGAGCTGCGCCAGACCGGCACCGGCCCATGCAGCGAATCCGATGAGATGGATCAGCAGGGCCGTACTGTAGAGATTTTCCATGGCCTGCATCTTAGCAGGCCGCCTCCCTCGCGAGTAGTCGTCGCAGCGCCGGCGGAAGTTCCGGATCGGACCAGCGAAATCCCGACTCGGTGAGGCGCCGCGGTACCGCTCGGGTGCTGGCCAGGAGCAAGGAGTCGGCCATCTCGCCAAGCAGAAGTCGGAGGGCAAAGCGCGGCACGGGCGGAAATGTCCAACGCCCCAGGACACCGGCCAGCGTCCGGGTGAATTCGCGATTGGTCACCGAGCCGGTGACGCCGTTGACGGGGCCTTCAAGGGTCGGCGTTCGGATGACGTGATCGAAGGCGGCCACGAGGTCGTCGAGCGTGATCCAGCTCCAGTACTGGCGCCCGTTTCCCAACGGCCCGCCCAGGCCGAGTCGGAACGGCAGGAGCATCTCCCGGAGTGCGCCTCCCCGGGGCGACAGCACCAGGCCGATTCGGAGTGCCACGGTTCGGATGCCGGCTTCGCGAGCCGGATCGGCGGCGGCTTCCCACTCCCGGCAGACATCAGCCAGGAAGCCGGTTCCCGGCGGCGACGATTCATCGAGCACCGTGTCGCCGCGATCACCGTAAAAGCCCTGCGCTGACGCCATGATAAAAAAGGAGGGCCGGGGCCGAAGTGCTGCGGCCGCCCGGGTCAGCAGTTGGGTTCCCTCGATGCGGCTCGACCGGATGGCTTCCTTGCGGCCCGGTGTCCACCGGCCGCCGGCGATGTTTTCGCCCGCCAGGTGGATGATGCCATCCAGGCCTGCCAGCTCCGCCGTGTCCAGGCGCCCGGCTCCGGGATCCCAGTTGACGCGCCCGGGTCCGGGCGATCGTGACAGCGGAACCGGCTCGTGCCCTTCCCGCCGGAGCTGCGCCATCAATGAGGTTCCGATCAGGCCGTTGGGACCGGAAATCAGGATTTTCATCGCCCGTCAGGATACTCGATCGACATCAAGTCCTACCTGTTTTTGCGCGGAGCCTGGCGGTTTCTTCCAGGCATTGAATGACCAGCGCGGTCCAGCCGGTCTGGTGGCTGGCGCCGGCACCGCGCCCGGTGTCTCCGTGGAAGTATTCGAAGAAGTGAACGAGGTCCTTCCAGGCCGGGTCCCCGGCGTATCGGGTATCCCCGCCATTCACGGGTCGTCGCCCGTTGTCGTCCGGCAGAAAGATGGAGCCGAGCCGGCGGGCCAGCTCGGAGGCCACATCCTTGAGGTTCAGCTGTCGGCCGGAGCCGGTGGGAAACTCAACGGTCAGATCGTCACCGTAAAAATGGTGGTAACGCTCGAGGGCCTCGATGATCAACCAGTTGACCGGAAACCAGATGGGTCCACGCCAGTTCGAATTGCCCCCGAAAAGGCCGGTGTCCCCCTCGGCCGGAGCATAGCCGACCTCGAACTGCTGGCCGTCATACCTGAGGACGTACGGATTGGCTTCGTAGGTCTTCGAGAGGCTGCGAAGACCATGAGGGGAAAGAAACTCCGACTCGTCGAGCAGATAACGAACGACTTTCAGAAGCCGCTCTCTTGAAGGAATGGCCAGCAGGCGGTGGCGATGCGCCGGTGGCGCCGTGCCCTTTCCGGACCCGGCTGGCGGCGGCGCCGTCATGTACGAGATCTGGCCAACCAGGTCCTTCCGGTTGGCCAGAAACCACTCCATGCGCTTTCGAAAGCCGGGGAGGGCCGCAATCGTTTCGTCTTCCAGGATCTCACAGGTGATCAACGGCAGGAGGCCGACCATCGAGCGCAGCTTGAGCGGCACGTACTTCCCCTTGACATGGATCTGGTCGTAATAGAACCCGTCGCCCTCATCCCACAGGCCGTTTCCGCCGAGGAGATTCATGGCGTCGGAAATGGCCACGAAGTGTTCGAAGAACTTCGATGCCACATCCTCGTACGCCGGGTCGTCTCGGGCCAGTTCGAGCGCCATCGACAGCATGGTGGTGCAGTAAAAGGCCATCCAGGCCGTTCCATCGGCCTGTTCCAGCTGACCGCCCGTCGGGAGTGGCTTCGAGCGATCGAAGACGCCGATGTTGTCAAGACCGAGGAATCCTCCTGAAAAGATGTGCTGCCCGTCGGCGTCCTTCCGGTTGACCCACCAGGTGAAATTCAACAGCAGTTTCTGGAAGCAGCGGGCGAGGAAGACCCGGTCTCGCCGGCCACGGACCGCGGTCATCTTGTACACGCGCCAGGCGGCCCACGCATGGACCGGCGGATTCACATCATCCAGGGCAAATTCGTAGGCCGCCATCTGTCCGTTCGGGTGCATGTACCACTCCCGGAGGAACAGGACGAGCTGTTCCTTGGCAAACTCGGGGTCGAGCCGGGCCATCGGAATCATGTGAAAGGCCAGGTCCCATGCGGCGTACCATGGGTATTCCCACCCATCGGGCATTGAGATGATGTCGCGGTTGAAGAGGTGACTCCACCCGGCGTTCCGTCCGGACCGACGGGAGTCCGGCGGTCTTGCCTGGCCCGGGTCGCCCTCGAGCCAGTCCGTCACGACGTAGTGGAAGAATTGCTTCGACCACAGCAGTCCGGCCGCCGCCTGCCGACTGACCGACCGTTCTTCGTCATTCAGATCTTTCGAAAGTACGGCAGCGTAGAATTCATCCGCCTCACGCCGTCGTGCTTTCACGATCTGTTGGAATTCCTTCCCGAAAGCCGGACCGCCCTTCTCGGTCGCGCCGGTCAGTCGCAGCGTGATGGAACAACTCCCGCCGGCCGGCAACGTCAACCGATACCAGAGTGCGGCCTTCGTGCCGGCCCCGTCCGGGCTGACAGCATCCAATCGACCGTTGACCACCCGTTCGTGAAAGGCATCCTTTACGTACGGTGACGCATTTGCCCCGCCGAACAACCGCGCTGCGTTCGTCTCATTCCCGGTGAACAGAACCTCCGGCGGGTTGCCGTCGGGTCCTGATCCGTAGGCAAGCGCCATCTTTCCAAGGGTTTCATGTTCGGCGTCGAGGCGCGAGCCCGGTCCCTTTCGAATGGACGGCCTGGCCCAGTAGCCTTCGCCGCTCCGCCCCCAGCTCCAGGTATTCCGAAACCAGAGAGTGGGCAGGAGGTGGAGATCAGCCTCCTCCGGACCGTGGTTGGTCACCGTGACCGTCATCAGGATGTCGTCGGGACCGGCCTTGGCGTATTCGGCCATGATGTCGACGAAGCGATTGTCATCCATCACGCCGGTGTCGAGAATTTCGTACTCGGGATCGAGCCGACTCCGCTTGCGATTCTCGTCAACCAGATCCTGGTAGGGATAGGCGGCCGTCGGGTAGCGATACAGGGCCTTCAGGTAGGAACTCGTCGGCGTGGCGTCGAGATACCAGTAGAGCTCCTTGACGTCCTCGCCATGGTTTCCCTCCGGACCGGTCAGTCCGAACAGTCTCTCCTTGAGGATCGGATCCCGCCCGTTCCAGACGGCGAGGGCCAGGGCCAGTCGGCATTCGCGATCGGTGATGCCGAGGAGCCCGTCCTCGCCCCACCGGTAGGCCCGGCTGCGTGCCTGATCATGGGTGAAGTACTCCCAGCAGGCTCCATCCGCCGAGTAATCCTCGCGGACGGTGCCCCACTGGCGTTCCGCAAGGTATGGGCCCCAGCGCTTCCAGTTCCGGTCGCGGCGGCGATCCTCCTCCAGCCGGGCGCGCTCGGCGATGATCCCTCGCCGCCGGCTTCCCGGCGGCCCGGCTTTCCTTGTTGGGGCCAACGAAATTCTCCTTGCTCGGACCAGGCCAGAGGTAAAGTTCGTGAAACGTACCACCCGGGCGAACCGGCGACACCGTGGCCGGCCGGCGGCATCCAACGGGTAACAAGGCCCCCTGGACCGGGGGCGGAGGAACTGGATCTGGTGACGATGCCTACCTCGACGACGGCGGAGAATCCCGAACGGCAGGACGAAACTCATCTCCTCTTGCGGCTGCGCCGTGGAGATGAATCGGCATTCGCCGAGATGGTCCTGCTGTATGGCCCCCGCCTGCTTGCGGTGGCCCGGCGCCTGTTGCGAAACGAGGATGACAGTCGCGATGCCGTCCAGGATGCATTTCTTTCCGCGTTCAAATCGCTCGAACGCTTCCAGGGAGACGCCCGCCTCACCACATGGCTCCACCGGATCGTCGTCAATGCCGGGTTGATGAAGTTGCGGACCCGGCGCCGCAAGCCCGAGGAGTCGATTGAGGACCTCCTGCCCCGATTTCAGGAGGACGGGCATCAGCTCGATCCGGCCGTCCTCTGGAACGATTCCGCCCGACCGGAGGCCGCCTCGCTGGAAATCAGGCTCCTGGTGCGGCGCAACATCGACCGGCTCCCGGAGGGATATCGAACGGTTTTGCTGTTGCGCGACATTGAAGGTTACGACACCGAGGATGCGGCCCGCGCACTTGGAATCAGCGCAAATGCCGTCAAGGTTCGACTGCACCGGGCCCGCCAGGGCTTGCGCACACTTCTTGATCCCAGTTTTCGGGAGGGCCCGCAATGACATGTCGTGAATTCATCGAATTCCTGATCGATTACCTTGGCGGTGATTTGCTGCCAGACGAACGATTCGAGTTCGATCGTCACTTACACCAGTGCCCGGACTGCCAGGCCTACCTGGCCACCTACGAGCAAACCGTTCAGCTCGAGGCGGGTGCCTTTCCGCATGTCGACCACGATGTACCACCCGGCGTACCCGAGGGACTGCTGTCCGCCATCATGGCCTCCCGCAAGAAGAGCTGATTTCCGCCCCATCCCGTCACCGAATCGTCATGGAAGCCCGACAATATTCTCGTCGCCATGACGCCACATCAACTTCATCCCGCCGACAAGCCGCTTCTCTACCTTCCACGTCGCGACCAAACGCTGGTGACGGTTGTCACCAAGTGTCCTCGCCACGCATCTGCGACCTGGAGGAAATCGATGAAGCTACTGAAAGTGGCACTGGCCGCGTCGTTCGGGCTTGTCCTTGCCGGCACGGCGGCATCCCAGACCATCGTCGGGGACGGAAACATCAGCTTCAACAACAACCCGAACGGCTGCGGCGATGCGGCCACCGGAGGCTTCCTCGAGAACAACGTCCTCCTGGGATCGCCGTTTACTCACAACCGGTTTGTCGATCCGCAACTGATTAACCCGTCCAGCCTGACGGCTCCGGACTTCCGGCCGTCGGCCGGCGGCAACTCAGTCTGCGATACGCACCCGGTCATTGCCGTCCCGACGGATGGTTTTTTTGACCAGGTGAAGTTTGCCGGCGCTCTTTCGCCGATTGCAGCGGAAAACTGGGCCGTGGGGAACTGGGTTTCCTATGACCCGAACGGCAACCCGGCGGAGTTCAATCTTGGCAAGCCCCTGGTGGCGCTGACAGCCGGGAATCTGCCGGCCAACTACGTCTTCATGAACACCAACAACTATCTGATCGAGGGGCGCGTTTCGGTGGCCACGGGTCGGAAAGCCACCATCCAGCCGGGCACGGCGATCTTCGGCTCCACCACCGTGACCCCGTCCTATTTTGTGGTTGAGCGGGGCGCCAAGCTCGTCGCCAACGGTTCGCCGAGCCAGCCAATCGTCTTTACCTCCGAGCTGGCTCCGGGCGGCACCGCCGGACCGGGTAATTGGGGTGGTGTTGTATGGCACGGCCGTGCCTGCGCCAACTGCGCCAACACGGCGGCCGGCGATTCGTGCGTGTCGGAAGGCAATGCTGGCAGCTTCGGCGGCACCGACGACACTTACGACGGCGGCACGATGACCTATACCCGCATCGAGTTCGCCGGCTTTCAGGTGGCCCCCAACAACGAACTCAACTGCCTGACCATGAATGCGCTCGGCGACCGGACCCTGATCAATTTCGTCCAGACCCACCAGGGTTCCGACGACCTGTTCGAGTGGTTCGGCGGCACCACCCGCCACAAGTACCTGATCGCCACGCACGGCGATGACGACGGTCTCGACTTCCAGATGGGCTACCGCGGCAAGGTTCAATTCGCCATCGTCCAGCAGGAGGCCAATCCGGCCGTCAATACGGTCGACAAGGGCATCGAAGGCGACAACAACGAGTTCAATTTCGCCAACTCACTCTGTCGCTCGAACCCGACATTCGCCAACCTGACCCTGGTCGGCGTTCGGACCACCGACGGCCCGGCCACTACCAGCAACGGCGGGCAGGGGATCCACTTCCGCCGCGGCGCCCGCGGCCAGGTTCTCAACTCCATCATCCTCGGCTTCAAGACTTGCGGCTTTGACTTCGACGACGCGGAAACCGTGGCCGGTGGCTTCGGCCCGGATGGCGATCCGGTTTGCCCGAAGGAAGTGAAGGACCCGGTGATTACCTGGGATGGCAACGTCACCTTCAACAACAATCCGAACGGTTGCAGCGATGCGGCGACAGGCGGATTCCTCGAAAACACCGTCCTCTTCGGTTCGCCGTTCACACACAATCGCGCGGTCAATCCGATCCTGACGAACCCGGCCAGCCTTTCGAACCCCAATTTCGTTCCTCAGCCGGCCAGCGGCGCGCTCTGCGCCAATTTTCATCCGGTTGTCGTGGTCAAGGATGACGGCTTCATGACCCAGACCAACTATGCCGGCGCGTTGTCGCAGGATCCGGCGCAGGACTGGACACAGGGCTGGACCACCTACGATCCCAACGGTAACCCGGCTGACTTCGACCTGAGCAAGCCACTGGTGACGCTGACGGCCGGCAATCTGCCGGACGGCTATGTCATGAACAACACCAACAATTACATCATCGAGGGCCGTGTGTCGGTGGCCGGTGGTCGGACCCTGATGATCCAGGCTGGCACGGCGATCTTTGGCTCGACGACCGTGACGCCCTCCTATCTTGTCATCGAGCGGAGCGGACAGGTTCTCGCCAACGGCACCCGCCAGGCTCCGATCATTTTCACTTCGGAACTGGCTCCGGCCGGCTCCGCGGCTCCGGGTAACTGGGGCGGTTTCGTGTGGCACGGTCGTGCGTGCGCCAACTGCGCCAACACGGCGGCCGGCGATTCGTGTGTCTCGGAAGGCAATGCCGGCAGCTTCGGAGGCGTCGACGATGAGTACAACGGTGGATCACTCGGCTGGGCCCGTGTCGAGTTCGCCGGTTTCCAGGTGGCCCCGAACAATGAACTGAACTGCCTGACCATGAACGCGCTCGGCCAGGGGACGTCGATCAACTACATCCAGACGCACCAGGGTTCGGACGATCTTTTCGAGTGGTTCGGTGGCACCGTTCGCAGCAAATACCTCCTGGCCACGCACGGCGATGACGACGGCCTCGACTTCCAGATGGGCTACCGCGGGAAGGTTCAGTTTGCCATCGTCCAGCAGGAGGCGAACCCGGCCGCCAATACGGTGGACAAGGGGATCGAAGGCGATAACAACGAGTTCAACTTCGCGAATTCGCTCTGCCGCTCCAACCCCCAGTTCTACAACCTGACGCTTGTGGGCGTTCGCACCACGGACGGCAATTCCACCACCAGCAACGGTGGTCAGGGCATTCATTTCCGCCGTGGCGCCCGTGGCGAGGTCTGCAACTCGATCGTCCTCGGATTCAAGACATGCGGCTTCGACTTCGACGACGCCGAAACGGTGGCCGGCGGCTTTGGCGGGAACGGCACGGTGTTCTGTTCCGTGACGTCGGGCGTCATTGCCGATGCCGGTAACGGTGCGAAGGGCCTGCTGGCCCGGGCATATCCGAATCCGGTTCGCTCCTCGTCCCGCATTTCGTTCACGCTGCCGGTGGCCGCCAGGGCCACCGTCAAGATCTTCTCGCTGAGTGGTCAGCTTGTCTCCACGCTCGCCGAGGGGAACCTCGAGGCGGGTCTCCACGAGATGGACTGGACGCCGAGCGATCTTTCCGAAGGGATCTACTTCTATGCAGTGGATGCCGGTGATCGGAAGGCGACGGGGAAACTGGTCTACATCCGATGACAAGACTCCGTTCGGCACTACTCTCCATACTTATCCTGGCGGTCACCGGAGCTTCGGCTCCGGTGACTGTCGGGTTTTTCCCGCTGACTGTTGGGCTTGCCCCGGCAGCGGCTCAGGTGAAGGATTCAGATAAGGAGGTGGCGGTCTCGGATAGTGCGTTGGTGGTCTCGGAAAGTAAGGTAGCGGCAGCGTTGCCCGAGTCGGCCAGGGGCGTCCTCCGCGGCCGGCTGACCAAAGTCGACAGCGGGGAGCCGCTGGCCTTCGCCTACGTGACCCTGACCCCGGCCGACGGCTCGGGGCCAAAGCGTGTCCTGACGACCAACGCGGAAGGGTTCTGGAGCGCAGAGGTCCGCGCCGGCCGCTGGAACGTCCTGGTCGAACACCTCCTCTGGCCGGCAAAGACCCTGGAGGGCGTCGAGGTGAACCCGGGCGAGGCGGTCGCCCTCGAGCTGACGCTGACCGACCAGACGCTGAAGGAGTTTCGCGGGCACGTCGTCGATGGACTCAGCACTCTCGAAAATATCAGCCAGGCATCCGTGGCCTTTGCGCCGATGCCGGTCGATCCGACCGTCCGGCCGTACGGGGTCGTCACCGGCGCGGACGGCCGATTTTCCATCAAATTGCCGACTGGAACGTATGAAGTCACCGTTCTGGCGCTGAACTATGCCAGGCGGGTCATTTCCCGCGTGTCGGTTTCCTCCGGCTTCAATACGGCCCTTCGCGTCGAAATGCTGCCGGAGGCCAAGGTCACGGTGCAGGAAGTCAACGTCCGCGGCAATCGCATTCGAAATTCGGCCGTGTCGGAACTCTCGACCCGTCGCCAGTCGGCCGCGGTCACCGACGGCATTTCCCGTGAATCGATCAAGAAGGGCACCGACTCCGACGCGGCCCAGGTGCTCGGCCGTGTGACCGGCGTGTCAGTCAAGGACGGCAAGTTCCTCGTTATCCGCGGGATGAGTGAGCGTTATGCCTCAACCCAGGTCAACGGCGTGCGGGTCGGCAGCCCCGAGGCCAATCGCAAGGTCGTTCCGATGGACATTTTTCCCGCCAGCCTGCTCGACAACGTGGTGCTCCAGAAGACCTGGACACCGGACCTGCAGGGTGATTTCGGCGGCGCCTCGGTACAGATCAGTACCCGGGATGTCCCTGAGAATCCGGTGCTGACAAGTTCAATCGGAACCGGCTGGCGCTCCGGCACCACCGGCACGGACGGCCTCGGATATGCCGGCGGCAATCTGGATTTCCTCGGCATGGATGACGGCGCGCGGAGCTTCCCCGACCTTGTCGCCGACATGGCCGGCAATAAGCGTATTGTGCAGCGAAGCCCGCTGAAGCCGGACGGCCCTGGATTCAGCAAGGATGATTTCCTCACCCTGGCCCGGTCGTTCAACCCCACCTGGTCCGTTCAGGACAGTCGTCCGCCGGTGAATAGTTCCTGGAACATGGCCCTCGGGCAGCGCACCACGGTCATGGACAAGCCATTCGGTTTCGTGGGCGCCCTGGCCTACCAGAACGGATACAACACGGATGTTGGCAAGGTGTTGAACTATGAGGACAACACTCTCTCCACGATCAAGGGTGACTACGAGGTAACACGCACGACGCAAAGCGTCCTGCTGGGCGGAATCGGCAACCTGAGCCTCCGCCTCGGTGAGCAGTCCTCGCTGAAGTTGAACACCCTGTACACGTCGAGCAGTGATGACGAGGCGCGTCGGTACGAGGGGTACTACCTCGACGCCAACGCCACTTTCCGGGTGGATCGGCTCCTGTTCCAGGAACGTGCCCTTTTTTCTGGAACGCTGAGCGGCGAACATCATATGCCGTTCCTCGGATCGCGCCTCGATTGGAAGCTCAATCGATCGATGGCCCATCGCGACGAGCCCGACCGCCGTGAAAGCTTCTACGCCAGGACCACCAATCAGATCGTCGAGGAAGGCGAGAACGGCTCGACCGTCCGCGACACCACCTATTGGGCCTTTTCCGGGCGAGGCGCTGACCGCCTGTTCGGCTTCCTGGACGACACCGAGAAGGGCGCCGAGTTGAACCTGACCATCCCGTTCTACTCCTACGCGGAAGGGGAGGCCCGATTCCGCACCGGTCTATGGGTCTCGGACAAGGAACGCAATTCCTGGACCCGTCGGTTCACTTATCGACCCCTCTCCGGCCTCGATCTGGGGGAGCCGGTTGACTCGGTTCTGGCCAATTCCAATATCGGGCATGGCCTGGAGTTCAAGGAGAATACGCGCAATACCGACTACACCTGGGGCGACCAGTCAATCAGTGCCTGGTATTTCATGTTCGATTTTCCACTTCTCAAGAGGCTGCGAGCGGTTGCCGGCGGACGGATGGAAAACGCCTGGCAGGGCATCGAGTACTACGCGAAAGATGCCTTCACCAATGAGTTTGCCGGGAATCAGCATCACGACCGTGACTTCCTGCCGGGGATCAACCTGACCTGGGCGCCGGCCGGCCGGCAGAATGTTCGTGCTTCCTGGAGCCGGACGCTGAACCGGCCGGACCTCCGCGAGCTGTCTCCCACCGAGATAACCGATTACGAGAGTGGTGCGCCCTTCATCGGCAATCCAGCCCTGCGCCGGGCCGAGATCGATTCCTATGATCTCCGCTGGGAACTCTTCCCATCGCTCTCCGAACTGGTGTCGGTTGGCGGTTTCTACAAGAAGTTGACCGACGCCATTGAAAACAATATCCAGGGCGGCGAATCCCCGCGCAAGCAGCCGGTGAACACACCCGAAGGACGAAACTACGGCCTGGAGCTCGAAGGGCGACTCGGCCTGGGCCATCTATGGGGAGGGCTGAACCGGTTCTCCGTCAGTGGCAACCTGATCATCGTCGACAGCCGGGTCGAATTCACCGGGTCTGACGGTGTCCAGACCTCCCGCGTCCGGCCGCTCACCGACCAGTCGAGGCTCGTCCAGAACCTGGCGCTCTTTTACACCAGTCGTTCCAGCCGGACGGAGGCGTCATTCTTCTTCAACAAGTTCGGTCGACGCCTGACCGACGTGGGGGTTTACGGCCAGCCGGATGTGTACGAGGAGGGACGGGTGACGCTGGATGCCTCGCTTTCCCAGCGCCTCGGTCGCGCGCTCAAACTCAAGATTGTCGGCAAGAACATCACCAACACCCCCCAGCGGAAGACGCAGGGTGGAAAGGTCCGCGAGGACTTCACGACCGGTTCGAGCTTCGGCATCTCGCTCGGATTCGGTGACTAGCATTCAGGAGGCTTCGTGATTCGATCTGTCCGCACCGCGTTTCTCTTTGCCATGTTGGCGACCACCGTCGGCTGCGCCCGGCGCACCGACACGCCCACGGCCTCCGGGGCATCCGTGCCGGCGGCCAGCCGCCTGACCGACGGTTCCTCCAGTGAGACGCGCCACGCCGCCGCGTCCAACGTGGAGCCGGGCAAAACGATGTCGCTGCGGGAGGCCTACCCGGACTACAAGCCCGGTGCCAATGATCCCGAGTCGGAGGCTGCCGCCCGCGGCTACCGGACAGTCCCGGTGAGCGATCGTACCTTTCTGACCGGCGGCGCGGCTTCAATGGACGATCTGGTCCAGATGATCGCCATCGGACTCGACCTGGGTGACGGCGCCATGCTCGACCGGAGCGCCGTGACATTCGGCGATTTCGAATCGATCCTCTGGCCGGAATTTCCGCAGAGCCGTCCGGCGGCCGGGGTACCGATCAACGAGTCCTGGGATTTCCTTCGCCGCCGTCACATGGCCTCCTTTAACCGGACCACCGGCGAAATGCATGGCAAGGGGCTGAAAGTGGCGTCGATAAAAGTCGGTAAAGTCTTCACCTACACGAACTTCAAGCTGCACGACGACATGGATGTCACCCTGGTGGATGCACAGGGGAACGCCATCCAGTTCGACATGGTCCGCACCGTGGTCGAGTGCCGCGGGCGATTCAAGCTCTACAGCACCCGCGATTAATCCAGGCAACATCGGGGCCGCGGCTGTCGTCTAATCCCTCCGTCACTCACCTTCAATGGAGGGGTCCATGTCGCATTTCCGCCCGATCGTGTCAATTGCTGCTGTTGGTATCCTGCTCAGCGTCGCCGCCCACGCCGAAACCAGATCCTTCACGGGCAAGAAACTCCGTATCCACAATTTGATCGGCAAGGCCACCGTGGTGGCCGGCTCCGGCCCCGGCTTTCAGGTCGAAATCACCCGGGGTGGCGGGGATGCCGCGGATCTCGAGATCGCGACCGAGAAAGACGGCGATACCGAGGTCCTGCGCCTTCGCTACAGGGGGGATCGGTTCGTCTACCCGGCCATGCGGATCGGCTCGAATTCCAGCATCTCCATCAGCCCGGATGGCAGCTTTGGCGGCTCGAACATGGTCAACCGCAGGCAGGTCAAGGTAGCCGGCACCGGAAGCGGCCGCCAACTCTGGGCCGATCTCCGGATCGTAGTACCGAAAGACGCCAGCCTCAAGCTCTACAATGCCATCGGTCGCATCAGCGCGGAGAGTGTCAGCGCCGACCTCGATTTCGACACGGCGTCGGGCGACGTGGAAGCTCGCGGCATCACCGGTGATGTCGGCGTGGACGTCGGTTCGGGCGATGTCGAACTGGCCCGAATCACCGGCAATGTCGGTGTTGACACCGGGTCCGGCTCGGTGATCCTGGCCGACATCACGGGCGATGTCGTCGATGCCGATACCGGCTCCGGCCACATCGAGGGTGAGCGACTGGCCTGCGACCAACTCTCGATGGACACCGGTTCGGGCGACATCTCGCTGAAGCGCGTCCAGGTCCGAACGATCAGTTGCGACACGGGCTCCGGCTCGATCCTCGTGTCACTGGGCAGTGATCTCGATGGCGGCAATTTAGATACCGGTTCCGGGGACGTCACCCTGGAAGTCGGCACTATCCTGGGGGCCAGCCTCGACATTGAAACCGGAAGCGGCTCCATTGACATCGACGCCCCCCACGAGGCCACCCGCGTCCGCCGCAACGAATTCCGGGGCACGGTCGGCGACGGCAAGGGAACGGTTGTCATCGAAACAGGCTCGGGCGATGTGCTGGTGAGGCGCGCGCCCTGACGCGGCGCGCCCCTCATTCAATCTATTTCCCGATGAGTGTCTTGATCCGACTCCAGGTTGTCGGAGCCACCGTTACCGCCCCGGAACAATCCACGAGACATGGATTGCAGCCGCGCGCCTTGGCGCCGTCCGAAAACTCGACGTAGCCAAGGTCTTTTGCCGCGAGGTCGAATCCTTGCAGATCGCAGTTGCTGACCTGGACATCGTTGCTTAGTTCATCCGGCGTCAGGCGAAAGCGATCGGGTGAATAGACGCCGGTGTAGAAGTAGCCGGCCACTGCAATCTCGCTGGTCTGGCAGTCGTCGATGTAATTCCAGACGATGATGTTGGATCCCCCCGGCTCGGGCCAGGTGTTGGTTGTGGCCCGGATATATTCGGCGGTGGCGCAAAGGGTCCAGGAGAAGACATCGACGCCCGTGCCGTTGTTCACATCGCCTGCGGCTCTCGATTCGTAGTCGATCCCAACCATGAGTCCCGACATCGTAGGCTGGGTCCCGCGCGCGGCCAGCAGATACAGGTAGTAAAACGGGCCGTCCGGCGTGCTCAAACCGGCCGCCGTCAGCGCCTGATCGCAGCGATCCAGTCTTCCACTCGCGCATTGATTCTTGGTGACCACGTCACCGACATGAAGGAGCAGCTTCGGCCCGTACGGGACCGGTGGTGGCGGCGGTGGCGGCGGTGGGGTGACACAATCCGCCGGCACGGTGGTCGGAGTGGGGGGCTGACACGGCCCATCGCAGGCCCAACATCGTCTCGATCACCGTCTGCCGGTAACGGAAGATGGCTTCGACATCCCGGTTGATCCACGACAGCAGCGGGGTGCGACGCAGGATGTCGAAAGGCGTACGGAAACGGACGATATCCGTCATGAGCGTTCCGCCCTCCCGCCGCTCGAAGCGATGCGTGTGATCCCATAGCCGGTATGGACCCGAAAGCTGGACATCGCGGAACGAGTGGGGGGGATTCCAATCCTTGATCCGGGTGGTCCAATGGATGGGCAGGCCGTGCAGTTTGAGCCGGTAGCGCAACAACGTTCCGCTCTCGATCGTGGGGGTATCCATCGAAAGCACCTTGAACTTCAGAAATGCCGGCGTAATCCTCTCCAGATTGTGCGGATCCGCAAAGAAGGGGAAGACCGCCTCGAGGGAGCGGTCAACCCACTGCCGGGATTCGAGGATCGAGGCGTCCGATTCGTGGCGGATGGTGACGGTGGCGTCCATAGGTTCCGTTGGAGTGGGGCACGGGGTCGGACGATTCCGGGTCGCACCCCGTTCCGGCTCATCCCGCGCCGACCGGCTCACTCTTTCGCGCATGATGCGCAACCGGCCGGGTCGTCGATTTGACCAGCCGGACCAGCGTGCTCTTGAATGCCGGCGTGCCCGATTTCGGGTCGATTCGGCGGGGGACGACGGCGTTGGCCTCGGGGTAGTACATGACCAGGCTCCCACGCGAGACATCGAGAAATCGGACCCGGAGGCCGTCGAGTTGGCCCGCTTCGGTTTCCACCCGGACGATGTCGTCGTGCTGGAGGCCCATTTCGCCTGCGTCCTCCCTGTTGAGCAGGACGACGTCGCGGCGGTCGATGGCCCGGTAGATGTCTTCCTTGTCATAGACGACGGTGTTGAACTGCCCCTCGCTCCGAAATGTCATCAGCATGAGATGCCCGGGCGGCGGGATATTATTCGGGATCGGTGTGACGAACATGCGGGCCCTGCCACCCGGCAGCAGGAAGTTCGGCTCATGCCGGACACGTCCCTCAACCGTGAACTCCCGGCCACCTTTTCCGAGATCCTTGAGCGCCTCCCAGCCCGGCACCACCGCGGCAATGGCCTCGCGAAGCGTGTCGTGTGATTGGAAGCGGGACCAGTCGACCTTTCCTCCGGGCAGGAGTCGTTCCGCCAGGCTGGCGATGATTTCCACTTCGCTCTTCATGTCGGGCGACAGGGGTTCGGAGCCCCCCTCGGAGAGTCGCACGAAGTTGAACATGCTCTCCTGCGTCGTCTTCTGGCGTTCTTCGTCACGCGCCAGGCAGGGAAGGATGTACGTCGTCCGGCCACGCCCCAGGAAGTGCCCCGGATTCAGCTTCGTCGAGATGTAGACCGTCGTCTCGATCTTCTGCATGGCCTGCTTCGTGAATCTTGAGTCCGGGTTCGAGCTGTAGAGGTTGCCGCCGAGGCAGAGGGCACCCTTGATCTTTCCCGCGTCCATGGCCAGCATCGTCGAAAACGTGTCGAGGCCGGGGGCCTTTGGCACTTCGATGCCGTACAGTCGCGTCAGGCGCTCGGCGAAGGCCTCCTTCAGCGCCGGCGCCACGCCCACTGAGCCAATTCCCTGTACGTTGGAATGGCCGCGAATCGGCATGACGCCCGCATGGGGTCGTCCAACCATGCCGCGGGCCAGCGCCAGATTCGTGATGGCCAGCACGTTGTCGACGCCGTGCACGTGGTGGGTGATCCCCATGGCCCAGAGGAAGAGGGCCGCGCGGGACTTCGCATAGCGTCGTGCCGCATCCTCCAGGGCCGCGCGGGTGAGGCCGGAGTGTCGCTCGATGGTTTCCCACGAAACGGCGGCGATATCGGCCTCCACCGCCGGCCACCCGCTGACGCACCGATCGAGAAACGCCCGGTCGATGGCGCCCGGGGTGGCGCCTTCAAAACTCAGCAGGGCCTTGAGCATTCCCTTGAGTGCCGCGATGTCCCCGCCGATCCGCGGTTGAAGATAAAGATCCGACACGCGTGACCCGAACAGGAGCGAGAAGGGCCTCGAGGGGATACGGAACCGTTCGAGGCCAAGTTCCCGCACCGGATTGAGCACCAGCACCTGCCCGCCGCGTTCGCGCAGGGCCACGAGCTGGGTGATCAGCCGCGGGTGGTTCGAGGCCGGATTGGCCCCGATGACAAAGGCAAAGTCGGCGTGCTCCAGGTCGTCCAGCGTGACCGAGGCCGTTCCCGATCCGAGTGCCTCCGTCAAGCCGACGCCGGAAGCCTGGTGACAGTAGAAGGAACAGTTGTGAACGTTGTTGGTGCCGGCTGCCCGGGCCACACATTGAAGCAGGAACGCCGCTTCATTGCTGGCGCGACCCGACGAATAGAAGGTCAGCTCATCCGGCGCGAAGCGTCGAAAGTCGTTCGCGATGGCGGTGAGGGCGGTGGTCCACTGGACGGGCCGAAGGTGCGTATCACCGGGTGCCAGCACCATCGGGTGACCGATCCGGCCCAGGTATTCCAGGGTTCGGTGATCCATCGATTCGAAGGACCGGACGGACGTCCGCTCGAACAGGTCGAGCGCGATGGGGGGCTGCATGTCGGCCGCCTGTGCCTGGATCGATTTCTTGCACACTTCCGGCCAGGCACCCGACTCGTTGCGCATGCCGCCCGTTTGTCCGCCCATGCCGAAGGCGCAGGTCTTGCAGGCATTCCGGCTGTTCAGTCGCTGGTACAGACGCCAGAGCCCGCCGGCCTCTCTTGATTTCTCGAGCGAGTAAAGGATCGCAGCCCAGCCGCCGGCGGCAGACATTCGTTTCATGCGGTCGAGTATGGGATGGCAAGCCCGGCGCAGCAAGCGCGGTCGCTGTTTCCGATATACTGAAGGGGTGATTCAAGCATGGTCCCCCTCGCCACCCATCAACGTTTCCTCCCCGGCCTGACATGTGCGGAATTGCGGGTTTCCTTCGGCTGAACGGCTCCGCCGGCCTGCCCGGCATGGATGCTGTCGAAGAGGCTCGCCTTTGCCTCCGCGCGATGACCGACGCGCTCGCCCGCCGCGGCCCGGATGGCGAAGGGTTCTTCGACGACGGTCGGATGGCTCTTTGCCACCGGCGGCTTGCCATCATCGATCTGTCGACCGGCGACCAGCCGATGGTCAACGCCCGGCGCGATGCGGTCATCGCCTTCAACGGTGAGATCTACAACTACCTCGAGTTGAAGGCGGAACTCGAGGGGCTCGGCCATGAGTTCCAAACGACCTCCGATACGGAAGTCATCCTGGCGTCCTACGAACAGTGGGGCGACTCCTGCCAGGCGAAGTTCAACGGCATGTGGGCCTTCGCCCTGTGGGACCAGCGACGCCGACGTCTCCTCATCTCCCGGGACCGGCTGGGGGAGAAACCGCTCCACTGGGCCGTGCATGAGAATCGGCTCGTCTTTGCCTCAACGATCCGGGGTGTCCTGGCCGGCGGGGTGCCGGACGAGAAAAGCCTGGACATGGTCGAGGTGTACCTGGTCCTGGGCTACGTCCCCGCGCCGCAGACGTTTTACCGGCATGTTCACCGGTTGGCGGCCGGCCACAGCCTCGTCGTTGAGGCCGACGGCCTGCCGCGCGAATCGACCTGGTGGGAGCTGCCTGTCGTGCCGGAGTCGGACATGCGCACCGACCGGAGGGCGGTGGACACTCGATTCGAGGAACTGTTCGACGACGCGGTTCGAATCCAGATGCGCAGCGACGTACCATTCGGCGCCTTCCTTTCGGGCGGGCTCGACTCTTCCAGCATCATCTCGAGCATGGTCCGCGTGACCACCGAGCCGGTCCGGACATTCACGATGGGCTTTGACGATCGGGAGTATGACGAGAGGGAACTGGCCCGGCTCGTGGCCGGACGATTCGGCACCCGGCATCACGAGGAAGAGGTCGAGGCCGAAACACTGCCGCAGGCGATCCAGTCGATGTCACTCCATGCGGATCAGCCGTTCGGAGATTCATCGGCGATCCCGACCTACCAGGTCTGCCGGGCCGCTCGCCGGCACGTGAAAATGGTGCTGACCGGCGATGGCGGCGATGAGGTGCTGTCCGGCTACACCAGTTACCAGGGCGAGAAGTTTGCCGCCCAATTCCAGAGGATGCCGTCGCCGATACGCGGGGCGATCCCGGTGCTGGCTCGCGCCGCCGCCGGCCTCGCCCGGGGCGGACTGCGCTACCGGGCGAATCGCGTTCGCAACGTGCTGGAATCGTCGAATCAGCCTTACCGAGACCGGCTGATTGCCAAGGTTGGATGGGCGCCCCTGGCCCAGGTCAAGGCCTTGCTCCAGCCGGCGCCGCGCCGGGTGGCCATCGAGGAGTACGTGGACAACGTCATGGGTCGCTGCCCGTGGTCCGACCCGTTCTATCGGCACATGTATTTCCACCTGAAAGTGAGCCTTCCGGACGATATGCTCGTCAAAGTCGATCGGATGAGCATGGCTAATGGCCTTGAAACCCGTCTGCCATTCCTGGACTTCCGGCTGGTCGAACTGATGGTCGGGGTTCATCGGGATGTGAAAATGTCCGGCTACGAGAGGAAGAGCGTCTTGCGCCGCACCATCGGCCGGCGGTTGCCGCCGGCGATCCTGTCGGCTCCCAAGAAGGGGTTTGCCGTACCACTCCGGAGCTGGTTCCGAAAGGAATCCGCGAACCCGATCCTGGAAGACCTGCGGGCAGGGCTGTCCGGAATGGTCGACGAGGGGGTCCTGGATCAGGTGATCCGTGACAATTCAAGCGGCTCCGAGGATCGCGGCAACTTCCTCTGGATGCTGGCACTGCTTGGCGCATGGAAGTCGGATGGCTCATAGGCGTGCGTCAAGAAATTGTGCGTCATAGCGAAGGATGCGTGGGTCGCCTGTCACCAGCGTCAGGTCGTCGCATCGTGCCTGCGCCACGAGGATTCGATCGAACGGGTCGCGATGGTGCCATTCCAGCCGGCCGACCTCGATGGCATGGCGGCTGGTCATCGGCAACTCCATCAGCTGATGGCGGCGCATGCGATCTCCGAGAAACGTCTCGACGGAATCGCCAAGGGAGAGCTTACCCCGGGCAACCTTGATGGAAAGCTCCAACGCAGTGGCTGCCGACAGGAAGATCCTGGCTCCCGGTTCACTCAATCGATCGATAACGTTTGCATTGAGGCGTTCCGGAGACACGCTCATCCAAAGGAAGACGTGGGTGTCCAGGAGAAGCGTCACGACTTTTTTCCCCCGCTGAACAGGGGGTCATCGGGATCGTCCAGATGGAACAGGTCATCCTCTTCCAGCGATTCGTCAAAATCCGGTGAGATCCAGACAATTCCTTTTTCCAGCAGGTGACGATCCTGGCCCAGGATTCGCGGCCGGTGGATCGGCACCACCTTCGCCACCGGCTCGCCATCCCGCATGATCGTGATCTCTTCGCCACATTCGACGCGGGCGAGGATTTTGGAGAAGTGCGTCTTCGCCTCGTGCACATTCATTTCAGTCCTCGTCTCCGGGGGGAGTTTGGACTTTGTGGGACGCGGCATTGGTCGCTCCGTTAGTGTGGTAACTTAGTCCACTAATTAGTCCAAAGAGTCTCACACGCGTTTCCGAGGTGTCAATTGTCAGTTCATCTCCTCAAGTCCTTCCAGGAAGCAATCGAGGAATTGCGTGAGGGCGATCCACTCATGTATTCTTACCGCCCGCAGTAGCACCATTACTGCTGCTAACCCATTAAACGGCAACAAACTGCAGATGGCGAAGCGCAACGCCAGACAAATGACCACGGCCACGCACAGGAGGCCCATCCCGCATGCGGCTCATCACGACCTTTGACGACTGGATCGATCTCTTCCGTACCTGGCGCGACAAGCTCGGCATCGACAAGGAGTTGATGGAGGAATACAAGTTCGAACATCTCTTCGGCGGTGTTCATTCCGATGAGATCGAATTTGGGGCCTACGCCGGCGGCCGGAAGTGGGAGAAGGTGATTGAAATACCCGATCAGCGGGTGCGGGATGCGCTCATTCATCTGATCGTCTACCAGGGCGACACCGAGTTCGCCTCGGTCGAACAGCAGAAACTCCTGCTGAACACCGCGCCCAACACGTATGACCTCATGTCCATGGCCCGGGTCATGCGCGAGGAGATGCGGCACGGATGGCAGATGTCCTACCTGCTCGTGAAGTACTTCGGGACCACGGGTCGCGTGGAGGCGCAGAAACTCCTCTCGCGCAACGCCGACAATTTCGAACGGCTTCTCAACACGTTCAACGAGCCGATCGAGCACTGGCTCGATTTTTTCACTTATGCCGATTTTATCGACCGCGATGGCAAGTTTCAGCTCAAGATGCTCAGCCACTCGGCCTTCGCACCGCTGGCCCGAAGCATGCCGCCGATGCTGCGCGAGGAGTCTTTCCATCTTGGCACCGGAAACAACGGGCTGCGCCGCATCATCCAGGCCGGAAAGGTGCCGAACGCCATCGTCCAGAAGTACCTGAACAAGTGGATTGCGACGGCCTACGACCTGTTTGGCAGCTCGCACTCGTCCTCGGCCCATTGGGCCTATGTCTGGGGGCTGAAGGGACGATTTGACGAGGAAGTGAACCAGGATGAAGCCGACCTCGATCAGTTGAACGAGTACAACCGCACCCTGTATCACGCCGAGGTGACGGATCTCGTCAGCCGTTTCAACAAGATGATTGCGCCTGGCGAGACGCCGTTCCGGGTGCCGGACGTCAAGTTTCAACGGGCCATTGGTGAGTACGCCGGCAAGCCATACAGCGTCACGGGCGATCTCCTCTCCCCGGAAGCTTACGACCGCCACCTCGATGATGCCTTGCCGAATGACCGCGACCGGCTCCTGCTCAAGGACATCTTCAAGACGAACGACTGGATTTTGGCCCGCGAGTACACCAAGGGATCACTCAATTGACACGACACGCTGTCCGGGCCGTCTCCCTGATCGTTGGCTTGCTGGTTGGTCTGTTGGCGTCCGGTGGCCGGGCGGAGCCCACCCGGCCAATCCTCCAGGTGCCGCCGGATCAACCGCTCGGGATCCCGTCGACACACCCGGCTGACAGCACGGACGTCGGCACGGAAGGCACGCACTTCGCCGTGCTTCCGGATGAGCCTCACCTGGCCAACATTCGCCAGCTCACCCGGGGCGGAGAGAACGCCGAGGCCTACTTCTCGTTCGATGGCGATCGCCTCACGCTTCAATCCAGCCGTCCGCCGTATGCGTGCGACCAGATTTTCGTGATGGACATCCCGGCCAAGGATGCGGGCCGCGAGTTCGCCGGCCGGCTGGTGTCGACCGGGATGGGGCGAACCACCTGCTCGTACTTCTTTCCCGACGGCAAGTCCATTCTCTATTCATCGACCCACGGCGGCGGCGCGGAATGTCCGCCGAAACCGTCCTTCGAGCGCGGTTACGTTTGGCCTCTCTATCCGTCGTACGACATTTATCAGGCCGGTCTGGATGGTCGGATCCAGAAGCCGCTGACGGCAAGCTTGGGCTACGACGCCGAGGCCACGATATCGCCGGACGGAAAGACGATTGTCTTCACCTCGGACCGAGATGGCGATCTCGAACTCTACTCGATGAGCCTCGACGGGCAGAACGTGAAACGACTGACGAACAAGCCGGGGTACGATGGTGGCGCATTTTTCTCGCCCGATTCGAAATTGATCTGCTACCGCGCTCACCATCCAACCGACCCGGCCGAGCTGGCCGAGTATCGGAGCCTGTTGGCCGAGAACCTGATCAAGCCCGGCGTGCTCGACCTCATGGTGATGAACCGGGACGGAGGCAACCAGCAGGTGGTGTTTTCGAACGGCAAGGCAAATTTTGCACCGTTCTTCCATCCTTCGGGAAAGAAGCTGATATTCGCCTCGAATCTGGCCGATCCGAAGGGGCGCAATTTCGACCTTTACCTGGTGAACCTGGACGGCACTGGACTCGATCGGGTCACCTTCAACGAAACCTTTGACGGCTTCCCAATGTTCAGTCCTGACGGCACAAAGCTCGTATTTGCGTCCAACCGCAACGCGGAAGCCCCGGGCGAAACGAACATTTTCCTTGCCGACTGGGTGGAATAGCCCATGAAGGAGATTTCTTGAGCCGACTTGCATGGGTCCCGCGCCTGGGCTTGATCGCAGCCATCGGGCTGGTTCCGGTCGTGGCCGGTTGTCAGAACGCGAAGGATCAAGCCACCGTAACACCTTCTGCCGATGCCCCGCCGGTGGCCGCACCCCGGGGCCCCTTCCAGGGCATGGCCGACGCCGACGGACCCACCGATGACCATGCCATTCGGCTCAAGCTAGCCGGCCTTTCCAGTGCCGAGGAAATGACGCGCGACCGGGCCCGCCTCGACACGGCAGCTCTCAAGAATTCGTACGAGATGGCATTCCGCCTGGCTTTCGCGGCCCGGGTGGCCGAACGGAACTACCCGGAGTCGGCCCGGTTGATCGGAACGATCATCTCGGCGCAACCGGAATACGCACCGGCCTATCGCGTCCTGGGGTACGCTTTGTTCAACATGGATCGCGGCACGGAAGCCTTGGCCGCCTACAAACGGGCCGTGGCGGTTGATCCGAACTATGGAGAGGCTCACTACGCGCTGGCGTTCCTGTTTGCCATGGGCGATCGTGCGGTTGGCCGCGAACACTTCAAGAAGGCGATGGAACTGGGCATCAAGGACGAGCGAAACCTCGAGGGGCAGTTCTACCCCCGGACACCGTAGTCACGTCCTTTGGAAGACATGGCGGAGGGTTGGATGATGGAACTCAAGCTTGTCTATTGCGCGGAGTGAAACTACGAACCTCAGGCCGTCGGTCTGGCGGCCCACCTGCTTCCACGGTTGAAGTTTCGAATTCAATCCTTGCTTCTCATCCCATCCGACGGCGGACGATTCGAACTGACCGCGGACGGCAAGAACATCTGGTCCAAGCTCGAGACAGGAAAATTTCCCGACCATGACGACATCCTCAAGCGGATCGAAAAAATCCTGGCCTGACGCCATCCGGTTTTCGGCAGCGCTGCTTCTGCTCCTTACCGCCCCGGCGGCCATGGGACAGGGGCACCTGAATCCGCTTCCGGCTATCACCGACACCTCGAAGGCGGATACCACCCCGCTGCCGCCCATGCCGCCGGCGCCCGCGCCCGCGATCATGATCGACCTCGATCGCAATCTGGTCCGCCTGAATTCGGTCGAGGCGGTGAATGCACTGGTCGATACCGTCGCCCGTGCCGGCTTCAAGCGCCTCATCGTCGATGTGAAGTTGCGCGACGGCCGGGTGGTCTTTCCGAGCCGGGTCGCGCCCCCGATTGATCCCGGTTTCGACTACTTTGGCGCGTTCCGCCAGGCGGCCGAGCGACACGGATTGGAAGTGATCGCGTACGCCTCGGTTTTCGCCGATGGGAATCCGAGCACCGGCCGCGGACTGGCCTATGATCGGCCGGAGTGGCAGCAGGTTCTGAATATTCCGGAGCGCGGGGTCATGCGCCAGACGGACTCGCCACAGGCGGGGCAGTTCATCCTGCTGAATCCGCTACTCCCCGCGGTCCAGCGTTACGAGACGACAGCGATCTCGGACATGATCCAGAACCTGAAACCGGACGCCATCCTGCTGAACGAGATCCGGTTCGTCAGCCGCGAGTCGGACTTGTCTGATTCGACGCGGATTCTTTTCGATGCCTGGACGGGGCTCTCGCCGCTCGAGTGGCCGAAAGATGTCCTCGACAAGGATCACCCGCGCTTTCCACTCTGGCAGGCCTTCCGGGTCGGCATCATTCACGAGTTCGTCAATCGGATCAAGACGCTGCGTGACGGCGTGGCCCCCGGAGTTCCAATCATTCTGTCGGCGCCAGCCTACTATGAGGCGTCCACGACCCTGGGTGTGAACTGGGCCCATTCCAGGTTCAAGTCGTCGCTCTGGTACTCGACCGAGCGATTCCGCTCGCGCTCACTGGCCGACCTTGTGGACGAACTGGCGCTCGTCTCGCGCGACGCCAACCCCGCGGCCATCCGGGAGATCATGACCGGGGTCAAGCGGGCAACGCACCAGGAGCGGCCGGTGGGATTGATACTGATTGTCGAGCAGTACCAGAACCGCCCGGGGCGGCTCCTTGAAGCCATCCAGACACTTCAGAGGGGAAGTTTCGGCGTGACGGTGAGCGACGCCGGTCAGATCGGCGCCATGGGAATGTGGGAGGTGCTGGGCGAGGCGTTCGCCAACCCCGTCTCGCCGCCGGATTGAAGACCACGCCGCACGGCAGACAGCCCTGCCGCAGGACGCCTCAGTTTTCGTCCCGATCCCAGGCACTCCATTCGTCCTCTTCGTAGTCATCATCGGCCACGGCCGTCTTCGCCGTGCCGCCCGCCTCGATTTCCAGGAATGTCTCGAGATCCACGAAGCGATCGTCCCACTCCTCCTCGGCGGGAAGGTCGAGGAGAGCCAGATCGGGCGATTCGGAAGCCCCGTTCTGGCCGGCGCGTGGCGCCTCGGCGGGTTCGCTTCGCTCCGCCGAATGGGGCGCCACCGCCTGAGCCGACATCGCGGTCAGAAAGCGGGTCATGCTGCTGTCCTGCGCATCCGAGGGTGGCGAGGCCGGCACGTCGTCATCGGAGGTGTCCGGGTCAACACCCTCCATGGGCCGGGCCATGGCGCGTTCGCGGGCATGCACAAGGAGGATTTCGTGGGCGAGGCTCGAATAGGCACGCGCGCCGCGCGAGGCCGGTGACGAAAGGACCAGGGGCCGTCCCGAGCCGGGAATTTCGGCCAGGCGCACGCTTCGGGGCACCGTTGCCACGAAAACCTGATCCGGCCACCTGGCACGGACCTCCTCTTCAAGCTGCTGGCTCATGCGGGTGCGGCTGTCGACCATGGTCAGCGCGATGCCGTCGAAGATGAGGCCGGGGTTGAATCGCTCCCGAATCTTGATCGACGTCTCGACCAATCGCGACAGGGCCCGCACCGATTGCGGCTCGGTCTGGACCGGCACGATGAATCGGTCGGCCGCCGCCAGAATGGCCATGCTGATCGGCCCGAGCATGGGTGGCGCGTCGATGATCAGGTAGTCGTAACCATCCCGGAGCGAGGTGAAGGCTCGCTTGAAAACCAACGGGTCGCGCTCGAGTGCGCCCAGGTAGAGCGCCTCTTCCTCCTGGCTCCAGACGTTGCTGGATACCACGTGAAGCCCCGGGACGGGTGTCTCAAACGTCGTGTCCTCGATCCGGCATTCGCCGCGGGCCACGTCACTGAGTCCCTTCGGGATGTCGAAACGGTCGTAGCCAAAATTGGCGACAAGCCCGCACTGCGGATCGGCCTCGATCAACAGGGTCGGGAAGTTGTGCGAGGCAAAGGCCGCGGCCAGGTTTACCGCTGTCGTCGTCTTGCCCACGCCCCCCTTGGAGGAAACGATCGCCAGAATCTGTCCCATGTATCTCCCGGGTGTCATGAGCGGGGGCCGCCGCCAGGATTGAATCAAAACGTTCGGGGCGAGTCCGGCTGATTCCGAACACGCCCCGAACAGCATATGGCGAAGTAACTTCGGGATTCAATCACACTGGAGCACGGATGTGTAGATGAAATTTGAAATGAGTGTCGCGATTGTGACTCGAGCCGCTGTGGCGAGCCGGGTCAGACTGGTAGAGTCATGAGCGGATACGTCGCGAAGCGTACCATTGGAGATTCACGAGCCGATGAGCAAACCGCAACTGAGAGAGACAATTCGTTCCACCCTGGTTGAACTGGTCGGCCCGGGGCTGGTTTCCGCCTACCTGTTCGGCAGCGTCGCCGAACGGCGGGAGCATCGGGAGAGCGACGTGGACCTCGCCGTTCTGGTTCGCCGGGAGATGTATGCCACCGCGCGCTCCCGGTTCGATCTTCGAGTTCGGCTCATGGCCCGCTTGACCTCCAACCTGGCGGGCCGCCCGGTCGACCTGGTCATCCTTAACGAGGCGGCGCCACTGCTGGGGAGACGCATCGTACTCGACGGGGAACGGATCGTCTGCCTCGATCCGGCCATTGATAGTGACTACGTCTGTGCCATCCAACTCCGGGCCGCCGATATCGGTCCCTTCCTGGTCCGCATGGACAGGCTCAAGCGGGACTACCTGAGAAACCGATGACTCCGCTCACCGAACGCCTGGTTGAACTGCGGCGCCACCTGGATCATCTGGATGAGTTGCGTCCGCGCGTTCGGGGGGCGGCAGAGCTCGAGCGGGACCTGTCGCTGCACAACGACGTCCTCTTCTCGCTCTTCACGGTCTGCCAGCTCGTCATCGACATTTGCGGCGAGCTGTCAGCCGCGAGGGGTGATCGCTTCGAAGACTATACCGAGGCCGTTCGGAATCTGCGACGGGACGCACGGTTCAGTGACGAGATCATCGAAGTGCTGGAGCGACTCCCGGGCTTCCGGAATGTGCTCGTCCATGACTACGTGGCTCTCGACATGAATCGTGTGGTCGAGGCGATGGACGAGCTCGGTCCGATCCGTCGGTTTCTGTCAATTCTCAACGAATCTTGACGAACCCCGCCTACTCGTTGATGACCAGATCAACGCGCCGGTTTTTTTGCCGGCCGCTCTCGGTGGAATTGTCTTCCTGGGGTCGCGAGAATCCGTAGCCGGCCACCGTGAGCCGCTCCTTCGTGAGGCCCTGGGTGGCCATGAAATCGGCCACGGCTGCGGCACGCTTCGTCGAGAGTTCGAGGTTGTACTCCTCCGAGCCGACGTTGTCGGTGTGCCCCTCGACCGCGATCTGCATTTCGGGATACTGCTCGAGGATCGTGGCAATCTTCACCAGGTTGAATTCGACATCCCGTTTCAGCGTGGCCTTGCCGAAATCGAAGAGAATGTCCGCAAGGCTGACGATCGTGCCGCGGGCGGTCTTCTTGATGCTGGCGAATCGCCCTTCCAGCTTCTGCAGCGATTCGTACAGGTCCGACTGGCGCGCCTCCGCTTCGGCCCGGGCAGCGTCCAACTCGGTCTTCAAGTCGTCCTTGAGGCTTCGCTCCAGTTCCAGGGTGGCACGGAGGGCCTGCTCGCGGGAATCGCCGAAGCGGGATGACAGTTCGGTGGACTGGGCGCACAATTCGACCGCCCGCTGCTCCCGCACCCGGGCCTCCATTTCCTGGAGTGTCCGGGCGGCCACGTAGCGGTTACGGGCCTTGTCCAGGTCCTTCCCCTTGGGATCGTCGGCCAGACCCGCCCGGTCGTTGAACCGGGTCTCCAGATCGCCGGCGCTCAGCCCCGCGTTCCGGGCCAGGTCCCGCCAGGCGGCAAAGGCCGGCCGCAGTTCGGTGGTGGGCATGGTCGGCACGGCCGCACCGTCGATCGTCGAAGCGGGGAGCGGCGGCTGGGCCGGCATTTCCGGTTCCTCCCGCGCAATCTCCGAAACGCTTCGGGCAGCCACTCTCTCTGTCTGCTCGAGCATGAGGATGACCTCGTTCCACCCCTCCCGAGCACGGTCCACCTTTTGCAGACAGCCGTCGGCCTTGTTGCGGGCCGCGTCGGCCCGGGCCAGCGCCAGTGCCACCCGGACGTCGGCCAGGGCTTCCTCCATTGCCGGCTGGGCCAGCTTGACCTGTCCCTTGTCGGACAGGGGCTTCGCCGCGTCCCGCTTCGACTCACCCAGCTTCAGGACATCCAACGCCGGAGGGAGCGGGTTCAGTGCCATGACATCCTGCTCATAGCTCGAGAACTCGTCGATCATGGGTTGAACACCGGCCTTTTGGCCGCCGCACCCGACGAGCAGCGCGGCGGTCAGGATGAGGCCAGGGGCGATGAGTCGACGGATCACCTAGGCCGCCTTGGCCGCCGTGGCGGCCTCACTGACGCGCGGCTTCAGCAGGGTGATCACCCGCATCTTGTCGAGTAGCCGCATGATCACGAAGGTCGGATCGACCTCGTAGGACCGGGTGGCAAAATTCGCCCGGCGGCTCGAACGATGGTGATTGTTCTGGAAGAGTTCGCCCATGGTCACGATGTCGATCGGCAGCGTGTTCTTGCTGTCGTCACCCGTGTTCCAGTTGCGATAGCCGTACTTGTGGCCGCACCAGTTGACGATGGCGCCATGGACCGGCCCGATGGCAATCGTGAACGGAAAGAGGAGCCACTGCCACCAGGCGGTGGCGAAGGCCATGTAGAAGAAGAAGTAGGCCACGACCCAGGCCGTGCGGCCGATGTACGACTCACCAATCTTGTCGAGCAATGGCCACTCGGGATAGCCGCCGAGGAATCGTTTTTCGACGGCCAGCGTCCGGCGCGAAATGCCGCCGTAGCGCTTCTTGGTCTTCCACATCATGGTGAAGACATTGGAGTTCTGGTGCGGCGAGTGCGGATCCAGCTCACTGTCCGAGTACGCATGGTGCTCACGGTGCAGGATGGCGTACGCCCGGGGAAGGAGGTAAGAGGCCCCCTGGGTCAGCCAGGTCAGGAAGTGGATGACACGCTCTGTCCGGGGGCCGACCGTGTACATCTTGTGGGCGGCATACCGGTGCAGAAAGAAACTCTGGAAAAAGACGGAGATGATCCAGTGACTGACGAAGAAAATCGGAATGACCAAGACAGTATCCTTTCCGGCCCGCCGTGTTGTGATCGGCGGCCTTAACAGGCGTCGCCGGAACTCCCGGCGGCGCATCGCGCAACATTACTCGATATCGATCGTCAGGGCCCGACCGGTGAAGAATCCATCATCGCCCAGGCCCTGATACAACGGCATGAACAGAATGCCCGTTTCGCGGGCACGAATTTCGCCCTTCCGGTCGCGGGCCAACAGCTGCCCCTTTTCAATCATTTCGATGTTGGCGAATCCCGGCTCCATCCGGAACTGATCGTCCGGGCGGATGCCATGTCGATTCTCGACGCGCATCAGGCGGGGCAACTCGCCGCGCGCGCGATTAAGAGTTTCAAGGCTGGTTTTGAGCAGTTCCGGTGTCGAATCGGCCGGCAGGAGGCCGGCGGCCACCACGGCGATTCGGAGGGCGGCCAGGTGGTGCTCGATCGACTGAGATCGCTCGTGCTGGCCCGCCTCAATCCCCAGGCAGATACACCCTCGACGCCGAAGATACTCCAGGAGAACGCCGTCGACCTGCTCCAGGAGCCCCAGGAGGATCGGCAGCTCAAACTGGAGGGCGAATTCCCGCTGCTCGGGGTGGTCGGCAATCATGCTGAATGGGTAACCGGCGGCCGATGTCGTGTGCAGATCGAGAAAATAAACAGGCCCTCGGGCCCGGGCCATGGCGTCGTCTATTTCCCGGGAGAGCGCCAGCTGCTCGTCATCCTCCCGGTCGCGATCGGACGGGCCGGCCAAAGCCAGGCCCATTACCCGCTCGCAGCTCCATCGACGGTTCAAGTCGTGATCCAGGTATCGCCTCCCGGCGAGGGATGCCCCGATGTTGCCGCAGAGCGCCACGATCTCTCCGATGAAGTCCGATTCCTGTTCCGAGAACGTGTCGAGGAAACAGCGTACCGCGGCGACACCCGCCGGCTCATTGCCATGGATGCCGGCAATGATCAGCAGCGTCGGGCCCGGATGTTCGGACCGCGCCATACCCAGGCGGCGCGTGGGTGGAGCGCTCATCACGGGAGGAAAATCGTCGGCTCGCAAGATCACGCATGCTCCCGAAGTTTCTGTTCCAGAAGTTCGGCGGCAATGTCGAGAAAGTCATGTTCGGTGATGATGCCGATCAACCGTCCGTTGTGAACCACCGGCAGCGCACCAATCTGGTGCTGTCGCATCAGGGCGATCGCGTCGAGCGTTGGGGTATCCGGTGCTACCGACAGCGGATTCTTCTTCATGATGTCGGCCACCGCCAGCGGCATGCCGTCCAGGCTGTGATGACCATGCGCCAGTGCCCGGAGCACCGCGCGGTACGACACGATGCCGATCAGGTGATGCTCCTGATCCTCGACCGGCACATGGCGGATGCGCTGCCACTCCATCAGGTTGGCCACCAGGTCGATCGGCTCATCGGGCTGCACCGTGTAAATCTCGGTGACCATGTACTGCTCGACGACGGCATAGTTATGCTGCCAGCCCCCGGCTTCGGAAAGGTCAGCCGGCTTCCACTCCGCGACGGGCAAGCCTTCCTTCTGGCGGGCTATCGACGCGGCCGTCAGTGCGTTCAGCCGTTCGCCCGGAGTTCCCTTGTCTTTCAGGCCGGCCAGCGATGTGATCATCCAGCGGCTGCCGGTCCTGCCGGTGCGAACCCGGTGCTCGATGATGCCGAGGTAGCGATCGACGTCCGCGGCCTTGACCTCGCGGCGGATCAGCGCCGCGTGGGCCATCGGGAGCAGTGTATCCAGGATCAGCGTCTGGGCCGGTGCTTCCTTCCCCTCCAGCCAGTGAAACTGGGCCGAGAGGCCGATCCGGGCGGCCGACATGAAGTTCATGGAGGCGGCCTCGAAGTCAATGACCTGGGTAATGTCATCGTACTGGTCGGAGAGCCCGCTGATGACGCCGAACCAGAATGCGGCGTTGGCCACCTCATCGACCACCGTGGGGCCGGCCGGCAGGACCCGGTTCTCGATGCGGAGATGGGGTTTGCCGTCGATGATGCCGTAACAGGGTCGGTTCCATCGATAGACCGTGCCATTGAACAAACGGAGGGCATTCAGCTCGGGGACTCCGCCCCGTTTCAGAATCTCGAAGGGATCCTCGTCCTGCTCAATACCGACCAGCGCCCGGAAACTGGCGATGTCCTCCTTGAAGATTTCCGCTGCCGATCCGCGCAACCAGTCGTTGCCGAACGTGACCCGGGATTTCCGCTCGCGCATGTGGTGACCCGACGAGCGGGTATCCACGGCCTGCTGAAACAGGGCAATGCGTGTTTCGGCCCAGAGCCGCTTCCCGAAGAGGAGAGGGCTGTTGGTGGCGGCGGCCAGCACGGGCCCGGCGGCCACCTGGGCAATGTTATACAGGTTGGCGAACTCCTTCGCCCCGGCCTGAAAGTGAACCTGAAAGCTGGTATTGCACGCTTCGAGCATGGCCGAATCGTGCTTCAGGAGGAGCTCATCCACCCCCTTGATGTAGAACTCATACGTGCCGCCACGGAGTGCCGTCAGAGCCCGATTCAGGGCGTGATAGCGGGCCCGGGGAGTCATGTTCTCCTCACCCAGGTCTGATTTCCGGATGGTGGGCAGAATGCCGACCATCAGGATCTCGACATCTTTTTTCGCGGCCGCCACCCGCAGTTTCAACAGGAGTTCATTGATCTGACTCTCCATCCGGGAGAGGCAATCCCCGCCGAAGACCAGCGGGTCCATGTTGAACTCGAGGTTGAAGATGCCGAATTCGGTTGTGTAGTGGTCGTCGGAAAGGAGGGGAAGGATGTCGTCGGCCGCCGGAGCCACATGCCAGGCCTTGTTCACCAGGAAGACTTCCTGCTCGGCACCGACCCGACGAACTCCGTCCTCGATCATCCCTTCGGCCATCATTCGTTCCAGGGCCCGAACGTCGGCCAGCAGCGCCCGCATGAATTTACGACGCTCGACGCCCGAAAAATCAGTCTGGAGTTCCAAGGTACCCAAAATAAATCGCCCCCGCGCGGATAATCTTTTGTGAGGGTGAATCTTAGCCGGAACGGATGGCTGGCGCAACGGCCACGCCATTCCGGATTCTGACACTACCAAAGAGGTTACTGATTGGCATAATGAGGAAATCCCGGCATTGGCGACAGATCAGCGACAATCCTGTGACATAATTGAGTCAAATTGGCCCAGTGACGAATTCCATCGCCACGGCTGCCCAAGTCCCCGCTTCCCGGGAGGACCCCTTTTCATGAAACGTACTGTCACCGTGTGTCGCCGGGCGGTCGGATGTCGTTCTTCGACGTCTTTATCGAACTGCATGACATGACTCCGGATGCCGCCGGCGCTGTCGACAGTTTCTTCGACATCTTTGTCGACTTTGAAATTGGCCCGGGCCCCTGCGCCCCTTTCCGATGCAACGATCCGGAAGACATGTGCTGCCGGACGACCGGTACGCGTGTCGGCGATCCGGTGACAATTCTTCCGACCACTTGGACGGCGATCAAGACACTTCTGAACTGAGCCGGGGTATCGGCAGTCAAGTAGAAAACCGGGAGTATCGGCTCCGTTGTGAATCAGGCCGGAACCAGCTCCTCCAGGTACTTCGGCATCATGTTTCGCCAGGTGGGCCAATCGTGGTGCCACTCGGCGCCCCAGGAGTCGACACGGTTGGGGACGCCAAGCTGGCCCAGGATGTGGGCCACGCGCCATGATTCGCCGATGTTCTCGGCGCGGCCTTCGCCGGATGCCAGGAGAACGAAGCGCGTCTTGAGCTTCTCGAGCGTGTCGCCACCCAGGCCGGGCAGGAAGTGGAGTGGGGAGGAATAGTAGTAGTCCTCGCTCGTTTCGCCCGGCAGGAATCGATCCATGTCATACGTACCGCTCATGCAGATGGCAGCCCGAAAGACCTCCGGGTAGCGGGCCAGGATGGCCAGGCTGTTGAAGGCTCCGATGGACGCTCCGGCGGCAATCACCTCGATGTCGGGGTCCTGGCAATCCATCCGGATGGCCGGTACCAGTTCGTGGCGGATAAAGTTCTGGTACTGGTTCAGCATCCAGGCGCAGTGGCGGCTGTTGTGACCCTCGAGGATGGTACGGCCGGCGCTCGAATCGCAGGAGTAGATCTTGACCCGTCCGGCGTCGATCAGCGGCTGGATGACCCGCACCAGGTGAAAGCGCTCAATTTCCTCGGCGTCACCGCCGGCAGTGGGAAAGAGCAGCACCGGAGTGCCGAAGTGTCCCCATCGAACCACGGTGATGTCCTGCTTGATGCGATCCGAATACCAGCGGTTCACCTCCTTCACGATCAGGCCCGTCCTTTCCGAGTCGGTGTGGATTTTCCGGGTGGCGTGGCCGGAGATGGCGTGGCCGGACGGGCCGATGTCGCGGCCCTGGGAGCGACGGCCTTGACGGCCCTTGGGGCCGGTTGGACGACGGCCGTGTTTCGGGATACCGGTTTCGCCGGCGCCACCGAACGGGTCACCGCCGGCTCCTTCGGGTGCGTGCCCAGCATTCGATTCATCGCCTCGGCCTTCTCCCGTTGGATGCGATCGAAGCTTCGTTCCCGCCACATCTGGATGCGGCTGAAGAAGAGGTCGGTATAGGTTTCCACCTCGTGGGCCGGGAACAGTGCGGCGGTCTTTTGCTGCACGGCCTGACGGGCGATGTCCGAGGCGAAGAATTCCCAGGCCGCTTCCTCGAGGTGCGGGAGGTGGCGATCGCAGAACTCCTGAAAGTGATCGAGCTCGAAGTGCTTACGGGCGATCGCCGCGTACTGCGAGAGCTTTTCCCGAAACGGCGCGTCGGTCCGTGCGATTGCGTAGAACGGCTCCCAGTCAAGGTTCTTCCGCATCTTCCGGCGCGTGGCGGCCACGTAAATCGACCACTTCAGATTGGCCACGACCAGCCAGGGAAAGTGGTAGTGCAGCGAGGTCACCTGGCTGTCCGGACAGGCGTTGGCAAAGTCGATCGGAAACCACTGGCCATTCTGACGCAGGACCTCGCACGAATTGAAATCCCAGCCGAAGAAGGCGTTGATCGTCAGCGTCATGTCGGCCAGGAGCTCTCGATCGGCCGGCGTGAGGAAGTTCTCCTCCATCGTGTAGCGGTCGTGGAGCGGCCTGGACGCGTCGTACTTGATGAAATACGTTTGCGGTCCGAATCCGATCACCCGGACGAAGAGGTCGAACGGGTCGACAGCCTTCTGCAGGTGCATGATGTGGCGACCGCTGAGTTCGTAGGCAGCGCGGAGTGAGTCGTCATTGGTGATCCTGGACACTCCGACCCAGCCACCGCCGTCGTACGGTTTCATGAAGAGCGGGTAGCCGATCTTCTGGCCGATTTCGCCCAGGTCGAACATGCGCGCGTAACTCTTGAGTGTGACGTCCAGATCGGCCTTCGGTTCGTACTCCTTCGGCGGCACCATCCACGTTTCAGGAATGGGGAAGCCCAGCGCCATCATGGCCGCGTAGCTGGTGTGCTTTTCGTTGGACTGGATCGACCATGGGTTGTTGAAGACGTACAGGTCATCGGCAAGGATCGATTTCTTGATCCATTCGCGGCTGACGTGGTACCAGTGCGTCAGGCGGTCGACGACCAGGTCGTACTTGGCCGGCCCCGACAGGCTGTACGGTTCGATGGAAACCCGCTCGACCTCGAAACGGACGCTGTCCTTGCCGATCGACAGGTTCAGATCAAGCCGCTTCAGGATCTCTTCGTAGCAGATGGGCCAGCAGATGTCGGCGCCCAGGGAAAGCCCGATGCGTCGGGTGACGGATGGCATGAGGTTGACCTCGATTCGAAAGGAGTCGCGCGACCGGAGGCGGTGCGCGGCGACGTGTCACAATGGGATTTGAACCCCTATAAATACACCATCCAGAGGGGTCCTGGAAACAGCCAGGCCAGCCCCTCCCGCTGGCGATCCCGCCAGTTTTCCCAGTTGTGGCCGTCGCGGGCCTCAGTGTATCGAACCTCCATCCCGGTGCTCTGGAGCAGGGGAATGAAGCTCCGATTCTCGTAGATCAGCGATTCGTAGGTGCCGCAGGTCACCATCACCCGGCTGCTCACCGCCAGCGGGTTCATTCGATAGCCGTTGATGAACTCCACCACCGGATCGAAGTAGGGGCCACGCTGGTGCCGGCCGATGTCGGTGAAGGCAAACGAACCGGACAGCAGAAAAAGCCGGCCGAAGAACCCCGGGTAGCGGCAGGCCGCTGAAAAACTGGCCACCGCGCCAAACGAGGCGCCCATCAGGCCCCGCTCTTCGGCACGACTGGACACCGGGTAGTTGGCCTCGAGTTTCGGCACCAGGTCCTCGGTCAGCCACCGCGCGTGAACCTCGTCGTGCGCGTACTCGACCAGACGCTGCCCCGGATAGGTAAAGGCCACGATCATCTCCGGAATCTCGAAACGGTGGATCAGGTTGTCAAGGATCGTCTTCATCCCGGAGTACTCCAGGAAATCGCCACCATCGTGCACGACCAGGAGGGGATAGCGGCGGGTGCGCCGGAATCGGGCCGGCAGATACAGCATGACATGCTGATCGCGCCCCATGGCCGGGCTCCTCACGACCAGATCCTCGAGATTGCCGGGGCGTGCATCGGGGTCGAACCGGACCCAGTCGGGAACCTCATAGCCGGTACCGGACACCACGGAATTGGCCCCGAACGGGTCGCGGGCCATCATGGAATTCAGCGGGTCCATCTGCAATTCGACCCGCCCCCCCCGCTCCACCTCGATCTTGTACTCGACGCGGCTTTTGACGGGCAGTTCCATGGTGATGAACCATAGATCGGTTCCGATCAGCCTCATGAACGGCTGGGCGGTGGCCAGGCCGAAGATCCAGTGGCGCAGGCGAACCTCGTCCGCCTCGCCCCGCCAGACGAAGGTGCAGTTGGAGCCCTCCACGATCGGCATCGGGTGGCTGGCAAGGAAGGCATCAACGGCCTCCGCCGTGACCAGCGGTTGGTCCGCGAAGCGGCGAAAGGCGTCGGATCCGGCCCATCCGGCCGGGAGCTGCGGGTTCATGCCTTGACCACCGAGAGCTCGCCATCGGGACGGAGTTGAAACACATGGCGCGGGCCTCCAAACGTTTCATCCGCCACCGGGACGACGCGGCCATCCTGCCAGTCGAGGCGGGCACCAGGATCGAGCGTGAGGCATTCCGCCGGGGCGAAGCGACTGGCGAAGAGCGCCACCCTGGATTTGTCTTCCAGTTTGAGCCGGACGCCGGCGTGCGGCAGCGGCACGATGTTGCGTACCAGGCCGAGCCCCTCGTCCAGCACCTCGGCGTTGCCCGGGCCGTGCGGCGGATCGTCGTAGAACAGGACGACCCGCTCGGCGATCGCCATGGCGCCGGCAGCCCAGGCGATGACCGGCCGGCCGGCCGCCAGGGGACCTAAGCCGAACAGGCGCAGGCGGTTGAGCAGCACGGCCACATGACCGCCGGCGATGGCAATGGCCGATGAGCGTCGCACCATTTGCTCAACCTCCGCCCGTTGGGCCAGGATTGCCGGGCGCCGGCCGGGATTCCAAATTTGCTCGAACTCGACATGAACCTGCCGGATTCTATCGAGATGACGCCGGTCCAGGCCGCGCACATCCTCCAGGGCTTCGAGTCGTTCGGGACCGAGCACCTTGAGATCGCCCCGCCGCTTGAGCAACTGGCGGGCCCCCTCCATGACATGCCCGAGGCGCAGGTCGTAAAGCTCCTGAATGCCCTTCAACATGGCCTGCTTCTCATGGTGTGCCGCAGCGAACTCCGGGTCGTGGTCGAAGATCCGCTCGGTGCGTGTATGCAGTTCCAGGTTGAGGGCGCGTCCGCCCAGGTGGTCCCGCAGTTCCTGGTCGTCATGCTCGCGCTCCTGCCACCCGGCGGTGATCACGGCCACGGGGCCGTCAATCTGGCGCGACCGGAGCACGTCATGCAGTGTCCGCTGAAATCGTTGCGGCCCGAGCAGGGTGACGATGTCGGCGGAACCGGCGGCGGGGGATGTCGTCAACGGGCGTGCACCCGGACCGTTTCGCCGACCAGGTTCAGCATTCGGCGCAGCTCGTCGTAGTCGGGGTGTTTCATCTGGACCCAGGCGTTGGCCATGTAGCCGGCCTCAACCGGCTGCGTCGGCGTTCCGTCGGGTGGCAGGTGGTAATCGATGATCCACGACCCGAAGGCCCTTTGGATCGCGTCGAGCCCGGAGTAGCCGCAGATCAAACCATCCTGCTCCGGGCGCAGCGCGATGATGCCCGCCGAGAATCGCCGAGAAGCCTGTTGCGAGGAGCGCCCCCAGCAGACGGCCATCGCCCACTCCTTGTAGATGTCCATGTCGTTCGCCGCTGCGTACAGATCCCAGGCGCGCACGCCGGGCGGACGGCAGCCGATCTCGGAGAATTTCAGCCCCCTGGGTCCAGCGAACCACTCCATATGAGTGGCCGACGTGTCGATGCCAAGGAGCGGCAGAACGCGCCGGCCCATTTCCTTCACACCGGCATACCCTTCGGCCGAGTCGATCCGGTTGGTGGCGATGAACTGCGGGCTGATCCAGCGATTACGCATCGCTTCGAGGACGTTCGGATAATAATGTGAGACGAATTCGTGGACGACCTGCCCGCCGATCGTGATCGTGTCGTAGAACCCCTCGTGCCCCTCGATGAACTCCTCGATTGCCGCCGGCTGCCCACGGTCGAGTCCGCTGGTTCGGATGACCGCATCGAGTTCGTCGGCGTTACCCGCGCGATAGGTGCCCGAGGCACCCGCCGCCGCACGCGGCTTGACGATGACCGGGTAGCCCACCGTCCCCGCGAACTCGCGGGCCGCCTCGGCCGAATCGATGCCCTCCGAGGCCGCGCAGGAAATTCCGCCGGCGCGCAGGACCTCTTTCATGGCCGGCTTGTCCCGACAGAGGAAGGCGGTTCGTTCGCTGGTACCGGAAATACCGGTCGCCGCACGCACCCGGGCGGCTGACTGGATATGAGCCTCCACGACCGCTTCGAGCCGGTCGATACGGGACCGCTCCTTTATCCAGTTGACGACACCGAGCAGAGCGCCGTCATCAACAACCGACGGCACCTGTTCGTAGTGAGTGAGCCACTCGCGCAACTGCGGGTCCAGACTGTCTTTGGGGCGCTCGCCGATTCCGGTGACGACGGCGCCGACTTCTTTCAGGGCCCGGACGAACTCCCGCTGGTTGGCCGGAAAGTTGGGTTCGATGAAGACGACGTGCATTGCGGTCACCCCTTCCTGACGGGTATCACGTGCCCAGGCGCCGATACAGCGCCACGTATCGTGCCCCTTCGACTTCCCACGAAAAATCGGCCACCATGCCATTTTGCATCATCCGATACCAGTCGTCGTCGCTCTGGTACAGGTTCATGGCGGTATCCAAGGCCCAGTGGAGCCCCTCGGAGGTGAAGTGTTCGAAGAGGACGCCGTTCCCCTGGCCGGTCGCGGGGTCGTACATCGCCACGGTATCGGCCAGGCCGCCGGTTTTCCGAACCACCGGAATCGTCCCGTATTTGAGGCTGTACATCTGGTTCAGCCCGCATGGCTCGTAACGGCTCGGCATGACGAACATGTCGGCGCCGGCCTCGATCAGGTGGGCCAGCTTTTCCTGGTACCCCGAGTAGAAAGACACCCGCCCCGGATACCGGATCACCAGGCTTCTGAAAAATCCTTCGTACTTCGGCTCGCCGCTGCCCAGCGCAACGAATCGGAAATCGCGGCGGTTCAGCAGGGCCGGCATCGTGTCAAACAGCAGGTCCAGCCCCTTCTGATGCGCCAGCCGGCTCACGATGCCAACAACGGGCGCCTGCGAAGCGGGCGCCAGACCCACGGCGGCCAGAAGCGCTTCCTTGTTCACGCCCTTCCCGGAAAGATCATCCGGTGAATAGTTCGCCGCCAGGTGCTCAGCTGTTGCGGGATTCCATTGTGAATAATCCACTCCGTTCAATATCCCGGCCAGATCCCCCGAGCGCATCCGCAGCAACCCATCGAGTCCGTAGCCGTACTCGGGCGTCTGGATTTCCCGCGCGTAGGTCGGACTCACGGTCGTCAACTGGTGCGCATGCACCAGCCCCGTCTTGAGCAGATTCACCCGCCCGTTGCGCAGGTCCTCGCCGTCAAAGTATTGCGTGCCGATCGGGTTCAGCTCCTTGAGTATCTCGGTGCCAAAAGTCCCCTGGTAGCCGATGTTGTGGATCGTGAGCACGGTTTTCGTCCTGGCGAAGAGCTGATCCCATGCGTACATGGTCTTGAGATAGAGCGGTACGATGGCCGTCGCCCAGTCGTGAACATGCACAATGTCCGGTGCGATGCCGAGCCGCTGCATCGATTCGATGGCGGCCCGTCCGAGAAGCAGGAAGCGCCGGTGCTCGTCGGGATCGCTCGTATACGTACCGGGCCGTCCGTACAGCGCCGGACAATGAACGAAGTAGACATCCAGCCCCGTGCCCGGCAGGCGTGCCGTCATCAAATCAAATGTATAAGTCGCCTCGCCCAGCCGAACACCAATACCCTGCACTCCATCCACCGGCCGAATCCCGAATCGCTCCCATTGAATGCTTTGATACAACGGCACGAAGACACGGACATCGTGCCCGGCCTTGTGAAGATAGGCCGGTAACGAGGCCGAGACGTCGGCAAGGCCGCCGGCTTTCGCGAAGGGCGCCAGTTCCGAGGTGACGAAGGCGATGGTGAGCGGTGGAGGGCCGGGCGGCGTCCGTTTTGGCGCGCCTGCGGGCTGGTGCGGCACCACGGGTGCCGGATTGGCGGATGTCTGCGCTCGTCGGACAGGCGATTTTGACATGGGGCGGGGAGCGTAACAGAGGGTGGGGCAGGTCCGGCAGGGCCGGTGGTATGAGATAGTTGTGGGAGGGAGTCTCCCCGCTGGGCCACCCCGCCCCATCAACCGGAGGTCGTCACAAATGACTCGGGTCCACCGGCGCAAACCGCTCCGACTCCTCGCCTCCACGGCGCTCCTGTCGCTTGGTGCCTGCGGCGACGACACGGATTCCCCGCCAGACGAATTCTCCCCCCCGACTCGCCGCGGCGCGATCACTGTGGGGATGGGAACCGGGTTGGGGCCGATTGTCGAGATGGAGGTGGCGTCGGATGGCACCATTTTCGCCAACCAGGAAGGCGGCCAGATCCGGCGATTCAACATGGAAGGGGAGGATGTTCGCCTTCTCACGATTACCGCTAAGCCGGCCCGGTGAAGTGCTGCACATTGATGACGTGGCAATCCTCGGGCCGGATCGGGTGGTCATCCGGGATAGCGACCGTCGGCTCCTTGAGTCGTTTGACAGCTCGGGAGGCGATCCAAAGGCGATCCCCTTCCCGTCAGATCCCAGGCAGGGGATATCGAAACTTCGTGGTGCCCGTGACGGAGGACTGTGGGTCCTGGGGCACGACGGTTTCTTCACACTGATCGATCCGTCCGGCCGCACTCTCGCGAGGTGGCCGAATCAGGTTTCCAGAAAATCCGTCTCCGTGCGGGATTTTGAACCACTGGCGGATCGCGGACTGGCTCCTCTCGTCAACAGCCGGGATACGGCCCCCGCCACGCTCGAAATTCGGGGCCGTGACGGGACCTCGGGAAAATCGTTCACGCTCCCAGCACCGGGAGAGCACGCCTACATTGACGTCGCCATCGATCCCCGCGGCCACGCCTGGCTACTGGATACGGACGGTGTCATCCGTCAGGCCGATCTGCGATTCGCCGGGGGCACCGCGGACGACTGGTCGGTGCTTGAATCCGCCGATCTGGTCGCTCCGGCCGCCATCGCCTCGGACGGAGCCGGGTTTCTCCATATCATGGACACGGGTCGAGGCGCGGTGGTCGTTCTGAATCGGCCCGGATACGAGGTCGGACGCTACGGCGAGGGGGACGTGCCGATCGAGGACAGCTCCAATAACGACCTCCCGCCGTCCCACCATCGCCGACGTCTCGCGGTCGGGGAAAGCGGTCTTGTCATCTTCTC
>Ga0163152_10000643_pt1 | contig 59186 bp, 62 predicted proteins | sample OliLakLV19MP8IB2_FD_148635 | JGI IMG/M metagenome (GOLD analysis project Ga0163152, IMG submission 148635) | Freshwater microbial mat bacterial communities from Lake Vanda, McMurdo Dry Valleys, Antarctica - Oligotrophic Lake LV.19.MP8.IB-2 | ecosystem: Environmental > Aquatic > Freshwater >... | reverse complement strand
GGGTCTGGGGGCTCGGGGATTTTGGCCAGGGATGTCGCTTCAGGGAGGTCATCGTAGGTCTTTGTTACGACGGGACCGCGGACGATGATCTCGCCGATTTCGCCGGTGGGCAACTCGCGGGCTTCGCCCAGCGTGGCGATCGGAGTGTCGGTGATGGCGATGATCTTGATTTCGACTTCGCGCACAGGTCGGCCGACGCAAGTCCCCTTCCCTGCCGCCGTGGCGGCGGCGGTTTCGCCCAGCACCTCCGCAGCGCTGATGCTGGCGACGGGGAGCGATTCGGTGGCGCCGTAAGGGCTGTACGCCGTGCCATTGGGCAGGATCTTCTGCAGGTCGGCGAACAGTCCGGGAGGCACGGGAGCACCGGCCACGAGGACGCGTTTCACCGAGGGCAGGGTGAGGTTGTTTTTCAGGCAGTAGCGGCTGATGATCCGCCAGAGCGTGGGCGAGCCGAAGGTATTGGTGACCTTTTCCTGTTGGATGGCGCGGACGATCTTTTCCGGGTCCACCGTGGCCGGCCGGCTGGGGTCGATCTCGGGGACGACGGTGGTCATGCCCAGCGCGGGATTGAACAGGGCGAAAATGGGCAGCATCGGCAGGTCCACTTCGCCGGGCTGGATGCCGTAGGTGTCGCGCACCAGCCGCACCTGGGCCTCGAACATGCCGTGCTCGTAGCAGACCCCCTTGGGGGCGCCGGTGGAGCCGGAGGTGAAGAGGATGGCGGCGAGGTCGGTGGCGGCGCAGGTCGCCACGTTCGGTGGAGGGTCGGCCTCCCGGCCGACCGCGGCCGGTCGGGAGACCGGCCCTCCAGGAGAAAGGCGGGCGATCGAAGAGCCGCTGGCCCAGATGCGGATTTCGACCGTCTGGAACGCGGCGCGGAAAACGTGGCTCATCACCTGGGCGAGCGGGATGCCCAGCAGCGCGCGGGGCCTCGAGCGGGCGACGCAGGCAAGGAAGTTTTTCCGGCCCATCCCGGGGTCGATGATGACCGGCACGGCGCCGAGCTTGAAGAGCGCGAAGGCTGCGGCGATGAGCGGCAACCCCTGGCGGACCATCACCAACACGCGGTCGCCACGCCGCACGCCCTGCGCGGTGAGTTTACCGGCCCACGCCTCGACCTCGGCGTCCAGCTCGCGGAAGGACAGGACAAGATAGTCGATGGCACCCGCGGAAGTGCGGCCGCGCGGGATCTTCACCGCCGGGTGGTCCGGCTGGCGTGCGGCCATCAGCGGCAGGTGGCGGGCGATGTTGGCGGAGTCGGTCATGCGGCGCACGTGGATGGCGGCGTGATCTGACACACCCTGGCGCTGCGCGCCACCCCTCTTGATCCGGTACCTTGCAGTAGACGCGGGTGGAACGCGGCCTCCGGACGCGTTTTTCCATTCGGACGCCGAGCCAACCCGTCCGGAGGCCGGGTTCCACCTTGCTTGCAGCCAACACAAGAGCGAGTTGTCCGTTTTACTGCATCGTTCCGGATGAAGAGGGGCCTGGCGTCCGAAGGCTCGGCGCAGGATGATGCCCGACAGGGCGGGGTGTGTTGAGAGGACATGCGAAAGGCGCAGAGGTTTGGCGCATGAATCTTCTCAGCTCCTCCAGGCCGGCTCGGCCTTGATCAGCTTGGCCTGCCAGGGCAGCAGGACCTCCTCGATGGACGAGGGATCGCGGGCGATCTGCACCAGCTGTGTGCGGGTGGCGAGGAGGGTGGGATCGAGGTGGAGGCCCTGCGCGAGGCGGTCGCGGTCGGCCTTGATGCGGTCCTGCCGGGCGAGTTCGTCGGGGGTCATCGGGCTGAAGTCGCGGCGGCGCTCGCGGCGCGGCAGCGTGTGGGGGTCGGTCGCGAAACCACGGCGGATGGCCTCGGCCAGCGAGGGAAACAGCCGGTCGTGACGGCGGCCGAGGTTGACGCGCATGACCTCCTCGGGCGGCGCGCCTTCGTCAGCGGCACGGGAGAGGCGGACCAGCATCTCGTTGCCGACGACCTTGAAGGGGGGCGTGTTGATCTTCTCGGCCCAGCTTTCGCGCCACTGCCAGAGGGCGTGGACCACGGCGAGGCCGCGGCTGTGCAGCTTTTCCGAGCCGTTCACGCGCCAGGCGTTCTCGTCGGGCGCGGCGAAGCCGTCCTTGGCCACCGACATCTGCCAGCGGCAGCGCTGCTCGAGCCACTCGAGGCGGCCGAGCTTCACGAGGTCGTCGCGGAGCTTGTCGCGCAGGGCGAAGAGGTGGAACACATCCATCGCGGCGTAGTCGAGCATGTCGCGGTCGAGAGGGCGCTGGGACCAGTTGGCCTTCTGGTGGTCCTTGTCGAGCTTGACGCCGAAGTTCGTCTCGAGGAGCGCGGCGAGGCCGAAGCGCGGGATGCTCAGCAGCTGGGCGGCGAACATGGTGTCGAACAGGCTGTGCGGCTGGAAGCGGCAGAGCTCCCAGAGCAGGCGCAGGTCGTAGTCGCTGCCGTGCATGATGAGCGGCTGGGCGGCGAGGCGCGGCCAGAGCGCGGCGAGGTTGAGGTCGGCCAGCAGGTCGACGAGGTAGATCTCGCCGCCGACGTGGATCTGCAGGAGGCAGACGCGCGTCTTGTAGCGGAACAGGTTGTCAGCCTCGGTATCGAGCGCGATCTCGGTGCAGCGGTCGAGCGCGGCATAGAGCGGCGCCAGCTGTTCGGGCCGGGTGATCAGTTGGTAGTGCGGGACGGTGTTCAAGTGGGGTCAGTGTTTCCAGGCGGTGAGAAAGGCGTCGATCAGCTGCGGCAGGTCGGGGCTGTAGCCGCCTTCGAGGATGGCGGCGGCGGGCAGGCCGCTTTCGCCGAGCCAGCGGCCGAGGGTGGCGAAATCGTCGGGCTCGAGCGTCATCTCGGTGATCGGGTCGCGGGCGTAGGCGTCGAAACCCGCCGACACGAGCACCAGGTCGGGCTTGAAACCGAGCACCTTGTCCCAGGAGCGGGCGAGGTCCGCCATGTGGGTCGCGCGCGGCGTGTGCGGGGCGACGGGGAAGTTCTGGCAGTTGGCGAAGGACGAGGTGCCCGTGCCGGGATAGCCGGGATACTGGTGCACGGAGACGAAGAGCAAGTTTGGGCGGTCCCGGAGGATGTCCTCGGTGCCGTTGCCGTGGTGCGCGTCGAAGTCCCACACGGCTACGCGGTGGCCGGCGGCGGCGCGCAGGGCGGCGAGGGCAATCTGGTTGAGATAACAGAACCCCATGGCCTGGGTGCGCGTGCAGTGGTGGCCGGGCGGGCGCATCAGCGCGAAGGCCGGCCGGCCGGCCAGGGCGTGATCCGCGGCGGCGAGGGCGGCGCCCACGGCCCGGCGGGCGTGGTCGTAGATGCCCGGGAAATAAGGGGTGTCGGCGTCGAGGTCCGGCGCGTGCTGGATCCGTTGCACGAGCGCCGGGGTGTGGGCGGTCAGCAGGACGGCCTCGTCCGCGGCGGGGGCTTTCTGCCAGGTCCAGTCGGGGTGGGCGGCCTGCAGGTGGGCCGCACTGCGGAGCACGCGGGCCGGCTGCTCGGGTCGCATGGACGAGCCGTATTCGGCGCAAAGGGGGTCGTGCAGGATGATCATCAAGATTGTCCGCCCACGGACAGCAAGGAGCCCCGAAAAAAGCCCAATTTCCCGCCTCAGTAAAGCGGGATTATTGGTGGAGCCCGCGCTCCGCGCGGGCTGGAAACCGGCGCGGAGCGCCGGTTCCACCTTGTCCCGGGAGACGCCCAAGGTTGCCGCCCGAGAATTCTTGTGTCCCTTTCCCCTTTGGCCAGCCATGTATACCGCATGAAGGTTGTGGTCCTTTGCTCCGGCGGCATGGATTCCGTGACCGCGCTCCATTGGGCGCGGTGGCGGCACGACGTGCGGGCCGCCGTGAGCTTCGACTACGGGGCCAAGCACAACCACTGCGAGCTCCCGCTGGCCGCAGAACAGGCGAAGATCGCCGGCGTGCCGCACACGGTCATCCCGCTCGATTTCATCGGCCGGCTGTACGCCTCCGACCTGCTGAAAAGCGGCGGCGAGATCCCCGAGGGCCACTACGCCGACGCGAACATGCAGCGCACGGTCGTCCCTTTCCGCAACGGCATCATGCTGGCCGCGGCTGCGGGTTTCGCCGAGAGCGCCGGGGCGGAGGGGCTGGTCATCGCCGCGCACGGCGGCGACCACGCGATCTATCCCGACTGCCGCGAGGACTTCATGGCGGCCATGGGCACGGCGATCCAGCTGGGCACCTACGCCGGCATCCAGCTCCTGCGGCCGTTCATCGCGATGACGAAGGCGCAGATCGCGACGGAGGGCGCGCGGCTCGGCGTGGACTTCAAGCGCACCTGGTCGTGCTACAAAGGCGGCGCCATCCATTGCGGCAAGTGCGGCACCTGCGTGGAACGCCGCGAGGCTTTCCTGCTGGCAGGGATCGCTGATCCGACGGTTTATGCGGCCACGCCGCCGCTGCCGGCTGGGCCAAAACAACAGGTTCTATAAAGCTTCTAGGATCTATATCTTTTCCCGCATGTTGATTTCCGAGATTTTCCACTCCCTGCAGGGCGAAGGTGAGCTCACGGGTGTGCCGTCGGTCTTCGTCCGCACCAGCGGCTGTAACCTGCGCTGCAACTGGTGTGACACGCCTTACGCATCCTGGAATCCCGAGGGCGTCCAGCTGCGGGTGGACGAGATCGTCGCCGAGGTGACGAAGCACCCGGCGAAGCACGTCGTGCTGACCGGCGGCGAGCCGATGGTGGCGAAGGAGATCCGCGAGCTCGCCGCGGCGCTCAAGCGTCTTGGTTACCACATCACCATCGAGACCGCCGCGACCATTGCCCCCGACGGCATCGCCTGTGACCTGGCCTCGCTCAGCCCCAAGCTGAAAAACTCCGGGCCGGACGAGCGCCTGGCCGCGGCCTGGCGCGAGAAGCACGAGGCCCTGCGCTGGCAGCCGGAGGTCGTGAAGGCCTGGTTGGGGTCGTATGGCTACCAGCTGAAGTTTGTCGTCGCGCAGGTGGCCGACGTGGACGAGATCGAGGGGCTGCTGGCGCAGCTCGGTGGCGGGATTCCCCGGTCGAAGGTGTTACTAATGCCGGAAGGCACGACGGTCGAGGGGTTGCGGGCCAAGGCCGGCTGGCTGGGTGAGCTGTGCAAGGTCCGCGGCTACCGTTACGCGCCGCGGCTGCACATCGAGCTCTACGGCAACAAGCGCGGCACATGAAGATCCTGTTGATCGCGGCGCTGCCGCCGCCGCCCAAACTCTCGGTCGAGCTGGCCGACCTGCGTGATCGCTCGGCGGAGCGCGCCGTGACGCTGCGCGAGGTCATCTACACCCTGCACGGCCGGGCTTACATGCTGCTCGTGCTGCTGCTCGCCCTGCCGTTCATCACGCCGATCCCGCTGCCCGGTCTGTCCACGCCCTTCGGTCTGGCCATCACGCTCATCGCCCTGCGGCTTTCGCTCGGCCAGCGGCCGTGGCTGCCAATGAAGCTGCAGCGTAAGGAGCTGCCGGCGGGATTTCTCCGCAAGCTGCTGGCGGTGGCGGAGCGGGTGATCCGGTTTTTTGAGAAATTCCTGCGCCCGCGCCTTACCTTCATCACCGACACCGCCCTGCTGGCGCAGCTGCACGCCGTGCTGATGCTGGTGGCCGCGCTGGTCCTGCTCCTCCCGCTGCCGATCCCGTTCACCAACAGTTTCCCGGCGTGGACCATCCTGCTGCTGGCCGCCGGGCTGCTGGAGCGGGACGGGCTGTTCATCATCGGCGGCTACCTGGTGTTCATCGCCGGCGTGTTTTATTTCATCTTCCTCGGCGAGGCGACGGCCACGCTGCTGCACGAGCTGGTGCAGTGGTTGCGGGGCTAGAACTGGTCGGCGGGCAACCCCGGCACGTCCGCGGCGAAGGTAATCATGGCGTAGTGCGGAAAAGCCCGCGACCGAAGAAAAACACGCAGGCGAGACGAGGTAGGCGCGGACGGCTTCAAGCATGGCCATCAGGTTGGCGGGGCGGCGCTGGCCTGGTCAGCCGGAGCGGCGAGTGCGCGGCGCATGGCTTGGAGGCGTCGCTGGGTCGCGGCAAGCTGGGTTTCGAGGGCCGAGAGTTCATCCGCCAACGCCGGCACGGACCGGACGGCACCCGCCTCCAGCTCCTGGTGCATCTCCGCCATGCTGTTCATCACGATGCCGATGAAGAGGTTCAGGATGATCATCGTGCCGAGCACGATGAAGCTGACAAAATAAGCCGTGACCAGCAAGGGGGGTGCATGCTCGAGCGCGCGGTTGAAAAAGTCGCCCCAGTTGTCGAGCGTGACGACACGGAAGAGTGTGAGGAGCGCGACCGGCAAGGAGCCGAAATCGGCGTCGCTCGCGCCGAAAAGATGCACGCCGGCCACGGCGTAGATATAGAACATCAACGCCAGCAGGAGGCCGATATAGCCCATGGCAGAGAGGCTTTTCAGGAGAGCGCCGACGAGCAGCTGGAGCTTGGGCAGGGCGTGGACGAGACGCAGGAGCCGGAACACGCGCGCGAGGCGGAGCACGGACGCGAAGGGCCCACCGATGGGCAGGAAGCACAGGGCGACGATCAGGAAATCGAAAACATTCCACCCGTCGGTGAAATACCGCCAGGGCGTCCGGCCGCAAGCGAGGAGCTTGAGCGCCATCTCAACCACGAAGACCGTCAGCACCGCGTGATCCAAGCCCTGCAGGAGCGGACCATGCGCGGCGACCATGGCGGAACTGGTCTCGAGTCCCGCCAGAACGCCGGCCAGCAGGATCACGGCTATGACCACGCCCTGGAAGTCGCGGCGCGCGACCAGATTCTGCGCGAAGGCGACCATGGGGGTCAGACGGCGGGCTTGGCGGTCGCCGCCTTGGCCGGGATCAGCAGCGACGCGGCAATCGACGCGGCGAGCAGCCCGCCGATGATGCCGAGCGACCAGCTGATGGGGAACTTGCCGCCGAAGGCATCGTTCAGCCATACCATCTTCAGGCCGACGAAAACGAGGATGAGCCCGAGCCCGTATTTGAGGAAACGGAACTTGTGCATCACGCCCGCCAGCAGGAAAAAGAGCGCGCGCAGTCCGAGGATGGCAAAGACGTTCGAAGTGAAGACGATCAGCGGCTCGCGCGTGAGGGCGAAGATGGCCGGCACCGAGTCCACCGCGAAGATGATGTCCGTCACCTCCACAGACACGAGGCAGACGAGCAGCGGGGTCGCGTGCCACAGGCCGTCGAGCTTCACAAAAAAGTTCTGGCCATGGAGCTGGGGCGTGACCGGCATGAGTTTCCGCAGGAGTCGGATCAAGGGATTCTTCTCGGGGTTGATGGGTTTGTCGGGCGCGAAGAGAATCTTCAGGCCGGTGAGGATCAGGAAGCCGCCGAACAGCAAGATGACCCAGTGGAACTGCATCAGCGCCGCGCCGAGACTGATAAAGATGATGCGGAAGAACAGCGCGCCGAGGATGCCGTAGAAGAGCACGCGATGCTGGTATTTCGCGGGCACCCCGAAATACGAGAACACGACGACGAACACAAAGATGTTGTCCACCGACAGCGACTTCTCGACCACGAAACCGGTGAGGTATTCCAGGCCCGTCTGTTTCGCCAGGGCGGCGTGATCGAGTCCGGCCAGGCGCGGATCGAGCGGGAATTGCCAGAGCGCGTATTGGTAGAGACCGTAGCCGAAGGCAAGGGCCAGGCTGATCCAGACGGTGCTCCAGCCGAGTGCCTCCTTGACGCCGACCTCGTGGGCGTCGCGGTGAAAGACGCCGAGGTCCAGCGCGAGCATACCCAGCACGAACAGCGTAAAGAGGCCGTAGAACCACCAATAATCGGCGAAAGGGAAGAGAGGGATATAGTCCATAAAAGCCGGTCAGCAAACCAAGGCACGCCGCTGGCTCAAGCCGGATTGGATTGGAAAAGCCCGCCGCCTTTCCAGCGGACCGGGTTTAGGTGTTCGCGGGCCACGGGCGGCTCTGCGAGGCCCAGTGCGAACGCAGCGCGAGCTGGTTGCGGAAGTAGACCGTCTCCACCAGCAGGGCGTCGTCCAGCAGGCCGATCTCGGGGAGGGAGTCGGGAATCAGGTCATAGCCCTTGAGAAAATAGAAGAGCACGAAGGCGGCTTCCCGGCGCTCGGCCGTGCCGCCGTTGGCGTCGGTCTCCTCGAAATACCGGACCATGAGCTCCAGGCGATGGCGGAACCGGGCGGAGTCGGTAATCTGGCCGGCCTTTTTCCTGACCTGGGGCAGCAGCTGGCGCAGGCCCGCCAGATCCGCGGGGGTGACGAGGTCCGCCCCGTTGACCACATAGGTCGACGGCCTGGTGTGGTGGCCCGCGCCGGGCTTCTGCGACAGGTAGCGGCCGAGGGCGGCGGATGGGATGGTCTTCATGCGTGCCAGCCAAGCAATCGCTGCCGGGCAAACTCACAAGCCGGACTGGACTGGAAAACGGCGCGGCGTTTCCAGCCGGGACCGTCAGGGTGTCAGGACGATCTTCCCGAAGTGGGCTGCGGCCGCCATGTGGCGCAACGCGGCGTCGGCCTGGTCGAGCGGGAAGACCCGGTCCACGACCGGGGTGATGCGGTGGGCCTCGACAAATTTCGTCAGGCCCGCGAAATCCGCTGGTGAACCCATGGTCGTGCCCAGGAGGTTGATCTGGCGGAAGAAGCTCTTGCGCATGTCGAGGGCCTTGGGATTCCCGGTCGTCGCGCCGAAGAACACAATGCGGCCGCCGGGGGCGGTCAGGTCGATCAGGTTCCCGAAGCCGTCGCCGCCGGCGCTGTCCACGATCACGTCGAATCGTCCGGCTTGCTTCTGTAGCGCCTCGGCCCAGCCGGCCTCGCGGTAGTTGAGGCCGCCGCGCGCCCCGAGGACCTGCGCGCGGGCGATCTTGGCGGAGGAACTCGAAGTAACCCACACCTCGGCTCCCGCCGCCACGGCGAACTGGAGGGCGAACAGCGCGGCGCCGCCGCCCACGCCGGTGACGAGCACGCGTTCGCCGGACTTGAGCTGCGCGCGGGTGAAGAGGGCGCGCCAAGCCGTGAGCCCGGCCAGCGGGAGGGCGGCGGCCTGTTCCCAAGAAAGGTGGGCGGGCTTGGGCGCGAGGTTGACGACCGGAATGGCGACTTGTTCGGCGAAAGTGCCGTTGTCCGGCAGGCCGAGGATGCGAAAACCCGGGCCCTGTGCCCGCGGGTCGGAGCCCCACTCGAGCGCGGGGTTGATGATGACCTCGCGGCCCACCCACGATTGATCGGCGGGCGAGCCGACCGCGGTGACGACACCCGCGCCATCGGAGCCGAGGGTGACGGGCAGCTTGATGTTCGGATAAAGTCCAAGCTGGGTCCAGAGGTCACGGTGGTTGAGGGCGGCGCCCTTGAGCTGCACGACGGCATGCCCGGGGGCGGCGGCCAGAGCAGGAACTTCCCGGACCTCGAGCGGCCTTTTGACCCCGGTCAGGATGGTGGCTTTCATGACGGGAGCGTAAAAAGGCCCGGGCGGAACGCAAACGTTCCGACCGGGCCAGTGGGTTGTAAATCCGGCCGGTTCAGTGAGGGCCGTCGGCAAAGACCTGGCCGCTGACGATGGTGCCCACGCAGTGACTGGTGTATTCGAAGGGATCGCCATCGTAGAGGGCGAGATCCGCATCCTTGCCGGCGACCAGCGAGCCGGTGCGGTCCGCGATGCCGAGCAGCCTGGCGGCCTCGCTGGTGATGCTGGCCAGAGCGGCGTCGAAACCGAGACCGTTGGCCGCAGCCACGGCGGCCTCGAGCAGGATGACGCGCGTTTTCGGCACATACCCCTCGAAGCCGGTCTGCAGGCTGAAGGGAATGCCCGCCGCCTTGAGCTTGGCGGCGGTTTCCACGCTGAGGTTCTCGGTGTCCTCGTTGCTGCGCGTCCGGCCAAACAGCGCGATGGCCATTTGACGAGGGTGGCATGATAAATATCCGTTCCACGCATGACGATCCAGACCGTCACCGCCCACCCAAAGATCCACTCCGCCTGGATCGCCGCGCCCGTCGTGCTGCCCATCGGCATGGGGTGGAAGGCCGCCGCGCGACCGGTGGCGGCTTGATGCATGCCTGTAGGGGCTTGTTTACAAGCGATGTGACATGAGCCCGTGGCGCTAATCCTGATCGCCTGCAAGCAGGCTTCTACATTTCTGGGTCAGATTACCGCTTCAGCTTCGCCTGCAGCTTTCTGATCTCCGGGCTGACGGCGGAGCAGTTTTCACTGCCGCAGCCGGGCTTCTTGCGTTTTCCAAACCAGGAACGCAGCAACAGCGTCGCGGCGAGGGCGACGATGAAAAGGGCGAGGATGGTTTGGGTTGAAGAAGACATGGGAGGGGCCCGCAAATATCAGAATCGACGTGAATAAATCAGAAGGGATTGGCGTGAATTCGCGTGATGCGCGGGCGGTTCAATAGCCCAGCGCGCGGCCGGTTTGGTAAAAGACGAGACAGAGTAGCCACGCGGTGCCGGTCATGTAGGCGATCTGGAACAGAGGCCACTTCCAGCTGTTCGTCTCGCGCTTCACGACGGCGACGGTGCTCATGCACTGCATGGCGAAAACATAGAAAACCATGAGCACAAGGCAAACGAGCGGCGTGAAAAGTACCGAGCCGTCCGGCCAGTGCGCGCCGCGCAGGGCGTCGCGCAGCGGCGTGGTGTCGTCGTCCGCGCCCGCGACGCCGAAGATGACGCCCATCGAGCTGACGAAGACCTCGCGAGCGGCGAAGGAGGTGATGAGGCCGATGCCGATGCGCCAGTCGAAGCCGAGGGGCTTGATGACGGGTTCGATCAGGTGGCCGGCCTTCCCGGCGAAGCTCTGGGCGATCTGTTCCGTGGCGGTGGCGTCGGGATTCGGGTGCTTCGGGTAGGCGGTGAGGAACCAGAGCACGATGGAGATACCGAGGATGATGGTCCCGGCGTTCTTCAGGAACAGCCAGCCACGCTCGAGCATGTGGCGGGTGATTTCCTTGAGGCGCGGGGGTTGGTAGGGCGGCAGCTCCATGATCATGTGCTGCGGGGCGGTCTTGAAGAGGGTGCGCTTGAACAGCCAGGCGAAGAAGAACACGCCGCCGGTGCCGAGGGCATACATCGCAAGCATGATGCCGGCCTTGGTCGTGGCGGGGACCACCTCGCTGGGCAGCAGCGTGGCGATCATGAGCAGGTAGACCGGTAGACGGGCGGAACAGCTCATCAACGGGGCGACGAGGATCGTGACCAGGCGGTCGCGGGCGTTCTCGATGGTGCGGGTGGCCATGATGCCGGGGATGGCGCAGGCGTAGGAGCCGAGCAGCGGGATGAAGGAGCGGCCGTTCAGCCCGACCTTGCTCATCGGACGGTCCATGATGAAGGCGGCGCGCGCCATGTAGCCGGTGCTCTCGAGCAGGCCGACGAAGAAAAACAGGATCAGGATCTGCGGCAGGAAGATGACGATGCCCCCCACCCCGCCGATGATGCCGTCGGTTAGCAGGTCGCGCAGATCGCCGGGGGGCATGACGCCCTTCACCCAGCCGCCGAAGGCCGCGACCTGCTCGTCGATGAAGTTCATCGGGGACTCGGCGAGCGAGAAGATCGAGAAGAACAGCCCGCCCATGATCACGGCGAAGACGGCCCAGCCCCACACCGAGTGGCACAGCACGGCGTCGATCCGGTCGGAGCGTGAAGGGCCCGACTCCTCCGGGCGACGGATGACATCGCGGCAGAGCTGGCCGATGGCATCATAGCGGCTGCGGATGAGCCCGGCGGACCAGTCGGTGCCCTCGGCGACCCAGCGCTGACGCCACTGGTCGAGGAGCTCGTGGGTGCGGGCGCTCAGGGGCTTGGAGCCGGCGACCCGGACGGTGTCGAAATCCGTCAGCAGCAGCAACGCCTCGGCGCGGGCGATGAGCGGGGAGCGGGCGTCGTGGTCACGCAGCGAGGCCTGGAGCTCGGCGACGGCATGGGCGATCGGCGTGGGCACGTCCCAGCGGTGGCGCGCGAGCGGGAGCTCGATGCGACTCATGGCGAGCTTCAGCTCGACGAGGCCCTTGCCGTGGACGGCCTCGCAGGCGATGACCGGCACGCCGAGTTCGGCTTCGAGCGCGGCGGCGTCAACCTTCATCCCGGCCATGGCGGCCATGTCCATCATGTTGAGGGCGACGATGACGGGGCGGCCGAGATCGAGGATTTGGTGGACGAGGTAGAGATTGCGCTCGAGGTTGGCGGCGTCGACGACGCAGATGATGCGGTCGGGCTGCGGCGTGTCCTCGCGGCGGCCGAGGAGCACGTCGCGCAGCACGGCCTCGTCGGGCGAGCGGGCGGCGAGCGAGTAGGCGCCGGGCAGGTCGATGAGCTGGATCGGGCGGCCATGCTGCGAGTAGGTGATGCCGATCTTCTTCTCGACGGTGACACCCGGGTAGTTGCCGACCTTCTGACGGAGACCGGTGAGCGCGTTGAAGAGCGTGGTCTTGCCGCAGTTCGGGTTGCCGACGACCGCGTAGACGGGGGTGCGGTCGGAAGCGGACACCGGGCGTTTGCGTCCGGTCAGCGCAATATGGGCCGGGAGCTTCACCGGAAAAGGGCAGAAAGGCTGAAGGACTGAAGGGCGGAACGATCCAGCGGCGGAAAAACGGGTGCGATGCTCATGGGTTGCGGCGGGGGCTGAAGTTTCAGCCTTTCAGCTCTCCAGTCATTCAGCCTTTCATTAACGCGCGCTGGCCGGCCCTTCGACCCGGCTCAGGGCGGGTAGCTGCTCGACGAGAATGCTCATGGCCGCCCGGTGGTTGAGAGCGATGCGGGTGCCGTTGACCAGACAGAGGCTGGTGGATGAGCCGGAAATCTTCGTGACCAAGGCGGCTTCGCCGAAGCCCATTTCGCGGACGCGCTGGCAGAAGCTGTCGTCGCCCGTCAGTTCGCACACGCGGCCGGTGCTGCCGGCGGGCAGCTGGCAAAGCGGCGAGAGGTTGAGGCGCGGAGCGGGCATCGGGAAAGCTAACTTGTGAGACTCAGTTTCAATGTCAATGAAGGGAGCTGGGCAAATCTTGTTTTTACCTCGTCGCCCCTTGCTGATCAACCCCGGCGCAGGAAGCCCAACTTGTTAATGCGTAGCGCCTAACCAACCATCACCACACGGACCACCGCCGGTAGGAATCTGAAGACGGGTCACGGGTTCACCCCGGAGATTGAGGACGGGGTGGTAAAACTGGGCGATCTGATCCGAGGCCTCGTCGATATAGTGACCGATGAAGGTGCGGCGGCTGCGATCCTTGGTGCGATTGGGGCCGGAGCCGTGGATGAGGTTGCCACCGAAAAACATCGTCGAGCCGCGCGGGACCTCGACCGGCACGGCCTTGGCGTCCTTCGGGAACGGCTTGATGTGGGTATCGCCGTAACTCATCCACGTGTCGGGGCCCTCGGCCGGGCAGTGGATGTTTTTATGGTTCGAGCCCGGCACGACGTAGAGGCAGCCGTTGTCGATCGTCGCGGCATCGATGGCGGTCCAGGCGGCAATACAGGTGTGGGGCTCGGCCAGCAGGTAGAAATTATCCTGGTGCATCCCCTGCCCCTTCGCGCCCGGCGGCTTGAAATAATACATCGTCTGCGCGAGCAGCGGGTCGCGGCCGAGCAGCGCGGCGAGCGCGGCGGTCACGCGCGGGTGCAGCGCCCAAGCCTTCGCGCGCTCGCTGTAACGGTGCGGGTGCATCGCGCGAAGCTGCACCTTCGTCGGATCGACATCCTCAAATTTTTGACCGTTGTCATAGGCCGACAGGCCGAGGCGCTTGAAGTCCTCGAAGAAAGCCTCGATGGCGTCGGTCTCTGCGGGGCTGAAGAGTGGGTCCACGACGCAGTAGCCTTCGCGGTGGAACTGGGCGATCTGCGCGGCGCTGATCAGCGCGGAAGCGGTCTGGCCGGAAGCAACCATGGCCGCAGCTTGCGCGGGCCGGTCACGAAATCAACCGCAGCCGCGGGTTGACCGTATGAATTCGGAACGAGGCAGTGGCGCTCGAGTCACGATTGAAATCCCGCCCTACCGTTACCCGTTGAATCGTTTCGAATGAATCGGCGCTGACGCGGGCACAAAAAAGCGCGACCCGGGGGTCGCGCTGGATTATTTTGACAGGCCGGATCAGCGCCGGCGACGTTTGACGGCCAGCTGGACACCGGAGTAGCGGACGAGGCTTTGCAGATGTTCGTATAGCTGCGGATCCATGTCCTTGGCGGCCTTGAGTTCATCCTCGGCGCGCTTCATGGCGGCCTCGACGGCGTTCTCATCGATCTTCTCCTCGGTGATCGCGTGCTCGGCGAGCACGCGGACCGTGTCACCGTCAATCTGGGCGAAACCGCCGCCGATGGCGAGCCACGAGGTCGCGGCGCCCTTGGTGACGCGGAGTTCGCCGTCCGCGACCTGGGTGAGCAGCGGGATGTGGCCGGGGAGAATGCCGATCTCACCCTCGACCGTCGGGATGACGACGGAGTCGATGGTGTCAGAATACACCTTCGCCTCGGGCGTGACAATTTCGAGCGTGAGGGGCATGGGAATTAATTCTTGGCCGAGGCGGCGATGACCTCGTCGATGCCACCCTTCATGTAGAAGTCGCCTTCGGCGATGTGATCGAGCTCGCCGTCGAGGATCATCTTGAAGCCGCGGACGGTGTCCTTGACGGGGACGTATTTGCCGGGTGTGCCGGTGAACACCTCGGCGACCGCGAACGGTTGCGAGAGGAGACGCTGGATCTTGCGGGCGCGGTAGACGGTGAGTTTATCCTCGGGCGGAAGCTCATCGAGACCAAGGATGGCGATGATGTCCTGCAGATCCTTGTAGCGCTGGAGGACGCGCTGCACTTCGCGGGCGACCTTGTAGTGTTCCTCGCCGACGATGTCGGGTTGGAGGGCCTTCGACACGGAGGCGAGCGGATCGACCGCGGGATAAATGCCGAGTTCGGCGATGGAGCGCTCGAGCACGATGGTCGAGTCCAAGTGCGCGAAGGTATTGGCGGGTGCCGGGTCGGTCAAATCGTCGGCGGGCACGTAGACGGCCTGCACGGAGGTGATGGAACCCTTCTTCGTCGAGGTGATGCGCTCCTGCAGGAGGCCCATCTCGTTGGCGAGCGTCGGCTGGTAACCCACCGCGGACGGCGAGCGGCCGAGGAGCGCGGACACTTCGGAACCGGCCTGTGAGAAGCGGAAGATGTTGTCGACGAACAGGAGCACGTCCTGGTTCTTCTCGTCGCGGAAATACTCGGTCATCGCGAGGGCCGACAGCGCGACGCGCATACGGGCCCCCGGCGGCTCGTTCATCTGGCCGAACACCAGCGCGACCTTCGACTTGCTGAGGTCCTGCTGGTTGATGACGCCGGCTTCGGACATTTCGTGGTAGAGGTCGTTGCCTTCGCGGGAACGCTCGCCGACGCCCGCGAACACGGAGTAACCGCCGTGCGCCTTGGCGATGTTGTTGATGAGCTCGAGAATGACGACGGTCTTGCCGACGCCCGCGCCGCCGAACGCGCCCGCCTTGCCGCCCTTGATGAAGGGGCAGATCAGGTCGATGACCTTGATGCCGGTCTCGAGGATCTCGGCCTTGGTGTTCTGGTCGACCAGCAACGGGGCCGGGCGGTGAATCGGATAGCGCTTGGTGTGCGGGACCGGGCCCTTGCCGTCCACCGGATTGCCGGTGACGTCAAAGATGCGGCCGAGCACGCCCTCGCCCACCGGGACGGTGATGGGGCTGCCGGCATCGACGACCTCCATGCCGCGCACGAGGCCCTCGGAGGAGGACATCGCGATGGTGCGCACGACCCCGGCGCCGAGATGCTGCTGCACCTCGAGCGTCAGGATCTCCTTCTTGCCGGAGACGGTGAAGGCGATGGTCAGCGCCTGATAAATGGGCGGGATGGAGTTCTCACCGAACTGCACGTCGACGACGGCGCCGATGACTTGGACGATTTTGCCGGTATTGCTCATGACTTAAACGGGTGGGGGTGATTAAAAGGTTCAGGCGGCGCTGAAGGCCGCAGCGGAGATTTCGAGGATTTCCTGGGTGATACCGGCCTGGCGGGCCTTGTTGTATTCCAGCGTAAGGTCGCCGAGGAGCTTCGTGGCGTTGTCCTTGGCGGTCTTCATCGCGACCATGCGGGCGCTCTGTTCGGAGGCCTTGGCGGAGAGGACGAGCTGGTAGATGTAGCGGTTGACGTAGAATGGCAGCAGCGCGGCGAGCACGGCGTCGGCGCTGGGCTCGAACAGCATGTCGCGGTCGTCGGTGAACTTGCCGCCGCCGGTTTCCGAGCGGAGATGCGAGACGAAGTCCTTCACGTTGCTGAGCGGCAGCACGGGGCGGACGATGGCCTCCTGGACGAGCGTGTTCTTGTAGCGCGAATAGATGACCTCGACGGTGTCGACGGTGCCCTCGAGGAACAGCTTCACCAGAAACTCCACCGGCGTCTTCACTTCGCCAAACGGCGCGCGGTCGCTGACGGTGAAGTCGGCGAGCACATCGCGCTTCGTGCGGGCGAGGAACTGCGCGCCCTTGCGGCCGATGGCCACATACTTGGCGGGCGTCTTGATCTCGGTGACGAGTTTGAAGAGGTTGGCGTTGAGCGGGCCGCAGAGGCCGCGGTCGGTCGTGACGAGCAGGATGCCGCGGACCTTGACCTCGCGGCGGGTGAGCAGCGGGTGCTGCGTGTCGCCCACGCGCGAGGCCAGCGCGGCGAGCATGTCGGCCATGAGCTGGGCGTAGGGCCGGCCCGCGAGGGCGACGGCCTGCGCCTTCTTCATCTTCGACGCGGCGACGAGCTCCATCGCCCGCGTGATCTGGCGGGTGTTCTTGACCGACTTGATACGCCGGCGGATGTCGCGGGTGGAGGGCATGGACTGGGGCTGGGCTCTAGGGTTTAGGGTCCAGGGGATTACTTGCTCGCGAAGGTCGCCTTCCACTCGTCGGCGGCGGCCTTGAGGCCGGCTTCGATCGGATCGCTGAGCTTGGCCTCGGTGCGGATGGAGGTGAGCAGCGCGTCCTTGCGGCTCGTGAGGTAGTCCTTCCAGGAATTGGCGGCGGCCAAGACGTTCTTCACCTCGATCGTGTCGAAGTAGTTTTTCTGGAGGGCCCAGAGAATGGAGGCCTGCACCTCGATCGAGAGCGGGTTCAGTTGCGGCTGCTTGAAGAGTTCGACGATGCGGGCGCCGCGTTCGAGCTGGGCCTTGGTCTTGGCGTCGAGGTCGGAACCGAATTGGGCGAAGGCCGCGAGTTCGCGGAACTGGGCGAGCTCGCCCTTGAGTTTGCCGCCGACCTGCTTGGTGACCTTGATTTGCGCGGACGAACCGACACGCGAGACGGAGAGACCGACCGACACGGCGGGGCGGATGCCCTGGTTGAAGAGATCGGTCTCGAGGAAGATCTGGCCGTCGGTGATGGAGATGACGTTCGTCGGGATGTAGGCGGACACGTCGCCGGCCTGTGTCTCGATGACGGGCAGCGCGGTGAGCGAGCCCTTGCCATCGAGGCGCGCGGCGCGCTCGAGGAGACGGGAGTGGAGATAGAACACGTCGCCCGGATAAGCCTCGCGACCGGAGGGGCGCTTCAGGATGAGTGAGATCTGGCGGTAGGCGACGGCGTGCTTGGAGAGATCGTCATAGACGATCAGCGCATCCATGCCGTTTTCCATGAACCATTCGCCGATGGAGGCGCCGGAGAACGGGGCGAGATATTGGTTGGCGGGGTTGTCGGACGCGGTGGCGGCGACGATGACGGTGTATTCGAGCGCGCCGGCGGCCTCGAGGGCCGAGATGGTGCGGACGACGTTCGACTGCTTCTGGCCGACCGCGACGTAGATCGAGTAGACCGGGCGGAAATTTTTGTCACCGGACGCCAGGCCGACCTTGTTGATGCGCCCCTGGTTGATGATGGTGTCGATGCAGATCGTGGTCTTGCCCGTGCCGCGGTCGCCGATGATCAGCTCGCGCTGGCCGCGGCCGATCGGGATCATGGAATCGATGGCCATGATGCCGGTGAAGAGGGGCTGGTTGACCGACTTGCGGACCATGATGCCCGGGGCAATCTTTTCGACGGGATAGAATTCCTTGGAATCGATCGGGCCCTTGCCGTCGACCGGGCGGCCGAGGGCGTCGACGACGCGGCCGAGGAGGGCTTTGCCGACGGGGACGGAGAGGAGCTTGCCGGTGGTCTGGACCTCGTCGCCTTCCTTGAGCTGGGAGACGTCGCCGAGGACGACGCAGCCGACCTCGTCTTCCTCGAGGTTGAGCGCGATGCCGATGGCGCCGCCGGGGAACTGGACCATTTCGTTATACATGACGTCGGAGAGACCGTCGAGTTTGGCCACGCCGTCGGCGACGGAGCGGATGGTGCCGGTGTTTTTCTTGACGGCCTTGCTCGAGAGCTTGGCGATCTGTTGTTCGATCTGGGCGATGACGGTGCTCATGGGGGCGAAGGACTGAAGGGCTGCAACGGGCGGGAGTGAGGGAAAGGGATTGAGTGGATGAGAACGATTTTAGGTGGCCGTGAGTTCAGTTCTTCAGCCTTTCGGCTTTCAGCCGTTGATTGAGAGGGCGGCGAGCTGGCCGGCGACGGTGGACTCGTAGACATCGGAACCGATGCGGACGCGAAGACCGGCGAGGAGCTGCGGGTTGGGCTGGGCGGTGGCGGTGACCACGCGCTTGTATTTCTGGGACATGGCGCCCGCGATGGACTGCAGGGTCGCGTCGGTGATCGGGCCGGCGTGCTCGACGATGGCGCTGGACTTGGCGAGCTCGGTCGCGATGGCGCGGTGATAGAGCTTGAGGAGCCCGAGGCTGTTGCGCGCGGAGTTCTTCTCGATGTAGCCGAGGACCCCGGTGACCTGCTCCGGCGACACGGCGCCGTTGACGACGCTCAGCTTGAACAGCTGCTTCGCGAGGGCCTTGGTCTTTTTGTCGGCGCGCATTGAGGGAGAAAGGGGTGAAGGGCGGAAAGGCGGAAGGGCTGAGTGGAAACGCGGAGGGCGGTGCGGGGGTGACGGGGTCAGCTTTTCAGTTCTTCAGCCTTTCAGTGGTTCAAGAAACCGACAGTTCCTTGCTGGCGGCGTCGTTGTAGGCGGCGCGGTCGGCCTCGGTGAGCTTTTTGGCGAGGACCTGCTCGGTGGTCTTGACGACGAGGCGGGCGATCTCGCCGCGGGCCTCGTTGAGCATTTTCTTGTGCTCGAGCTCGATGGCCTGCTGGGCCTTGGCGAGGGTGTCGGCGGCGCGGGCGGTGGCGTCGGCGTTCTGCCGGTCGGCGAACTCCTTGGCGGACTTGCGGGCCTCGTCGACAAGCTTCGCGGCCTCGATCTGGGCGGCCTTGATGAGGGTGACAGTCTCCTGCTGGGCGGCGGCGAGCTTGGCCTGCATCTCGGTGGTGTAGCGGAGGCCGTCACCGATCTTCTTGTTGCGCTCCTCCATCGTGGCAATGGTGGGCTTGATACCGAAGAAGTAGAGGACGCTGAAGAGGATCAGGAAGCTGACGATCTGCATCACGAGATACTTCGGCTCGACGCCGAAGTGGGTGAAGGTCTGCTTCAGGCCCTCAAGGGGGCCGGCGGCGGCGGCAGGGGCGGCCGGTTCGGTGACTGCGAGCAGGAGGGTCAGCATGGCGGGAAAGGGGTTGGCGGCGCGGCGTCGTTGCGGCGGCGCGCCGCCGGTTCAAACCGGGTGATTACTTCGCGAGGAAGAGCGCGAGGATGCCGAGACCTTCGGCGAGCGCCATACCGATGATGGCCTGGACGAGGATCTTGCCGGAAGCGCCGGGGTTGCGGCCGACGGCCTCGGCGGCCTTCTGGCCGATGAGACCGACGCCGATGGCGGCGCCGAGGAGACCGAAAGCCGAGGCGATGTTGCCCGTGAGTTCAGCGAGGATAGGATACATGTGGTGGATGGATTTGTGGTTGCGGTTGCCGCCGTGCGCACGCGAGGCACGCTCCCGGCGGTAAAGTCTCAGTGGTGCGCCTCGGCGGCGTGCCCCTCCTCGTGATCGTCACCGTGGTTGCAGAGGAGGCCGATATAAACGGAGGAAAGCAGGGTGAAGACCACGGCCTGGATGAGGCCGACGAGGAGCTCCATGAAGTAGAACACGAAGATGAAGCCGGTGCCGTGCAGGAGGTTTTCGCCGCCGAACACATTGCCGAAAAGCCGGACCGAAAGGGTGAAGGGCCGGATCATGATCGAGAACACCTCGATGAAGCCGACGATCAGGAACACGAGCGAGAGGAAGGGATAAAGCCAGGCCGGGGTCTCGGATTTGTCCGCCTTGTTGCCGAAGAGGTCCCAGAGGATCAGTTTCGGGCCGGCATATTTTAAGATGATGATCAGGTAGGCGCCGAACGAGACCAGCGCTAGCGCGATGGTGCCATTGAAGTCGGCGTTGAAGGGGCGGATCCAAGGCAGGAACTTGTGGCTGCCGTCGCTGTAGCCTATTTCCGTGCCGATGGTGCCGACGCCCGGCAGCAGGCCCATCCAGTTATTGATGAGGATGAAGATGAACAGGGTGACCAGCAGCGGGAACGTGGCGGGAAACGCCTTTTTGCCGACGATCGGCTCGAAGAGGTCGCGCAGGCCCTCGAGCAGGGACTCGAAGACAGCCTGGCTCTTGGTGGGCAGCAGCTGCGGCTTGCGGACGGCGAGCAGGACCAGGCAGATCAGCACGGCTGAAGTGGCCCAGCCGGTGGCCATGCTGTTTGTGATCGCCCAGCCATTGCCGAAATCAACCAGCTTGCTGGCGGCCGGGGCGACTCCTTCGCCTTCTGCGGCAAACGAAACGGTTGTGGTGCTCAGGGCGGCGGCCAAACCTAGCAGTTTCTTGGCGATGGGCATTTATTTTCCGGTAAGGAGCGTTGGGTGGAGCCCAGACAGGTAGGTTTTAGCCCTTCGAAGCGTCAACCCCCGAAATCGAAAAACCGGGGGAGTTTCGCTAAATTAGGCCTGCCGTAACCCCGTCCAGTCAGAACTAATGAAAGAAGCCGCGCTTGCCTCCAGCCGGGACATCGGGCCATTTGTAAAGGATGGATCTCGCCGCCCAAGCCCTGCTAACCCGAACCGAGCCACCGCTCCGTCCGAATGGCGAGCGCAAGCTGGCCCACAACGTCTTCATGCAGGTCATCTGGGGCCTACTGGCGGTGGCGGCCTTGGGGCAGTTGTTTCTACTGGTTTGGCTGGATGTGATGTCCTGACTGCCACCAGCGACTGGTAGGCGGGCGCCCGGGCCTGAAAGACGGTCTCCTGTTCCAGGGGCCACGGCGCCGCTGGATCCAGCCGCCAAGTTTGCAGGGTCGGGAGCAGGGCCGCAACCGCGCTGAAATACTCCGCGTGGTCGGTGCGGAAATGGAGCCGGGTGCCCTCCCCTGTCCGCCCGGTCAGTGACTCGAGGAATTCCGCCTGCAGGATTCGGTTCTTGTGGTGGCGCTTCTTGGGCCAGGGGTCGGGGAAAAGCACCCAGATCTCTTGCAGGGTCACGCCCGCCGGCAGGGCGTCGAAAAACTCCCGGGCCTCGGCCTGCACGAAATGGCAGTTGGTCAGTTTCGCCCGGTCGCGCTTCTTGCCGCTGCGGTTCAGGCGGTCGCGGATGATGTCCACGCCGACGCAGAATCTTTCCGGAAACGCCTGCGCATATTGCACGAGGAAGTGGCCGTGGCCCGAGCCGATCTCCCAGGTGATGGCCTGGTTCGCCGACAGCAGCTCCGCCAGCTCCGCGCGCAGGGCGGCGCGGCGTTCGGTAATGCGCGCGAGGAACTCGGGTTGGTAGGGCACGCGCCCTATTGGCCGGGAAGCGGCGGGGCGCGCAATCCCGAACCTCAGGTTTTCTGCCCGCGGGGCAGGCGGATGATGATAGCGAGGCCGCCGCCCTCGCGGTTTTCCGCCCAGACGCGGCCGCCGTGCAGCTGCACAATGTGCTTCACGATGCTCAGGCCGAGGCCGGTGCCGCCGGTCTCTCTCGCGCGGCCCTTCTCCACGCGGAAGAAACGCTCGAAAATGTGCGGCAGGTCCTCGGTGGGGATACCGGCGCCGTTGTCGCGCACGTAACACTCGATCTCGTCCTCCATCGTGGCCTGCGCGCCGATCTCGATCCGCGTGCCCTTCGGCGTGTATTTGAGGGCGTTCTCGAGGAGATTCCCAAAGACCTGCGTGAATTTTTCTGCGTCGGCTTCGATCGGCCCCATTGCTGCCGGCACCTGCACGGTGATTTCGTGTTCGGCCCCGGCCGGCCGGTGCCGGTATTCGTCGGCCAGCACGTGGAAAAAGGGCGCCAGGGTCAGCGGGGCGAACTGCAGGCCCGGGGTGGCCGATTCCAGGCGGGAAAGGGCCAGCAGGTCGTCGATGATCGACTTCAGGCGGTCGCTGTGGCGCTGGATTGTCTTGAGGAATTTCGCGCGGTCCTCGAGCGCCATGGTCTCGTGCCCGTCGACGAGGGTCTCGATGTAGCCTTTGATGATGCTGAGCGGCGTGCGCAGCTCGTGGGAGGCGTTGGCGACGAAGTCGCGGCGCACCCGCTCCAGTTTGCGTTGGCTGGTGAGGTCGTGGATGACGAAGAGCGCCCACTGCGACTTGCCATCGGGCGAAGGGATGGGTGCACCCGAGGCCTCGATCCAGTGCGTGCTCTGGCCGTCGACGATCTCGAATTCCTCGCGCGGCAGTTCCTGGCCGGCGCGCGTGGCGCGCACGTAGTCGAGGAACGGGCCACTGCGCACGATCAGCTCGAGCCGCAGGTTCACCAGGTCGCGGGAGGAGGGAAAGATTTCGCGCAGGGCGCGGTTGGCGAGGTGGATGTAGTTCGAATCGTCGACGATGAGGACCGCCTCGCGCAGGTTGCCGAGCGTGGCCTCGAGCTGCGCCAGCTGGTCGGTGCGCTGCTGGCGCAGGGCGGAGTTGTCGGTGATGAGCTGGTTGACCGTCTCGGCGAGCGCCGGCCAGGCGGGCAGGTCGCCCGCGGAAACCTCGTCGCGCAGGAGGGGCTGGCCGCTGCGCACGGCCTCGCGCAGGTGCTGCAGCGCGAGGTTCTGTCTCCGCAGCGCCCACAGCAGAATCAGCAGTGCGGCGGTGAGGGAGACGAGCAGAAGGGCGGTCATGCCGGCAGTTTTTTGTCTGCGATCCGATACCCCACCCCGCGGATGGTTTCAATCCATCCCGCCTCCGGGCCGAGTTTTTCGCGCAGGCGGCGGACGTGCGTGTCCACGGTGCGGGTCTCGATCTCGGTGGAGTAGTTCCAGACGTTGAGGAGGAGATGCTCGCGGGTCTGTACGCGGCCCTGGCGCTCCATCATCAGGCGAAGCAGCTTGAATTCAGTGGCGGTGAGCTCGAGCAGGGAGCCGCGCACGGTCACGCGGTGCGTGTCGCTGTCGAGGAGAATGTCGCCCACGTGCAGCTTGGCGGAGGCGGGCTCCTTCGGGGCGGCGAGGCGGCGCAGGATGGATTCCACGCGCAGGACGAGCTCCTTCGGGCTGAAGGGCTTTCCCATGTAGTCGTCGGCGCCGGATTCGAGGCCTTCGATGCGGTCATGCGGTTCGGCCTTGGCGGTGAGGAAGATGATCGGCACCTTCGCCAGCTTGGGATCGCTGCGCAGGATCCGGCAGATCTGGATACCGCTCAGGTGTGGCATCATTATGTCTAATATAAGCAAGTCGGGCTGAAAGCTGCGCGCCTTGGAAATGCTGGCCGTCGCGTCGTTGACGGTTTCCACATGGAATCCCTTCGCCTTCAGGTGATAGGTCACGAGATCGGTGACATCGGGCTCGTCGTCGACGACGAGGATTTTCTTCTTATCGGACATTGCCGGAGATTTTGGGTCGAGTGCGGGCTGGCGCCAGAGCAATTCGGGCGCGTCACCAGATTGTTACAGCAAGTTTGCCGTCGCGGGCATGAAAACGAGCGGAACAGCCGGGATTAGTGGGCGGGCAAAAGGGTGCCGCGGATGAAAGTGGAATTTTACCACGGATAGGACTGTTTGAGACGGATGATGGCGGATCGACCAGCAGAAATCGTATTTATCCAAGAAATCCGTGGTTTAAATGCAATGCACAGGCGCGGCTGAGGCCCTGGCGCGCCATCAGCCGGTCGGGCCACTGTTGCCGCGCTTGCCGGCCGCGATGCGCACCATGAGGATGCTGATGTCGGCCGGATTGACGCCGCTGATGCGGCCTGCCTGACCGAGATTCTCCGGGCGGAACTGGTGGAGCTTCAGGGCGCTTTCCCGGCGCAGTCCGGGGATTGCGAGATAATCAAGCGAGGAGGGGATCTTAATTTTTTCGACGTCCTTCAGCTTCGCGATCTGGCGGTCTTCGCGATCGAGGTAGCCGCGGTAGGTGACGCGATAAAGGACTTCTTCCCTGACCTCTTTCGGCTCGGTCGCGAAGTCCGGTGGCAAGGCGGCCGCGTCCTTGTCGCGGCGAATGGCGTCCGCCCAGGATCCGCCGGCGGTCTTAGTGTTCTCTAAAAAATTCTCCCATCGGGAGATACGGCTTTGTTTACGAGATATACGATCTAAGCGACTATCAGATATAAGCTTGTGTTCTTTCGCGTGATCGAAAAGCCGAAGTTCGGCGCTGCCGTGGTTGAAGAGTAATCGATGCTCCGCGCGACTCGTGAACATACGGTAGGGTTCGGTTGTCCCCTTGGTGACAAGGTCGTCGATGAGCACACCGATGTAGGCCTCGTGGCGCTTGATGATCAACGGCGGCGCTCCCCTTGCCTTCAGCGCGGCGTTGACCCCGGCGACCAGACCTTGGGCCGCGGCTTCCTCGTAGCCGGAGGTGCCGTTGATCTGGCCGGCTAGGAAAAGATTCTCGACCTTGCGCGACTCCAGAGACGGAAACATCTGGGTCGGTGGCGCAAAGTCGTATTCTACCGCATAGGCCGGACGCAGGAGTTGGGCCTGCTCCAAACCCGGTATGCTGTGCACCAGTTCCAACTGGATATCGAACGGCAGGCTCGTGGACAGCCCGTTGATGTAATATTCGTTCGTGTTCCGGCCTTCCGGTTCCAAGAAGAGTAGATGGCGTGGCTTATCGGCGAAACGCACGAATTTGTCCTCGATGCTCGGACAGTAGCGCGGCCCCGCCCCGGCAATTTCGCCAGAATACATGGCGGACTTGTGCAGGTTCTCCCGCACGATCTCGGCCGAACGGGGCGTGGTATGGGTCATCCAGCAGGACACCTGCTCGCTGCCAGGCGTCCAGCCGATGCGTCGCTCCCCGGTCTGTTCCACGTGGAACTTGTCTTCCGGATCACGGGTGTCGTGGAAGGCAAAGAAGGTCGGTTCGGGATCACCCTTCTGTTCTTGGAGGCCGGTAAAATTGATGCTTCGGCCGAGGATCCGGGGTGGAGTGCCGGTCTTGAGGCGCTGCAGTTCAATCCCGGCTTCCAGTAAGCTTCCGGACAGGGTTTTCGCGCTGAAGTCCCCCAGCCGACCGCCTTCATTCTTGTTCTGCCCGACGTGCATCAGGCCGCGGAGAAAGGTCCCGGTCGTGATCACGACCGTCCGCCCCATAAAGTCGATATCCAGGCTCGTCCGGCAGCCGACTACCTTGCCGTCTTTGTAGATCAGCTCCGTCACGGTGGCCTGAAACACCTGAAGGTTTGGCTGAAGCTCTAACGTATGCTTGAGCCGGAATTGGTAGGCTTTCTTGTCGCACTGGGCCCGCGGTGACTGGACGGCCGGGCCCTTGGATTCATTGAGCAGGCGGAACTGGATCCCGGTGACGTCCGTGTTGATGGCCATCTCGCCGCCGAGGGCGTCGATTTCCCGGACCATCTGTCCCTTGGCCTGACCACCGATCGCCGGATTACAGCTCATCTGGGCGATCGTGTCGATGTTGCCGGTCAGGAGCAGGGTGGAGGAGCCCATCCGGGCGGCAGCCAAACAGGCCTCCACCCCGGCATGGCCGGCCCCGCAGACGATGACATCGAACGGTGTTTTTTTATAAATCACGCGGCAATCGATTCCTTATTGAATTATATATTTTGATGTGAAGTTATTTTCCGATACAGAAAGAAGCGAAGAGTCGATCCAGGATCCGTTCATGGTCGATTTTGCCGGAAATCTGGCCGAAAGCGTCGAGCGAAACACGTAAATCACTGGCTACCAATTCACTAGGATAATTTTCGGTCATTTTCTGATTCGCCGTGACCAAACATACCTTGGCTTGCTCCAGGGCATGGGAGTGGCGGGCGTTGATCGCGATCAGTTCGTCGCCGATTTCCACGTGGAACGACTCGGCGAGTTTGGTCACCGCGGCCTGGAGTGCCTCAAGCCCGGCGCCTTGCAGCGCAGAAATATTAACCACGGCGAAAGTCTGCGGTAAAGCGCCGCGCGGCGCAGGGGGCAGATCGATCTTGTTGAAAACCGCGATCGTGTTGGCCGGGCTCATTCGGGCCGCAAGCGCTGGCGGCAACGCGGGCAGGGGGCGGGTCGAATCGATCACCCAGAGAAAAAGATCGGCCTCGGCGGCCTGCTCAAAAGTTTTGCCGATGCCTCGTTGCTCGAGGGGGGAGGGCGCGGCATTGAGTCCGGCCGTGTCGATCAAACGCAACCAGTGCGGCCCCATCGACAAACATTCCTCGAGGTAATCACGCGTCGTGCCCGGCTCGGGACTGACCAAGGCGCGGTCACGGCCGACCAGACAATTGAGCAGGCTGCTTTTGCCGGCGTTGGGTTCACCCAGGATCACCGTCTTGATGCCTTCGCGCAGAAGCTCGCCGTAATGATTGGTCGCGATCAGGCGGTTGGTGCCGGACAAAAGCTCGGCCAACAGACGCTGAGCCATCTGCCGGTCCTCGGGCGGAAGATCCTCTTCGGGAAAATCCACGTAGGCCTCGATCAATGCTAATATATTGATCAACTGAGAGATAAGCGATTCCATCTGCCGTCCGAGTGCGCCGCGCAGCTGCTGATTGGCTGCGGTGAGAGCGCGTTCGCTGCGCGCGTGGATGAGATCCATCACGGCCTCGGCTTGACTCAGTTCCATCCGGCCGTTCAGAAAAGCGCGTTTGCTGAATTCACCGGCTTCCGCCGGGCGGCAGCCGCGGGTCAGGAGATCGGCCAGGATTTTTTGGGCGATGAAGGGATTTCCGTGGCAGGAAATCTCCACGGTGTCCTCCCCGGTGTAGGAATTCGGTCCCGCGAAAAAAGTGAAGAGCACATCGTCCACCAGCACGCCGGAGCGATCCATATAGTCCGCGTGCTGCGCCAAGCGGGGCGGGGGGGTGCGGCCGAAAATGGTCCGCAGCAATTCAGCCGTCTGCGGGCCGCTGGCGCGCACGACGGCGATGGCCGACGTGCCGACCGGCGTCGCCAGGGCGGCAATGGTATCACCCGTAAAGGACATCGGCCTGACGCAAGCGAACCGCCCGGCGAAGGCAAAATGAAACCGGCACCGCGGCCGCTAGGCAACGGGTGGGAAAAGCTCCGCCACGCGCCGGCAACGATAGGCGAAAATCTTTCGCAGCTGGCCCGCGACCCAGAGTTTTTCCGCGATCCAGCCGAACGGACCCCAGCCAACCTCGTAGGTCACGTGGTCGAGCATCCGCACGCCGCCGGCCTCAGGCACAAACCGGTGCTCGTGATGCCAGAGCTTGTAAGGACCGGCGCGCTGTTCATCGATGAAGCGGACGCCTTCCTCGACCGCGGTGATTTCCGTCACCCATTTCAGCCACAGTCCGGGCAGCGGCGAGATCCGATAACTGATGGTCTGACCGGCAAACATCCGCGCGGGGATCTCGCCGAGGATCCTGAAGCGCACGTCGGGCGGCGTGAGCTCGTTGAGATTCACCGGTGTGGAAAAAAACTGCCACACGCGGGCGGGTTCGGCGGGGATGAATTGTTCGCGGTGCAGGTGGCGGATCATGCACGGAAGCTAGTCAGGAATTTTCCGCGCGCCACCGTGACGTGCGAATTCAGATCTGCCCGCGTTCAGGGTTTGCCCGGAGGCAAGGTCGGAGTCATGGGCGCCATCGGCACCGTGATCTTGGGCGCCACGACCGCCGGTTTGGCGACCGGGTTGGGGGGAATTTCAGGGGGCCGGGTGGTCTTGCCCGTGAGGGTGGCGCGCACCGTGGCATGGGGCAGGTCGCCGGCCAGCTCGGCCGCGCGGGCTTCGGCGGAAGCAATTTCCGCCGGCCGCTTGGCCAGCCGGGCCCGCACTTGGGCCTCGGCATCGGTTGGTGCGCCGGACTGTTTGGCGAGAATCAGCCAGGCCAGGCCCTCGACATAATCGCGTTTCACGCCGCGCGCGCTGACGAGCATGGCGCCGATGTTGTGCTGCGCCTCGCCGACCCCGGCTTTCGCGGCCGTGGTGAAATACTCCAGCGCCCAGCCGTAGTCAGACGCACCGGCGAGGCCGTCGTGATGAATTTTCCCGAGGCGAAACCAACCGTTCACCACGCCACCCCTGCCTGCCTGTTCAAAAAGCGCGGTGGCCTTCGCCACGTCGCGCGGCACGCCGTCGCCCTCAAGGCTGCGTTCGGCGAGCTCGAAACAGGCCTGCGGGTCGCCTTGGTTGGCGAACTGCTGGAGTTCGGTCACATTTTTCCATTTCGGTCCGCCGCCCTTGGTGGAGATCAGCTGCGGGGGCGCGTCGGCGGGGTCCGCCTTTTTCTTGGCCGCGGCCAGCGTGAGCGGCGCCAGACACAGGAGGGAAAGCAGCAGATAAAGTCTGGGGTTCATGGCAGGGCTCATTGATGGAAGATGAGACGGCCTGGGCAGGATTGGGTTCCGCCCGGATTTGGCAAGGGCTCCCACAGGAGAATCACCGGGCATAAAAAGCCGCGGCCCGGGCCGCGGCTTGAAAGACGAAAGATCAGGGAAACGCTTAGTCTTCCTTCTCGGCGGTGACGGACTCGCCGCCCTTGACGCTGACCTTCTCCAGGATGGCGGCGGTCACCTTGGCGGCGAGAGCGGGGTTCGTGCGAAAGGCCTCCTTGGCGGCCTCGCGGCCCTGGCCGACGAGTTCGCCGTTGAAGGCGATCCAGGCGCCCTTCTTCTCGAGCACCTTGTGGTCGAGGCCGAGGTCGATGAGCGAGCCGCTCGTCGAGATGCCTTCGTCATACATGATGTCGAACTCCACCTCGGTGAACGGCGGAGCGACCTTGTTCTTCACGATCTTGATCTTGGTGCGGTTGCCGATGACCTTGCCGTCCGGCGTCTTCAACTGGTCCTTGCGACGGATGTCGATGCGGACCGAGGAGAAGAACTTTAACGCGCGACCGCCGGAGGTCGTCTCGGGGTTGCCGAACATGACGCCGATCTTCTCGCGGATCTGGTTGGTGAAGATACACACGCAGTTCGTCTTGCTGACGACCGAGGTGAGGCGGCGCATAGCCTGGGACATAAGGCGGGCCTGGCTGCCCATGGTCATGTCGCCCATCTGGCCGTCGAGCTCGGCCTTGGTGATGAGGGCGGCGACGGAATCGAGGACGATGATGTCGATGCTGTTGGAGCGGATGAGCGTCTCCATGATGTTGAGCGCGTCTTCACCGGAATCGGGCTGGGAGACGAGGAGGTCGTCGAGGCTGACGCCCACGACCTTGGCGTATTTGGGGTCGAGGGCGTGCTCGACGTCGATGAAGGCGGCGAGGCCGCCCTGACGCTGGGCCTGGGCGATGACGCTCAAGCAGAAGGTGGTCTTGCCGGACGATTCCGGCCCGTAAATCTCGATGATGCGGCCCTTCGGCAGGCCGCCGACGCCGAGGGCGAGGTCGATCGCGAGGGAGCCGGTCGAGAGGGTCTCGACCTTCATCTTGGTGTTGCTGCCCAGGCGCATGATCGAACCGTCGCCGAACTGCTTCGTGATCGAAGAGACGGCGAGCTCGATGTTTTTCTCGCGGGCGGGATTGGAGGACTTCTCGGCGGGAGCGATGCGCGAGTCGGATTTGGACTTATCGGCTTTGGACATGGTGAATCGTGTGTGAGGGGTTAAAATATCATCCTAGTGGATGGGACTGACAACAGTATGTCAGGAGCCTTTCTTCGGCCCCGGCACCCGGCAAGCGCGGAGTGGCCGAAAAACGGCCTAAAATGAGGGCAGGAAATTTATCCGGCCACCGGCGTGGCTGGCTTGTTGAAGCCGAAGGCAAAATACACCGCCAGACCGAGGCACGCGAGGCTCACGGCGTAGTTCCACTTCAGCTTTTCGCCCAGCACCAGCCAGGCGAACACCACGAACACCACCAGGGTGATGACCTCCTGGATGATCTTCAGCTCATAGCCGGTAAACTTGCCATAACCCATCCGGTTGGCCGGCACCATGAGCAGGTATTCGAAGAAGGCGATGCCCCAGGAGAGGAGAATGGCCACCCAGAGCGGCTTGTCGTGGAGGAATTTCAGGTGCCCAGACCAGGCAAAGGTCATGAAGACGTTCGAGAGGCAGAGCAGCAGGATCGTGGTCATGCCGGCATGCGGCGAACGCGGCGCCCGGTCGCTAGGCCAAAATCACTCGGTCATCGTATAAACCGCGAAAGACGGTAGCCAGTGGGAGCGGTTGAAATCCTGGGCGTCGAGCAGGGGCAGGGCGGCGGCGTAGTGGGTCGCGCCGGCCTCGATGGCCAGCGCCCGGCGGGGATCCTCGGCGTCGAGCAGGCCGGCCAGCCGGCGCCAGACCCACCCCTTGTTGAGGTTGAGGCCGATCAGGTGGGCGATCTTCGGGTCGGTCGGGTCGCTGATCTTCGCCGGCTTGAGCAGGTTGGCCGGCTGGCCTTGGGCGAGGCGTGGCAGGAATTTGTCGAACCAGCGCAAAAACTGCTCGCGCGGCAGGATGCGCGCCATGAGCCCGGCTTCGACGAGGCAGGGCGAATAAAAATCCTCGCCCGACGGCTCGTAGTGGCCGGGGTAGTCGGTGTCGTGGCCAAACCAGTAGGCGGCGCGCGCCGTGCAGAAAAGCTTCAGCTCCTGGTCGTCGTGGGCGCGGGCGTGCCCGAGCACCAGCGCCACGGCCACCGCGGTGTTACCATGGATGCCGTTGCGCACGGGGGTCGTCAGCGCCCGCAGGTAGCGCATGAAGCCGGTGCGGATATACGAGACCAGCGGGGCCATGTTGATCTCCAGCTGGGCATCATAGGCGCGGACCTCCTGCGCGAGCTTGAGGAGCCACGCCCAGCCGTAGGGGCGCTCGAAAAATTCGCGGCCCGGGGCCTGGAAATACGCCGCCTCGGCGAGCATGTTCTCGGCGGTCAGGTGCTCGTGCAACACCCGGCTGATCTCGGCGCGCTCGGGCAGGTTGGGGAACATCAGCGACAGGCGGACCAGCATCCAGTGCTGGTGGACGCACGAGTGCCAGTCGTAGCTGCCGTAAAAGGCCGGGTGCAACTCGCGCGGGGTCCGGGCGTCGGCCGGCTCGTTCAGCATGTGCTGCAGGTAGTGCGGGTATGCCCGACGGATGTTCGTGAGACCCAGGCGGGCAAATTCCGAGGCCTGGGCGGAAGCAAGGATGGGAAAGGAGGCGGACACGGGCTTGGAAGGGGCACTATGCGGGGCGAAAGTTTAAGTTGAAGAAGAAAGGGTGCCGCATAAGTTGTGCCGTCCTTACCTTTCCTGCACCACACCATGAAAATCAAAGCCTATCTCAAACCCTCCTGCGGCTGGTCCAACGGCGTCCGGGCCATCATGCGCAAGCACAACCTGGAGTATGAGGATATCGACATCATCAACGTCCGTGCCAACTACGAGGAGATGGTGCGCAAGTCCGGGCAGCCCCTCTCGCCCTCCGTCGAGATCGACGGGGTGATGCTGGCCGACATCTCCGGCGAGGAGGTCGAGAACTACATGCTCGCCAACAACCTGGTGAAGGCCAGCGCCGCCCCGGTGAATGTCGTCCTCAACGCCGGCTGTTCCGCCGAGGAGCACGAGAAGATGGCCGCGAAGCCGGTGCGGTTCTTTTGAGCGAAGAACAAAATGAAATTTCCGGGCCCGGCAGATTGCCGGGCCTTTTTTTGGTGGAGCGGCTTGACCCCAAGACGCTTCGGGATGGAAGCACGCGAAAAGGCGCGTTGGGGTCAACGCGCTCCACCCGAGGTCACCTCAATACAGCAGCCGCACGCGGATGGTGCCGGGCACGCTCTGCAGCTCTTCGATCGCGATCTCGCTGGCGCTGGCGTCCACGTCCATCACGCAGTAGCCGAGGTGCTCGTTGGTCTGCAGGTATTGCGCGGAGATGTTGATCCGATGCCGGCTGAAGCGCTCGTTGATGCTCGCCAGCACGCCGGGCACGTTGTGGTGGATGTGCAGCAGGCGGCTCTTGCCGGTGCCGGCGTGCTCGGGGAGCGTGACCTCGGGGAAGTTCACCGCGGTGACGGTCGAGCCGTTGTTTGAGTAGCGGATGAGCTTGTCGGCGACCTCAGTGCCGATGTTGGCCTGCGCTTCCATCGTGGAGCCGCCGATGTGCGGGGTGAGGATGACGTTGTCGAACTTCCGGAGCGGCGACTGAAACTCCTCGTCGTTGCCCTTGGGCTCGAAGGGAAACACGTCGATGGCCGCGCCACCGAGGTGGCCGCGCTCGAGGGCGTCAGCCAGGGCGTCGATGTCCACCACGGTGCCGCGCGCGGCGTTGATGAGGTGCGCGCCCTGCTTCATGGCCGCGAGCTGGGTGCGGCCGATCAGGTTTCTCGTCTGCGCCGTCTCAGGGATGTGCAGGGTGACGACATCGCTCTCGCCGAGGAGCGTGGCGAGCTTCGCTACCGGCCGGGCGTTGCCGAGCGGGAGCTTGCTCTCCACGTCGTAATAAATGACGCGCATGCCCACATGCTCGGCCAGGATGCCGAGCTGCGTGCCGATGTGGCCGTAGCCGACGATGCCGAGCGTCTTGCTGCGGACCTCGACGCTGCCCTCGGCGCTCTTCGTCCAGCCGCCACGGTGGACGAGGGCGTTTTTGCCCGGGATGCCGCGCAGCAGCATGATGGCTTCGCCCAGCACGAGCTCGGCGACGCTGCGGGTGTTGGAGTAGGGGGCATTGAAGACCGGGATGCCGCGCTGCGCCGCCGCGGCGAGGTCGACCTGGTTGGTGCCGATGCAGAAGCAGCCAATGGCGGTCAGCTTCGGCGCCGCGTCGAGCATCTCCTGCGTGATCTCGGTGCGCGAGCGGATGCCGAGGAAATGCACGTCCTTCAGCGCGGTCTTCAGGGCGTCGCCGGCGAGCGACTTCGGCAGGCGGCGGACGGAAGTATAGCCGTCGTACGTCAGCGCGGCGATCGCGTTGGCGTGGAGGCCCTCGAGGAAGAGGAACTTGATGCGGCGTTTGTCGAAGGAGAGCTTTTGCATCGGTCAGGGGCGACATTCATCGGAAAACCTCGCGGCGGGCAAGGCTCGTGTGCGTCACCCGGGCTTGCCAGTTGGACCTCAATGGGTTCGCCTCGCCACCATGCCCTCGAAACCCATCCCCGGCTCGTCCGGCGAAGTGCTGACCACGCTGCCCTCGGCCTACCTGCCGCACGCGGCGACCGGCTTGCTGCACCTGCCGCGGTTCCTCGCGAAGGCAAAATACGTGAAGGCCCACGGCGCGCTGCCGGCCAGTTACGCCAAGAACTACAAGCGCGGCATGGACCGCTTTCTCTGCCTGCACCTCGGCATCGACCCGGCCGCGCTGGAAAAAACCGTGCTCGAGTCGGCGACGGACAAAGAGATCGACGCGAGGCTCAAGGCGCTTTTCCCGGCCGATGTCCGCGCCCCCCAATGGAACCGCGAGTATGTGCAGAAGGGCATGACGCCCGCCGGTCGCGAATTTTTGAAGGAGGCGCTGACCAACATGGGCTGCGCCGACCGCGTGGATCAGATCGTCAGCGTGGTGGACCTCATGGAGTTCGACGAAGGGCGGATCGAGTAGGGGTTTAATGTGGGCGGCCCGCTTGCGGGAGCAGGTTCAGGCGCGAGCAAGCTCGCTGGCCCACCCAAACATCACGCTCCGGGCGAGATCGGCAGCTCGAACCAAAACACGGAGCCGCCGCCGGCGGGAAAATCCGCGCCAACCGCGCCCTTTTCGCCCTCGATCAGCTGCTTGACGATCGAGAGACCGATGCCGGTGCTCTCCACGCCGCCGGTCGGGCGGTCGGACAGGCGGGCGAATTCCGCGAACAGCGCACCACGCCCGGCCACCGGCACGCCGGGGCCGTTGTCGTGGACCTCGAGTTGCACCCGGAAGTCGTCGGCTCGCGAGCGCAGGGTCACCCGGCCGCCGGCGTGAAACTCGGGGCGGACGACTACCTGGTGAAACCGGTCGAGCCGGCGGAGTTGCTGGCGGCGGTGAAGACCCGCCTGCGCCGGCACCAGTCAGCGGGCCGGGGCGGCATGACGCCGCTGGCAGCGCTGGGTCTCACGCCGCGCGAGGCGGAGATTCTTTCCTGGGTCGTGCAGGGCAAGACCAACCCGGAGATCGGCTTCATCCTCGGCATCCCGCTGACGACGGTGAAGAAGCACCTCGAGAGCCCCTTCGCCAAGCTCGGCGTGGAAAACCGCACCGGGGCCGTCACGCTGGCGCGGGAAAAAATCAGCGCGGCACGCTGAAGGGCGGCACGGTCCGCAGGGGCGGGCGGGGCTTGCGCGGCAGCCAGCGCGGGACGTCGCGCCGGTAGTCTTCATACAGCGCCCCGTAGCGGCGGCGCAGCGCCTCCTCCTCCACCAGCAGGACGAAAACATGCACGGCGCAGACGAGACAGGTGAAGTAGACCGCGATGTGCCACGAGCCGAGGAACACGGCCTCGCCCGCGACCACAGCGAAAACCGCGAGATACATCGGGTTGCGCACCCACTGGTAGAGGCCGCGGTGCACAAGTTTTTTCGGCGGGTCGAGGGGGGCAGGCGTGCCCTGGCCACGCGTGGCGAACAGCCACTGGCAGTGCAGGTAGACGGCGAACCCGAGGAGACAGAGCGTGGCGCCGGTGAACTGCAGTTCCGCCCAGGACTCCGGCCACCGAGCCCGCCGCTCAAAGAAGCGGAGCGGCACCCAGCCAGCGACGAAGCCGGGAACCAGCAGGGTGAAGAGCAGGTTTTTGACGAAGAGCCAGAGGGCGTTCATGGAGAGACCTGAAACTTGAAACCTGAGACCTGAGTGGGGGGCATGGGGCGGAGGGCGAAATACGGAAGACAGAGAACGGTAAGGCAGGGGTTAGGAGTGCGGGGTGGGGGAAAACGGGTCGGCGGTCAGCGCGCCGAGGCCCTGGTGGATGTTGTGTCGGAGGGTGTCGAGGTTCGCGCGCACCAGGGCGCCCATGCTGGCGCACTGCAGGTAGCGGTCGTTCTTGAAGTGCTCGGCGAGGCCCTCGCGCAGCAGGTGGACGTTCTCCGGCGGAGCGATGGGGTCGTGCGCCATGGCGTTGAGCAGCAGGTTGAGGCGCACGGCGGCGAGCTCGGCGCGGGCCAGCATGAGGGTCTGCTCTTCGCGCTGGTATTGGAACGCGGTCTTGAGGTGCAGGTGTTTCGTGCAGAACTCGACGAGGGGCAGGTTCTCCTTGAAGAACTGCGGCAGGTAGAAGCTCTTGCGGCCGTTGTGCGCCTGCTGGTCGAAATCCATCGCGCGGATGCGGATCTGGGAACCCTCGAAGTCCGGCGTGATGACGACCACGAAGTTGTAGCTGCGCATGTCGCCCAGCAGCTGGACGAAGCTGCGCTCGTTGAACTTCACGAGCTCCTTGGCGATGCGGATGGGGCGCAGCTCGAGGCGGTTGAGCCAGCGGTCGATGAAGATGTCGCCGGGGATGCCGGCGATGTGCTCCTCGACCAGCGTGGTGCCGTGCGTAAGAAAGTTCAGGCGGTTCGGCGAGAGCAGGTGCTCCAGCTCCAGGCCGTAGACCCGCGAGGCGTCGGCCTTCTTGATGTAGAAGTAGTCGGGATTGTCGTTGTAGGCGTTGACGATCTTGATGCGGAAGGGCGTTGAGTTGCCGAAGCTGCAGAAGTCGATGCGGTCGATGTAAAGGTGCTGCATCACCGAGAAGTCGCCGTCCACGCGCAGGAGGGCGTAGATGCGCTTCAGGTCCTCGTTCAGCACGGGGATGTCCTCCGCCCGGTAGGCGACGGACTCCCAGAGCGTATTGCGGCCGTCAGCGTCCACCAGCGGGTGGGACTCATGGAAGTGGCGCAGCCGCTCGTAGGTGACGGGCAGCTCGCGTTCGCGGCGATATCGTTTCAGATAATCCCGCAACTCCGCCCCGACGGGGTAGCTCGGTTTTTTCCGGGTGCGGACTTCGTGCGGGGAGGCGGGGACATCCATCCGCCGGTCACGCTGGGCCGAATCGGCCGGTGACGCAATAGCGCGCCTTGTCATGGGGCCTAAACGGCGCTGAATCATCGCGCATGTCCGCCGTGTCCTGGCTCCGTCATCCCGCCAGCCACCACCGCCTCGCGCGCGTGGCGCTGCTGGCCGGGTTCGTGTGGCTGGTTGGCCGGCATTGGCATCCTTATTATGGGTTCACGCGCTTCCTGCAGATGGACGCGTGGAGCCTGGGCGCCACCGTGCCCGAGCTGCGCGAGGCGCCGATCTTCACCTATGCCGACGGCTACGACGGCCACTACTACGCCCAGCTGGCCGCGCGGCCCGGGGTGGACGACCCGGTGCTCCGCACGTCCATCGACAATGTCGGCTACCGGGCGCGCCGTATTTTGCTGAGCTGGACGGCGTGGGTGGCCGGTGGCGGCGATCCGGTGGCAGCGGTGCGCGCTTTTGCGTGGCTGAACCTCGCGCTCTGGGCCGGGCTCGCCGCGCTCCTGTGGCGGATCTTTCCCTGCTACGGCTGGCGCGAGACCTTGGCGTGGGCGGGGGTGCTTTTTTCCGCCGGAGTGCTGCACAGCGTGCGGCTGGCGCTGACCGACCTGCTGGCGCTGGTGCTGGTGGCCGGCGCGGCGAGGCTGGTCGGGAGGGATCGGCGCGGACCCGCCGCGATCCTGCTCGGGCTGGGCGGGCTCGCGCGCGAGACCGCGTTGCTGGGCGCCATCACGCTGCTGCCCCCGGGCCGCGGCACGCTGGCCGACTGGCGCCGGACGGCCGGTTGGCTCGCACTGATCGCCGCGCCGCTGGTGCTGTGGCTGGGGTATCTGCGTTCGGTGCTCGGCCCGACCGAGTCGGGGCTGTGGAATTTTACGCTCCCGCTGGCCGGTTGGGCGGCCAAGTGGAGCGAAGCCATTCAGCGTTTGCGCCTGGAACCCGATCACTATCTGGCGCTGACCGGGCTGCTCGCGCATGGGGCCCTGACGGTGCAGGCGGGCTATCTGCTGCTGCGGCCCAAGCCGGCGGACCGGTGGTGGCGGCTCGGGGCCGTTTCTGGAGCCTTGATGCTCCTGCTCGGCACGGCGGTGTGGCAGGGCCACCCCGGCGCGGCCACCCGCGTCCTGCTCCCGCTGACGCTGGCGTTCAATGTGCTGGCCGTCTCCGCGCGGGTGGCGGCCGGTTGGCTCGTGGCCGGGAACCTCTCGGTGCTGAGCGGAGTGCTGGCTCTCTGGTTGGTGCCGCAGGCAACCCATGAACTGGCCGCCGGCCGGCAGGCCGGCGGCAGCTATGTGATACACACCGACGACCGCTGGCATCCGGCCGAGCACGACCGGACCCGGACCTGGGCTTGGAGTGCGACGGGCGGCACCCTGCGCTTCGATTTCCAGCCGCCGGCGGACGGGCCCCGCAAGGTGCGGCTGGCGGTGCTTGGTCTCACGCCCCGGCCGCTGGAGGTCCGCCAGGACGGGCACGTGCTCTGGCGCGGCGAGATCGGCGAAAAATTGCAATGGATCGAGCTGCCGGCGATGGCGGTGGCCCGCGGCCGGGCGGAGCTGGAGCTGCACAGCCCGAGGCCGCCCGGCCGGGAGAACGCGGACGCAGGTGGTCGGGCGCTGGGGTTGGCCGTTTACGGCGTGAGGCTGGACTAGGCCGCGCTGCGGCCCTGGCGGAGGCGGTCGAGGAAGACGGCCACGATGATGACGAGGCCGATGATGATTTCCTGGAAGTACGTCGGCCAGCCCATCTGCTGCGAACCGTTGCGCAGGACGCTCATGATGAGCGCACCGATCATGGACCCAAGCACCGTGCCCACGCCGCCATTGAGGCTGGCGCCGCCGATGATGACGGCGGCGATGATGTCGAGCTCGAGGCCGACCGCGACTGTCGGGTCGCCCTGGCGGAGGCGGGAGAGCTGGAACAGGCCTGCGAGCCCGAAGAAGCAGCCGGCGAGGGCATAGATGGAGATCTTGAGCCGGGTCGTGGGGATGCCGCAAAGCCGGGCGGTGGCCTCATTGGAACCGAGCGCGAAGATGTGCCGGCCGAAGACCGTGTTGCGCAGGAGCAGCGCGGTGAGGATCGCCAGCACGAGGGCGACCCAAACGCCGGCGGGCAGGGCGCGGCTGAACGGATCGGCGGTGGTCATCCAGCCGTTGATGGGCGAGGCGTCGTAGTTGACCGTTTGGTTGTCGGCCATCCACTTGGCCGAGCCGCGGGCCACGCCGAGCGTGCCGAGCGTGATGATAAAGGGCGTCATGCGCAGCCCGGCGATGGCCGAGCCGTTGAGCAAGCCGATCAACCCGCCGGCGGCGACCATGGTGCAGAGCACCGGCGCCGGGCCCCAGCCCTGTTGGATGAGCAGGGCGCCGACCACGCTGGTGAACGCAATGGTCGAGCCGACGGACAGGTCGATGCCGCCACTGACGATGATCAGCGTCATGCCGAGCGCGCCGATGGCGACGATCACGGTCTGCGTGAAGATGATCTTAAAATTATTGTAGGTCAGGAAGAACTCGCGGGTCTCCGTCGGGATGGAGAAGAGCCCGATCACGAGGATCAGCCCGATGAACGGGCCGCCCTTCGCGAGGATCTTGCGGAAGGTGGGCATAGGATAACGTTCTAGTAAGCGAGGTTTGTCATTCTGAGCGCAGCGAAGAATCCATCGGAAGCTGATACCAGTCGGAGGCCAGATCCTGCCAGAGAGGGTTGGTTTGCCGGATCAACTCGGCCTTGCGGGCGCGCAACCAGCCCTTGAGTTCTTTTTCGCGGGCAATGGCCGCAGTAACGTCACGATGCTCCTCGAAATAAACGAGGGTCTTTACGCCGTATTGTTTGGTGAAGCCGGAAATCATGCCGCTTTTATGTTCCCAAATACGCCGCTTGAGAGAGTTGGTGGCTCCAAGGTAGAGCGTGCCGCCAGGTTTGCTGGCCAGCATGTAAACCCAGTAACTGCGATGTGCGGGGCTGGCGGCCATGGTGATGGATTCTTCGCTGCGCTCAGAATGACAGCCATATAGTCAGGCGCGGCCGGTGGCCACGCGCATGATCGAGGCCTCGTCCCACGCGGCGCGTGGGCGCACGGCGGCGAGTTCACCGCGGCACATCACACCGACGGTGTCGCAGAGGCCGAGCAGCTCGGGCAGGTAGGAGCTCACCACGACGACGGCCTTGCCGGCGGCGGCGAGCTCGCTGACGAGCTGGTAGATCTGGGCCTTGCTGCCGACGTCAATGCCGCGCGTGGGCTCGTCGAGCAGGAAGATGCGCGCCGGATGCTCAAGCAGGCGGGCGAGGGCGACCTTTTGCTGGTTGCCGCCGGAGAGCTGACCGATGGTCTGCGCGGCGTCCTGGCATTTCACGCGAAGTTCGCCGACCCAGCGTTGGGCAACGGCGCGCTGCTTGCCGCCGTTGATCCAGCCGAACCGGCCGTAGGCGTCCATCTTGGTGAGGGTGAGATTGTCGGCGATGGACTGGTTGAGCATGAGGCCCTCTTCCTTGCGGTTCTCGCTGAGGAACCCCACCCCTTGGGCCCAGCGGTCGCGCGGACGGGAGGAATGCGCGGCGGCGTCCAGGATGCAAACCTCACCGGCGTCGAGCGCGTCGAGGCCGAAGATGGTGCGCAGCAAATCGGTGCGACCGGCGCCGATGAGACCGGCGAGGCCGAAGATTTCACCGGCCTTCACCTGCAGTGAGCAAGTCGGTCGGGCTTTACGCCCGACACTTTCAGCATCCGGGGCCGCTGATATCGGGGATAAACCCCGACCTGCAAAACGGGCGAGTTCGGCGGCCTTCACCTCAAGCACCACCTTGCCGGGGACATGCGCGGTGCGCGGATATAGGTCCTTCACCTCGCGGCCGGTCATCAGGGTGACGATGTGGTCGAGGGGGGCGTCCTTCATTTCTCCGGAGCCCACGGTCTCGCCGTCCTTCAGCACGGTGTAGCGGTCGGCGATGCGGCGGCACTCCTCGAGGAAGTGGCTGATGTAGATGACGCTGACGCCGGAGCGGCGCAGCCGGCCGATGGTCGCAAAGAGCTTCTCGGTATCGGCCTGCGTCAGGCTGCTGGTCGGTTCGTCCATGATGAGCACCTGCGGCTGAATGAGCAGGGCGCGGGCGATCTCGATGACCTGCTGCTCGGCGATGGAGAACTCCCCAGCGCGGCGGTCGAGATCGAGGTCGGCGTGGCCCAGCTGGGCCAAGGCGGCGCGGGCGCGCTCGCGCGAGGCGCGGCGGTCCACCCAGCCGAGCCGGGTGGACTCGGCGCCGAGGAGGATGTTTTCCTCAGCGCTGAGGTGCAGCGCGAGGTTGAGCTCCTGATAGATCATGGCGACGCCCTTGAGGCGGGCGTCGTGCGGATTCTCCGGCAGGTAGGGTAGGCCGCTGAGTTCCATCGTGCCGGCGTCGGCGGCGTGGGCGCCGCTGAGTATCTTCATCAGCGTACTCTTGCCGGCGCCGTTTTCGCCGATGAGCGCGTGCACCTCGCTGGGGGCGATTTCCAGCGATACGCTTTTCAGCGCGCGGGTGGCGCCGAAGCTTTTCTGGAGGCCGGAGAGGCGGAGGCGGACGGCGGCCATCACTTCAGATATTCGTCGAGCGGCGGGGTGACGATGTCGGCGAGAGCCGGGTCGTCAAAATTCTCCCGGGTGACGAAACCGACCCCGGTATCGATGCGGGCGGGAACCTTTTCGCCGCGGAGCACGGCGACCATCGTCTTCACGCCGAGGTAACCCATGTTCATGGGATTCTGGACAACGAGGCCGTCGATGTGGCCCGACTTCAGGCCGGCGTTGAGCGTCTCACCGGAGTCGAAGGCGATGAACTTGACCTTGCCGGCCAGGCCGGCGTCGCGGAGGGCAAGAAGCATGCCGGCGGCGGAGGACTCGTTGGAGGCGAAGACGCCATTGACCACCGCGCCGTAGCGGCTGAGCAGGGTCTCGGCGGCGCGCTTGGCGGTATCGCGGGTGGCGCCGGCGTGCTGGTCGATCGAGAGCAGTTTGATGGCCGGAAAATCCCGCTGTAGGACCTCGACAAAGCCGGCCTCGCGCTCCTCGGTGCTGTTCGAGCCGACCTGGAGACGCAGCATGATGACGTTGCCCTGGCCGCCGAGGAGGCGGCCGAGGTTGCGCGCAGCGATGCGTCCGCCTTCGCGGTTGTCGGTGGCGATGAAGCTGGAATAGACCTTCGTCGCCAGGCCGGAGTCGATGATGACGACGGGGATCTTGCCGCGCACGGCCGTCTCAACCGGGGCGACGAGCGCCTTGTCATCAAGCGGGGCGAGCACGATTCCGCTCACGCGGCGGCCGATGAAGTTCTCCACGACCTGAACCTGCTGCTCGCGGTCGTCCTCCTTGAGCGGGCCCTTCCAGATCACGTTCACGGCGATGCCCTCGGCGGCGAGCTCGCGCTGGGCCTTCACGGCGCCGGCGTGAATGGACTTCCAAAATTCGTGTGTCGTGCCCTTGGGGATGACGGCGATGGTGAGCGGCTCGGCGGCCGTCAGCGCGGCAGCACAGCAAAGGCCAAGCAGGATGAACCAAAGGGACTTCATGGACGGGATAGGTTGAAGCTGGCGGAAGAAAGCGAGACCATGACGACAGACGGAAGTGCCTGCGTCAACCCGGCCTCCATTCTGACCGTTAACTAATCCGCCCGCACCAGCAGTCGTTCCAACAGGGAGATCAGCCGCGCACGCAGTGGTTGGCCGCGGGCGGCGAAGTCGCGCTGATGGACCTCGTAGGCGGCCCGCCCCTCCGGGGTCTCGATCCGGATCGGCGCGAACCCGAGTTTTGCCAAATCATAAGGGCTGGCGCGCATGTCCACCTCGCGGATATCCCGGGCCAGGGCGAAGCAGTCGGCGATGAGCTCCGCGGGGGTGAAGGGTGCGAGTTTGAAGGCCCACTTGTAGAGGTCCATGTTGGCGTGCAGGCAGCCGCTCTGCTCGAACTCCGGCGTGGTGGCGCGCTCCGGTTGCAGGCGGTTGAGCGGCCGGGCCGGTGCCGTGAAAAAGCGGAACGCATCGAAATGCGAGCATCGGACCGGCTGCGCCTCGACGATGCGCGCCAGCTCGTCGGGCGGAAAACGCAGCGGCCAGCCGTTGTGGCGCACGTCGTCCGGCGTCTGCCGGTAGACCATGGCCCACTCGTGCAGGCCGAAGCAGGCGAACTGGGGCGGGCGTTCCGCCGTGACGCGGAGCAGGTTGAGCATCCATGCCACGCTCTCGCGCCGGCGCGGTTCGAGCGCGGCGCAATTCAGCGCCACGCCGCCGTCCCCCGCATGGTATTCCGGCCAGCGCAGGAATTCGCGCGCGGATTCACCCTGCAGCACCACATCCGGCCCCGGGTGCCACCGGCGCAGCCCCGACGGACGGAAGCGGTAGTATTCGAATAAAAAATCATAGACCGGGTGCTTTTCGCCGCGCGCGGTGCGCGCCTGATGCGTTTCCGTCCAGGCGGCCACGCGCTGCTCGTGGACCTGCCGGCGGGCCCGCCAGTCGGCCTCGGGCAGCACGGTGCGCTGGACGGACGCGAGCATCAGGGCCAGACGATCACCGCGGTCCCCGCGAGGATCAGGGTGCAGCCGATCGCGGTCTTGAGGGTGAGCGTCTCGCCGAGGAAAAGCGCGGCGAGGAGGATGGTCAGCGCAAGGCTGGACTTGTCCACGGCGCTGACCAGCGAGACGGTGCCCAGCTGCAGGGCCTTGAAGTAGAACAGCCACGACGCGCCGGTCGCGGCCGCCGACAGGACCAGAAACAGCATTGAGCCGCGCGGGATGGCCGCGACGGCGCCGAGGTTGCCCTGGAGCGCGACCACGCCCCACGCCAGCACCAGCACGACGGAGGTGCGGACGGCGGTCGCAACATTGGAATCGATGCCTTTCACGCCGACCTTGGCGAGAATGGCGGTCAAGGCGGCGAAGACCGCCGAAAGGAGAGCATAGGTCCACCACATGGCCGCAGGATGAAGGACCCCCGGGCCGGTAACAAGTGGCAAGACCGGCGCTACCGCGCGGCCAGCAGCAGGCGGCGCACGCCCTCGATGGGCGCCGTGTCGATGAATCGCAGCTCGACCGGCCAGTTCAGTTTCCCGGCGAGCGAGCGCAGGGCGAAGACCGCCGGCGGACTGTTCAGGATCCGGCCGCTTACGCCGCAGGGCAGTTTCGCGGCGGTCGGCGGGAAGAGCCGGTGGATCACGGTGTCCGCTTGCCGCGCGAGGTCGGTGATGGAGTCGGCCACGACTTGTTGGGCCGGGCCGCAATCCGCCGCGGCGAGCTCGAGCACGCGCGGCGCGAAGCCGGCGATCAGGGCGTTCGCGGCGGGGTCGCTGTAGAACAGCCGCGAGTTGGCGGGGTAGTCTGCCCGCCCCGTGTGGGCGCACAGCGCCGCAACCAGCGGGGAGAGCGCGCCCGGGCCGCCGCGCGCCGCCTGCAATTCCAGCAGGGCCAGACCGAGCCCGCGGCGACCGAGATCGAATCCGCTGCCCGGATCGCCGAATCTCCAGCCAAGTCCGCCGGCATAATGAATGGTGCCGTCCGGTGCGCGCGCGGCGACGAAGGAGCCGGTGCCGGCGTGCAGCACCAGCCCCGGCTGGCCGTCCGTGGCCAGTTCCAGCACCGGCCGCGAGTCATCGACGGTCGTGACCCGGCCGTAACCGGTGAGGGTGGCGGCAAATTCGCGCCAGAAGGGTGGCGATCCGGCCGTGCAGATCAAGGTGTGCTCCACGGCCCCGTCCGGGTGCCGGGCGCGGAGGGCCGCCAGTGCCCCGGTGAGCAGCGCGCGTGCCTGTTCCGGGCCGACCTGGCTCGGGTTGCAGCCTGGCGCGCTGTGGCCGGCCAGGACCGTGCCCGCCGCATCGATGAGGATGAGTTCCGTCTTGGTGCCGCCACCGTCGACGCCGATTTTGCAGTTCATGGGGCTTCCCAGCGGCCGAAGATACCGCAGGGGAGGACCTTCCCGTCGCGGCGGATCGGCAGGCCGACTTCGCCGCCGGAGATCCGGCCGCCGCCGCCGGACATGAGGCCGGCCAGCAGGTTGACGACGACCGTGGGCGAGAGGCGGGCGGTGTAGGCGTTGATCAGGAAGAAGACGGGGCGGTCGCTCAGCACCTCCTTGCACTCCTTGAGCAACTCCCAGAGGTGGTCCTCGAGCTTCCACATCTCGCCGGTGCTGCCGCGGCCGTAGGTCGGCGGGTCCATGATGATGGCGTCGTATTTGCGGCCGCGCTTGATCTCGCGGCGGACGAATTTCAGGCAGTCGTCGACGATATAGCGCACGGGGGCGTCGGCCAGGCCGGAGAGCGCGGCGTTCTCCTTGCACCACTTGACCATGCCCTCGGCGGCGTCCACGTGGCAGACGCTCGCCCCGGCGGCGGCCGCGGCGACCGAGGCGGCGCCGGTGTAGCCGAAGAGATTCAGCACGCTCACCTCGCGGCCGGCGGCCTTCGCGGCCTTGATGCGGGCGGTGAACCAGTCCCAGTTGACGGCCTGTTCGGGGAAGAGGCCGGTGTGCTTGAAACTGGTCGGGTGGATTTTGAACTGCAGGTCGCCGTAGCGGATGGTCCAGTGGTCGGGCAGGGGCTTGCGGTATTCCCACTTGCCGCCGCCGGTCTCGCTGCGGTGGTAGAAGCCGTCCCAGTTTTCCCAGCGGCCGTTGCCGCCGGTGCGCGGCCAGATGATCTGTGGGTCGGGGCGCACCAGGGTGTAGGGCCCCCACTGCTCGTGCTTCATGCCCATGCCGCAGTCGAGCAGCTGGTAGTCCTTCCAGTTGTCGGCGACGATCAGGCCGGGGCGGTCAATGGTCATGGCACGGAGTAGACCGGGAATTATCCAAACGCCAAACGCCAAATCGCCCAGCAACGGCCGGCCACGGCTCAGGTGCCGTAGAGCCGGTCGCCGAAATCGCCGAGGCCGGGCAGGATGTATTTCTTCGCGTTAAGCGCCCGGTCGAGCGCGCCGGTGTGGATGGAGACGTCGGGGTGGGCCTGCTGCAGGGTGGCGACGCCCTCGGGCGAGGCGACGATGCAGACGAAGACAATCTCCTTGCCGCCGGCGGCCTTCACGACGTCGACGGCTTGGACCGCGGAGCCGCCGGTGGCGAGCATGGGGTCGACGACGACGACGCGGGTGTTGGCGAGAGGCGGAAGCTTGCAGTAGTAGCTGCGCGCCACGGCGGTCGTATGGTCGCGCTCGAGGCCGACGTATCCGACGGAGACGTTGGGGAAAATGTCATGGAATGGCTGCAACATGCCGAGGCCGGCACGCAGGATGGGGACGACGACCAGCGGCTTGGCCAGGACGAGGCCGGTGAAGGGTTCGAGCGGGGTGTCGACGGATTTCTTCTCGGTGGTGAGGTCGCTGGTCGCGTCGAGCGCCAGAAGCAGCGCGATCTGGTAGCTCAGCGTGCGGAAGAGCGCGGGCTTGGTCGTCTTGTCCCGCAGGTGGGTGAGCACGTGGGCGCCGAGGGGATGTTGCAGGATGTGCAGGGGCATGGTCGGGTGGGTAGCGGGCGGGGAATGGTGCAACGTATTATATTACACCTTGCCCAGTCAGGGTGGAGTCAGCGTGAGGGTGTGTTGCGTGGGGCCGGGGAGCAGCGGGGTTGGCTCGCCGTTCACCCAGGCGGCGTGGCCGGCGCGATAGAAGGGTGACATGGGGTGTCCGCTCTGGCCGCCGGGCATGTGGAAGAGCGCTTCGTCCTCGTGGCCGGGGGAGACGACCATTCGCTCGGACTGGCCGAAGCGCGGGCCCTGCACGCGCGGCATGTCGCTGTCGCCCGCGAGCGGATCCGCGGGCATGTCGAGCAGGCGGGCGACCGGCTTGGGCAGGAAGCGGCCGAAGGGATGCTGCATGGCCAGCGTGTTGCGCGCACCCCACGTGAAACGGGCGAGGGGCCGGCCGGTCTTGGCGACATCCGCCAGGACATCGTCAACGGCCGCCAGGAGCAGGGCGTCCCAGGAGAGATGCGCGGGGTTGAGCAATTTTTCGGGACGCTCATGCACCAGTCGCCAGAGGGCGTCTTCATAGGGGAGGCCGCGCCAGTTGAACGCGGCATAATCCTGTTGCGCCTGCCCGGCAAACGGCGCCAGGGCGCGCGTGGCGGTGTGGAGTCGGAACGCCCGCACCACGCGGTAGGCGACGGAGTCCGTGCCGGCGCGGCCGTTCCAGGCGCGTACAGCCGCGCGCAGATCGGCGCGGGCTGGGTTCTGGGCGACGGCCCCGTCGGTCAGGACCTCGAGCAGGAATTTCTGCCAACGCTCGAGAAAAAGCGCGCGGTCATCGAGCTGGATGGCGAGCAGGTCGGCGGGCGCGGCCTTTTTGCCGGAGGCGACCAGCGCGTGCAGCCCGTCGCGGATCTGGCCGCCACGAGCGCCCTCATCGTAGCCGCTGTCGCCCAGGATGGCGAGAGCTTCGCCGCCGAGGGCGCGGTTGTTTCCGCTCCAGAGGGCCCCGCCGGCTGGGTTGGCGACCACGGGAATGGCTGCGGGGCTCTGGAAACCTTCCCAGCGGCGGTCGCCGTAACCCCATGAGACCGGCATGCGGCCGTCGTAACCGACCCGGCGCGGTAGGGCGCCGATGATGGTCCAGGCAATGTTGCCGCCGGCATCGGCGATGAGCATGTTCTCGTTCGGGATCCCCGAGCGATGCGCGATGGCGACGGCCGCGGCCGCGGTCTGCGCCGTCTCGATGTCCATGAAGTGCAGGTTGGTCGCGACCGCCTCGTGGGCCGCCCAGCGCAGGACCAGGCCGCGGCCGGCCTTGGGTCCATCGATGATCGGGCCCCAGCGGGTCCAGCGGGCGGTGAAAGGGACCGGCGGCTCACCTTTCACACGGATCTCCTCCTTGCGGTCCTCGATTTCCATCCAGCCGTCGGGTGTCTGGTAAAAGCTGTTCGCGGTGGTCTCTGTCGCGATCATGATGACATCGGTGGTGTCGACATAGGCGTCGGTGAAGCCCCAGGCGACCCGGCCGTTGCTGCCGACGGTGAGCAGGGGGGTGCCCGGCAGGGTCACGCCGGCCAGGCGGTGCGGGCCGGCCGCATCAGTCCACTGCAGCACGGCGCGATACCAGATCTGCGGCAGGTTGTGGTCGAGATGCATGTCGTTCGCGAGCAGCGCGGCGCCGGTGGCGGTGTGCGCGCCCGCGAGGGCAAACGCGTTGGAGCCGACCACGCGCTTGCCGACAGGTTCGAGCGTGGCGCGGCCCGCGGGGGCGTCGCCGGCGGGCGCCGCGAAGCGCAGCGGCGGCAGCGGGGCGGAAGGGAACTTGCTGCCGTCGAGCGCCGCGTCCCAGGAATTCCCGCGCGGGGCGAGAAACTCGAGCGTGGCGGGGCCCATCGTGGAACGGATGGCGTCGCGGTTGCGCTCAAAGGCGCCCCGGAAATCCTGCAGATCGAACCACATGGCGTAGAAGCACAGCATCGTGTCCTCCTCGCGCCAGGGTTGCGGGGCGGTGCGGATCACGAGGTATTCCCACGGCACCCGGTCCAGCCCGGCCAGGCCGGCGTTGACGCCGGCGGTGTAGGCGGAGAGCACCGCGCGCTCGGCCGGGTTCGCTGCTCCCACCACCTGTGCGGCGGTGCGGCGAAAGCCGTGCAGCCGCGCCTCGCGGTCGACGTCGAGCGCCGCGCGGCCGAACAGCTCGGAGAGTTCCCCGGCGGCCCGCCGGCGCATGAGGTCCATCTGGAAAAACCGGTCCTGCGCGTGCACAAAGCCCAACGCGCGGGCCACATCAACCCGGGACGTGCCCGTGATGGTGGGGACGCCCAGAGCGTCGCGTTCGATCTTCACCGGCGCAGCCAGGCCCGCGACAGCGCGGGCGCCGTCGAGCGGCGGCAGGCTGCCGCGCATCTGCCACCAGCCCCACCCCGCGGCGGCGATCACGATCAGCAGCAACCCGCCCAGCACGGCGAGCAGCCAATGGAGACGTTTGCGCCAGGCGGACATGTTATTTTTCCCAAGCCCGGACGCTGACCGGGTCGCGGCCCTCGTCGAAATCCAAGTAATCAAACATGGTCATGACGGTCGCGGCTTCCAGTGCGCTTTCCTGGATGCGCTTGGCGAGCATCTCGGCGGCGGCGTCGCGCCAGCCGCGCTTCGTCATGAAGCCGTTCCAGATCTCGCACTCCTCGTCGGTGCGTGGGCCGCCGTGCTGGTGGGCCCAGGCGAGCAGTTCCTCATCGGTGCCGCCCTGGAGCGTGCGGGCCTTGAGTTCATCATAGGAGACGTGGAGAAAACTACAGCAGCGTCCGTCGAAACCCTTGCCGAGGTTGGCGGCGTAATCCGCAGCCGGGAGCCGGGAGCCGGCATGCAGCCGGATCTTGTCGAGCATGCGGCCGAAGAAGACGAGGCGGCCGACCTTGACGTAGGGACTGCGGAGACCGGGGACGTTGGGCATGGCGCCAGAATTCCGCAGGCGGCGGGCCGAGGCCAGAAGGAAAATAATTGCCGGGCGGGAATAAGTTACGCGACCCGGTCCCGCGGGCCTAGCCGATGGGCCGCTTGCGCCCGCCCGCCGCCGCTGGTAGCTTCGGCCCCATTATGAATCCCCGTCTCCGGTCCGCGGTGTTCGCCGCTCTGTTAATCGTCACCACGATCCGTGCGGCCGAACCCACCCTGCCGCTGCTGGCGCCGGCCGAGATCGGTCACCTGCACCGGCCCATCACGACCAAATCGTCCGAGGCCCAGCGCTACTTCGACCAGGGCCTCGCGCTCCTGTTCTCCTTTGACCACGACAACGCCATCCGCTCCTTTCAGGCGGCCGCGCGCCTCGACCCGGAGTGCGCGATGGCTTGGTGGGGCGTCGCGCTCGCGAGCGGCCCGCACATCAATTTACCGATGGTCCCGCCGGACCGCGGCGCCTTGGCCTCGGCCGCGCTGAGCCAGGCGGCGAAGCACTCCGCCCGCGCCACGCCGGTCGAGCAGGCGCTCATCGCGGCGCAGGTGCAGCGTTTCGCCGAGCCGCCGCCGACGGATCGCAAGCCCCTCGACGAGGCCTATGCCGCCGCCATGCGCGAGGTGTGGAAAAAATTCCCGCAGGATGCCGACGTCGGTGCGCTCTTCGCCGAGGCGATGCTGGACCTGCGGCCGTGGGACCTGTGGCAAGCCGATGGTTCGCCGCAGCCCGGCACGGCCGAGATCGTCGCCACGCTGGCCGCGGTGCGGAAAATCGTCCCGCGCCATCCTTTCGCCCTGCACCTTACCATTCACGCGCTCGAGGCCTCGCCGGCGCCCGCGCATGCGGCGGAAGCGGCCGACCAGTTGCGCGGCCTCCCACCGGGGCTCGGCCACCTGATGCACATGCCGTCGCACATCGACGTACTCCTCGGCCACTGGGAGAAGGCGATTGAGTCCAACACCCGCGCAATCGAGGCCGACCGCCGGACGCGTGAGCGCTTCGGCACGCCGCGCGGCTTCCTCTGGCTCTACTTCGGGCACAATCGCCACATGCTGGCCTTCGCCGCGATGATGACCGGCCGTAGCGAGCTGGCGCTGTCGCACATGAACGCGCTGCTCGCCGAGCTACCGGCCGACGAGGAGTGGCGGAATAACTGGGGTTTTCTACACGATTACTTTGGTCCGATGAAGATGGAGGCGCTCGTGCGTTTCGGCCGGTGGGACGAGGTGCTCGCCGCGCCCGAGCCGGCGGAAATACTGCCGGTGTCCCGCGCGATGCGCCACGCCGCACGCGCCATCGCCTACGCCGCCAAGGCCGAGTCCGCCGCGGCCCGCGCCGAGCAACAGGCCTTTGCTGCGGCCCGGGCGAAGGTTCCCGCCGCCGCCTTTTTTGGCAACAACGCGGCCAGCACCATCCTCGATGTGGCCGAGGCCATGCTCGACGGCGAGATCCTCTTGCGGGAGGGCCGGGACGAGGCGGGCCTCTCCCGCCTGCGCGAAGCCGTGCGTCGCGAGGGCCTGGTTCGTTACGACGAGCCGCCCGACTGGATCATCCCGGTCCGTCACGCCCTTGGCGCCGCGTTGATGAACCTCGGCCGCTACAAGGAGGCTGAGCAGGTCTATCGCGAGGATCTGAAGAAGTGGCCGGACAACGGCTGGTCGCTCTACGGCTTGGGTCGTACGCTCCAGCACCTCGGCCGCGAGGTCGAGGCCGCGCCCATCCTGAAAAAGTTCGACCAAGTCTGGGCGCACGCCGACATCCAGCTGACTTCCTCCTGTCTTTGCCTGCCCGGCAAGTAGCTCAGGCGGTTCATCCGGGGCGGGGTGGACGGCGGGATTAGTCGCCCCAGTAGTAAGCCAGGGTGGCGAGGAGCCCGAGCAAAAAGGTCGGCGCGTTGATCCAGAGTTGGTGGAACGGCACGGCGTAATGGTGCACCGCCCAGATCACCGCCACGTGCTTCCCCGCGATCAGCCCCCAGCAGATGAGGATAAACCTCTCCGCGCGCGGATCGCGCGGGGTGGGCCGGTTCGTGTTAACCTCCTCAATAAAGGCGTAGTCCGGCGCGGCCGGGTCGCGGTGGCTGATCCATTGGAGGAGATTGGCAAACATGGCATAAAATGTAGCCAGATCCGGACAGAAAGAAAGTCCGCCCCTGGTTCTGGCCAGAAAAGACCTCGCCCGTGGCTGGGCGGCGGATAAATATGCCGCAGTTTCCCCTGAGCGCCCGCCACGCCACGCCCATGAAGAGCACCACCCCCGGCAACGAGATCTACTACCTGTTGCAGCAGACGCGCGTCCACCACATGCACCTGAGCAGCATGGCCGACCTCAAGGCCAACAGGCGGCTCACCATGGCGTCGATCGTGGTCACCCTGGCCGCGCCGCAGGTCATGAAGGCCGGCTCCCAGCTCCCGTTGATCGTGCTGATCGGCTTCAGCCTGATGACCATCCTGCGGGCCGCCTATGCGGTCATGCCGAACGATCCCTCGCTGGTCTATCAGGTGCAGGTGCGGGAGATCTTCCCCTCGGGACCTTTCTCGCGCAGAAAAAATACCGCGACCTGAAGCTCGCCTACACGACGTTCATCATCGGCCGGTTCGCGAGTTTCATCACGCTGTTACTGACCGGCCGGGGCTGAGCCCGGCGATTCTGACTGGCAGCGGGCGGGATCATTGCGACCACCGGCCGGGCGGTGATCGCCCCCCGCTAGCCGAGGATCGTGAGCACGATGCCGGTCAGCACGCCGAGCACGGCGAGGAATTTCTGCCGGCTGTGGACCTCGCCAAACAGCAGCAACCCGCCGGCGAAGGCCACCAGCACGCTGCCGCGGCGCAGGCTGGCCACCAGGGAGACGAGGGCGTCGGGATTCCGCAGGGCGTCAAAATAGACGAAGTCGGCCAGCAACAGGGCGAACGAGACCACCAGAATGCTCCAGCGCCAGTGGAAGACGTGGCGCGGCCACAGGCGCAGCTTCCAGCCGATGGCCAGCGGAAGGAACAGGCCGGCGAGGTAGATGGAGAACCAGCACTGGACAGTGGCGGCGTCGAAGCCCGCGCGACCAAGCAGGAACTTGTCGTAAAGCCCGCTCATGGCGCCCAGCAGCGTGCCGGCGAAGAGGAATCCAAACCACTTGTTGCGGTGGAAGTGGATACCCTCGCGCGAGCCGGCGAGGGACAGGCCGACGAAGGAGCCGAGCGTGATCACGATGCCGAGGCCCTCGAGCCAGGTCGGGCGCTCGCCTAGCACCAGCACGGCGCCGAGCAGCGTCCACATCGGGCCCGTGGCGCGGATCGGCGACGCCAGCGACACCGGCAGGTGCTTGATCGCGAAATAACTGCAGACCCACGATGACGCCACCAGCGCGGACTTGGCCAGCAGCAGCAGGTGTTGGTGCCAGGTCAGCGGGGCGACGAGCAGGGTGGCCGGCAGCGTCCCCGGCGCGGTGTGGGCCACGGTCATCAGCAGCGTCCAGACGGTGGCGCTGCAGACATTGGCGAAGAACAGCACGGGCAGCACGGCGTTGTCCCGCACGGCGTGCTTGGTCCCCAGTTCGTAGAACCCCAGGAACAGGGCGGACAACAGGCTGGCAACGATCCAATGCATCAAACAGGGAGGTGTGACCGGCCCAAGCAGGTCGGGCAAGGAGACTTTGAATGTGCGGCTCGCGGGGTTGGGTGATCCCGATCCGGATCGGACGGACGTAAAACCAACGCAGAATTATCTTCGCGCCGGAGGGGGAGCGGCTAAGCTCTGTTCCATGTCTTGCTGTCGCGTCGCCAACCCCTGACGACCCCGGTCTTTTCCGCCGTGCTTTCGAAAGTGCCTGTTCCTTGGCGCGTCGCCTTGTTCCTGTCGGTCGCGGCCGGACTGAACTATGCCGACCGCACGGCGCTCTCATCCGTCATCCCGCCGCTGCGGGAGGAGCTGGGCGCGACCGATGCCCAGATTGGCTGGGCCGGCTCGCTGTTTTTGTGGAGCTACGCTCTGCTCTCGCCGCTGGCCGGAAACCTGGCCGACAGGTTTTCCCGTTCCCGCATCATCGTGTGGAGCCTCGTCGGCTGGAGTTTGATCACCCTGGGCACCGGCTTGGTGCAGAGCGTCGCGACCCTGCTGGTCATGCGGGTCGCGCTCGGTTTGGCGGAAAGTTTTTATCTCCCGGCGGCGGCCGCCCTGCTCGGCGAACATCACGGTCCAGCGACCCGGGGCAAGGCCATGGGCCTGCATATGCTTGGATTGAACTTGGGCGTGCTGCTCGGCGGCAGTTTTGCCGGGCTGCTGGCGGAATATTACGGCTGGCGGCTGGGCTTTCTGGTGCTCGGTGGCGCCGGCCTGGTGCTGGCCTGTTTTTCGCGCTACTTCGTCGTCGACGGGCCAGGGACGATGCGTGCCCACAGCGATGCCGCCCCGGCCGGAACGAAACCGGGGCAGGCGTGGGCCTACCTGCTGCGGACGCCATCTTTCCACGGCATGTTGGTGAGTTCCATGGTGGCTGGTGTGGCCTCATGGACTTTCCTCAGCTGGTTGCCGCTCTTTTTTTCCGAAAATTACGGCCTGAAGCTCGGAGCGGCGGGGCTGGCGGGAGTAGCGCTCTACAAGGCGCCGGGCCTGCTCGGCACCGTCCTCGGTGGATGGATCTCTGATTACGCGATCCGTCGCGACCGCCGCGGCCGGGTGATGGTCAAGGCCTTGTCCTTCTTGGTGAGCGGTCCCTTCCTTTTCTGCTTCATGGGCGCTCCCACCTTCGCCCTCGTGGCGGCCATGTTGGTCCTTACTTCCCTGATCCGCGCCATCGGGGTGCCCAGCGAGCACGCCATCCTCTGCGAGGTGGTGCCCACCCAGTTCCGCTCCACGGCGATCGGCCTGTATAACACCTTTGGTTCGGCGGCCGGCGGGGTGGGCGTACTGCTGGCGGGCTTGTTCAAAAAAGATCTCGGCCTAAACCTGATCTTCGGCGCCTCCTCCATGCTCTATGCCTTCGCCGGCGTGGTGTTGCTCGTGGTCTATCATGTCTGCCTGAAGCAGGACATGGCGCGCGCCCAGCATCACGAATCACCGGCTGCGTGAAGCCCAGGCGGGCGGAAATCGCTTCGGTCTTGCCGGGCCGCGGGTACCCCGCGTATATCTTGCGGCCTTATGGGACGCCAATGGCTTCATGCGAAACGCGCGATCGTCAACCTGAAGAAGGGCCAGACGGTCGGTAAACTGGTCAAGGAAATCACCGTGGCGGCCAAGCTCGGTGGCGGTGACCCCACCGGGAACGCCCGGCTGCACGCCGTACTCGAGAAAGCCCGCAAGGCCAACGTCACCCGCGACGCCATCGAGCGCGCCATCGCCAAGGGCACGGGCAGTGGCGGCGACAAGATCTCCCTCGACCACGTCGTCTTCGAAGGCTACGCGCCGCACAAGGTGCCGGTGGTGGTGGAGATCTACACGGACAACCACCAGCGGACCGCCCCGGAAATCCGCAACCTCTTCAAGAAGGGCGTGCTCGGCGCGGCCGGCAGCAACAAGTTCCTGTTCGACCACGTCGGCATCGTCGAGGCGCACACGGCCGCCACCGGCGTCGACCTGGAGGCGGTGGCCATCGAGGCGGGCGCCAATGATTTCAGCCCGCTGACGCACGCCCGGAACGATGACATCCCGGAGAGTGCCACCGGCGCCCACTTCGTCACCGAGCGGACGGCGGTGCACGCCGTCTCCGTCTGGCTCAAGCAGCACGGCTGGCACGTCATCACGAGCGAGATCGGCTACGTCGCGAAGCAGTTTCCGACGCTGGACGATGCGCACCGCGCCGAGGTGGGCGAATTCCTGCAGGAAATCGAGGACCACGACGATGTGCAGCGCGTCTGGGCTGCGGTGAAGTGATGACTTGGGTGGGACTTTGCGTGGCGGGGGACGCCTGATCCGTGTTCCTTCCCTCCACGGGTCAGGTGACCCGTGACCTGTGCCACGGTGCGACCGTGCTCCGGAGAGCTTAGCCACGCCTTTGACGTCGTGTGGGAGGGGCTTTATGCCCCGACAAAAGATCCTCGAACCAGAAACAGTCGGGGCATAAAGCCCCTCCCGCATGGAGGGAAGCCGGGATGATTGATTTTGCAGCGCCCGGTCCGGGCGACCGCCGAAAAAATAAAAATCCCCGCACCGGGAAGGTTGCGAGGGGGGAGGGAAAAAACGCCGGCTCAAAGAGCCGGCGTTGAGGGGAGAAGAAGCAGTAACGCGAACGTTACTTCTTCTTTTTCTTAGCGGCCTTAGCCTTTTTCTTTTTAGCCATGACGGAGTGTCGGAAAATTTTTGTGCGGTTGCACTAAAAATATTGCGATTCGTGAAAATATATTCGGCGCGGAAAATCCGGATAATCCGCGCGAATAATTATCTTCGCGCGGGTCGCGGGAAAAATTCAGCGTCCGTAAAGCGTCGCGAGTGCGCGCAGGTAATTCGTGGTGCCGCCGAAAATTTTCTCGAGCGTGGCGGCGCGGTAGCGCCACTGCCAGTTGCCTTCGGCCTGCGACGGCGTGTTGAAGCGGGCCGCGCTGCCGAGTGAAAAAAGATCCGGCAGCGTGACGATGGCGAGGCGCGACGCGCTGGCGTAGCTCGCGCGGATGAAGTCCCACGCGATGTCCTGGCCGTCCACGCGCAGGTAGCGGCGCACATAATCGCGCTCCGGTTCGGGCGCGGCCTGATACCAGCCGGCCGTGGTATCGTTGTCGTGGGTGCCGGCGTAGATGACGGAGTTCGGGGTGGCGTGGTGCGGCAGGTAGCCGTTCTGCGCGTCGCGGCCCCAGGCGAACTGCAGCACGAGCATGCCGGGCAGGCCGGAATCGCCGCGGAGCTGCACGACGGAGTCGGTGAGCACGCCGAGATCCTCGGCGATGATGCGGGCCGTCGGGCAAGCCGCGTGGAAGGCGCGGAACAGATCGAGGCCCGGTCCCGGCACCCATTCGCCGACGCGGGCGTTCTTGGCCGGGTAGGGGATGCGCCAGTAGGCGTCGAACCCGCGGAAATGGTCGATACGGACGATGTCGCAGACCTCGAATGTGGCCCGCAGGCGGGCCCGCCACCACGCATAGCCGTCGGCCCGGTGGGCGGCCCAGCGGTAAAGCGGATTGCCCCACAGCTGGCCGTCGGCGGAGAAATAATCCGGGGGCACGCCGGCCACGGCAAGCGGCCGGAGGGTCTTGGGGTCGAGTTCGAAGAGCCCCGGATTCGCCCAGGCGTCGGCCGAGTCGCCGGCGACAAAGATTGGCAGGTCGCCGATGATCTCGACGCCGCGGGCGCGGGCGGCGTCACGGACCAATGCCCACTGGCCGAAGAACAGATACTGTCCGAACTGGTAGGCGGCGATGGCGCCGGCGAGCTTGGCCCGCAGCGGTGATTTTTGCGCCCGGAGAAAATCCCGGCCCTCCAGCGGCCATTCCCACCACGCGATACCGTTGAAGTGGTCCTTCAGCGCGCGGAAGCAGGCGTAGGCGTCGAGCCAGTCCGCGTTTTTTTTGCAAAAGGCGGCAAAATCACCGTAAGGCAGGACGGGGTGCCGGGCCTGGAAGCGCGCGTAAGCCGTCTCAAGCAGGCCGGGCTTGAGCTGGTAGAGGGCGCCGTAATCGGTGCGGTCGGACGACAGGGCGGCGAGCGGCGCCAGTTCGGCGGACTCGATCAGGCCGAAGGGGACGAGGGCGGCGAGGTCGATGAGGTAGGTGTTCCCGGCGAAGGCGGAGAAACACTGGTAGGGCGAGTCGCCGTAGCCGGTGGGCCCGAGCGGACAGACCTGCCAGTATTTCATGCCGGCGGCCTGGAGAAAATCGAGGAAGCGCACCGCGTGCCGGTCGAACACGCCGCAACCCTGGTCGCCCGGCAGACAGGTCGGGTGCAGCAGCACGCCGGCGCCGCGGGACTGCAGCCAGTTGAAAAGAGGCAGCGGCGCGGAAAATTTCGGCTTGGTGGCGGGCTTTGGCAGCGAGCGTTTCACTCTGATATGAGAACGAGGAACGAGAACGAGAACGAGAACGATTTGCGGGGTGAGGTCGTCTCGTCGGCCGGCGGTTGGGGTAGGTTGCGTGCTTGCACGCAACGTGGCGCGCAAGCGCGCCACCTACAGCTTGAGGCGCTGGATTAGTAACCCGCGGCGTGGCCGTCCTTGCGGGATTCGCTCGCGCCGAGGTAGGCGCCGTTCTTCTGATCGCGGGCGATGGCCTGGTAGCCGCCGAAGCCGCCGCTGCCAATCCGGACGACGTGCCCGCGTTGCAGCAGGCCGCGCACGCTTTCGTAGGGCACGCCGCTCTCGACCTCGAGGTAGCCGCCGTCGGTCATCTTCGGGTTGTCGTAGTCGGAAGAGCCCTCGTGTTGCCAGCGCGCGGCGTCGCCGGCCTCCTGGAAGTTCATGCCCCAGTCGATGAGATTGCAGATGATCTGGACGTGGCCCTGCGGCTGCATGGCGCCGCCCATCAGGCCGAAGCTGAGCCACGGCGCGCCGTCCTTCAGGATAAAGGCGGGGATGATGGTGTGGAACGGGCGCTTGCCGGGCGCGTAGTCGTTGGCGTGGCCCTCGCGCAGCGTGAACATCTCGCCGCGGTCCTGGAACGTGAAGCCAAGGCCGGGCACCGTGATGCCGGAGCCCATGCCGCGGTAGTTGCTCTGGATGAGCGAGACCATGTTACCGGTGGCGTCGGCGGTGGTGAGGTAGATGGTGTCGCCCTCCTGCACGGCGGGGTTGCCGGCGTCGTAGCTGCGGCCGGCTTTCAGCGGGTTGATGAGTTTGCGGCGTTCGGCGGCGTAGACCTTCGAGAGGAGCCCCGGCAGCGGGATCTTATTGAAGTCGGGGTCGGCGTAGAATTTTGCGCGGTCCTCGAAGGCGAGTTTCTTGGCCTCGACCATCAGGTGCAGGGCCTCAGGGGAGTTGTAGCCCATCGATTTCAGGTCGTAGCCCTCAAGAATGTTCAACATCTGCAGCGCGGCGATGCCCTGGCCGTTGGGGGGCAACTCATAGACATCGTAGCCGCGGTAGTTGACCGATACGGGCTCGACCCAGGTCGAGCGGTGCTTCGCCAAGTCGATTTTCCGCAGGTAGCCGCCGTGGGCGCGCATGAAGGCGTCGATCTGGTCCGCGATCTCCCCCTTGTAGAAGGCGTCGCGGCCACCTGCGGCGATGGTGGCGAGCGTGCTGGCGAGTGTGGGGTTTTTGAAAATCTCGCCTTCGACGGGTGCCCGCCCGTTGGGCGCATAGGTGGCGAGAAAGTCGCCGGGCAACTTGTCCGCCTGGGCGAGGCCGACCCCAATGCCCCAGCCATAGGCGATGTATTGGGTGACGGGAAACCCCTCTCGGGCATAGCGAATCGCGGGGGCGAGCACGTCCTTCATCGGCAGTTTGCCGAATTTGCCGTGCAGCTCAAACCAGCCGTCGACGGCGCCCGGGACGCTGATGGGGAGGAAGCCGCGCGGCGGGATGGTGTCGCGGCCGAGCTTGTGCAACTCGGCCATAAGTTGTTCGCGCGTGAGCCCGAGCGGAGAGCGGCCGGAGGCGTTGAGGCCGTACAGTTTTTTATCGGCGGCGCTCCAGACGATGGCGAAGAGGTCGCCGCCCATGCCGTTGCCGGTGGGCTCCATGAGGCCGAGCGTGGCGTTAGCCGCGATGGCGGCGTCCACCGCGGAGCCGCCGGCCTTGAGGATATCGAGCGCGACCTGGGTGGCCAGCGGGTGCGAGGTGGCGGCCATGCCGTGCTGGGCGATGACCTGAGAGCGGGTGGCGAAGGCGCGGCCGTTGACGCGGTCGGGCTGGGCTTGTAGCAGGGAACCGAAGACAGACGACAGAAGACAGAGAACCGGAAGCAGGCGACGGGGAGCGGTCATGCCGGCAGGCTGGCGCCCGACCCGCGCCGGGTCAACTGGCGAGCCGGCGCGGGTTCACTCACTTGAACTCTTTGCGGAGCCAGTCCTCGAGCAGCATCTTGTCGTAGAAGAACGACTGGTCGGAGCCGATGCGTCGGCCGGTGGTCTGGAAGTCCAGGTTGGAGAGCGTGCGCGTGCCCTGCTTGACGACCTGGCCGGCGGCATCCGTGACCACGAAGGAGAGTTCCATGCGGGGAATGTAGACGCTCCGGATTATGCGGATGCGGTCCACGTTGGCGCCAGGCAGGAAATCACCCGCCAGGTCGATGTCGGTGAAGGTGACACGCAGTTTCTGGCCGGCCGAGAGTCGGGCCGGGGCGTTCTCCTGCAGCCAGGTGCGCAGCGCGGCGAGGGCGTTTTGGTCGGTGAATCCGCCGATGGAATCGCGCACGTCGCGGAAATCATCGGGGCTCTGGAACTCAACGGTGATATCGGCCGCGGTCACGCCGTTGGGGGCGGTGGGAGTCGTGCAACCGGCCAGAAGCAGGCCGGCGGCGAGGAGGGGCAGGAAGTTTTTCATGGCGGAGCAATGAGACCCGGGAAACCTACTCAGGTTGCATTCGGCCGCCAGCGGGATTTTCCGGCTGGGGTGGGGCGCAAAAAGCCCGCCCGGCGCTGCGCCGGGCGGGCGAGAAGCAGGAGATCAGCGGTGAATTATTTCGTCTGCCGGAGGGTGATCTCGCCGTTCATGGTGGAGATCTTGATGTCCACGCCGCCGCCGTTGAGGGTACCGCTGACGAGCTTGCCGCCAGTGATGGGGGGCATGGGGGGCCGCGGAGCCCGGGGGGCGACCATCGGGGC
>Ga0163152_10000638_pt1 | contig 59849 bp, 58 predicted proteins | sample OliLakLV19MP8IB2_FD_148635 | JGI IMG/M metagenome (GOLD analysis project Ga0163152, IMG submission 148635) | Freshwater microbial mat bacterial communities from Lake Vanda, McMurdo Dry Valleys, Antarctica - Oligotrophic Lake LV.19.MP8.IB-2 | ecosystem: Environmental > Aquatic > Freshwater >... | reverse complement strand
AAAATGCACTAACCCCCACTGTGTCATGGGCACTTCTCCCGGTCGTTGAGCGGAGCCGAAACGAACCGGTGATATGTCAATCGAATATGCACTAACCCCCACTGTGTCATGGGCACTTCTCCCGGTCGTTGAGCGGAGCCGAAACGAACCGGTGATACGTCAATCGAATATGCACTAACCCCCACTGTGTCATGGCCACATTTCCCGGTCGTTGAGCGGAGCCGAAACGAACCGGTGATATGTCAATCGAATATGCACTAACTCCCACTGTGTCATGGCCACATTTCCCGGTCGTTGAGCGGAGCCGAAACGAAACGGTGATATGTCAATCGAATATGCACTAACCCCCACTGTGTCATGGCCACATTTCCCGGTCGTTGAGCGGAGCCGAAACGAACCGGTGACTCAGAGCCGAAACCATAGAATTGTCGTTTCGGCTCCGCTCAACGACCGAAAGCCCTAACCACTCCACTGATTCGTTTTTTGATTTTCCCTCCGAATAAGATCCTGCACCTTGACGTTTCGGCTCCGCTCAACGTATTGTTATTAAAATTCTGCCATCAATATTTCGTCGTGCGAGCCAAAACTACATCTGATATGTCAATCGAATATGCACTAACTCCCATTGTGTCATGGGCACTTCTCCCGGTCGTTGAGCGGAGCCGAAACGAACCGGTGACTCAGAGCCGAAACCATAGAATTGTCGTTTCGGCAGTGCAAGTAATACTAAGTAAGTCAATACCAAGAACTGGCAGGTACTCGTGACTTCACTCAACAAACCTCTTTCCCCCGTGCGCTCTCATCTGTTGATCACACTCCAAAATAAAAATAGCCCTGCCGGCCATTTCATAGGACTAGGCAGGACTATACGACTTGTATTTTATATCCGGCTGCTTGCTTGCTCTTTCTTAAAGAGACTATTTATTAGCCAACTTCATCAATTCCTCCAGCTTGGAATTTATCACCACGCCGGGAATTTTAACAGGGGCGCCAACTTGGGCCACAAATCCACCCTGCACTTCACCGGTCTTGTAAGTCGTAAAACCAATACGATACAAACCAACGACAAGTGCCTTGGTAGGATTACTGGTCTCGCTGGTGATGCGCATCAGTGAATTGTACTTGCTTCCCGAAGGTTGTGCCGGCAATTCACCGGTGTCATCATTGGTGCCGAAAGAAAACCACTTGGCGGTTTTACCTTTCATGATGGCATCCGGGCTAGTGACACCATCCGCTCTTTCAAGTGTAATCCAGGTGTCAAAATAACTCTTGGTGTCACCTGTGTTGGCTGCATAGTCAGGGCCGGTAAAGTCTGTTTCAACCGGTTTCATGCCTTCTGGTATCGGAGACACCATACGGATTCCAATTTCCGGAGCGGCTACCGGAATCCACATATAGAGGTAGTAATATTTTTTACCGTCTCTGGTTTCATCCGGGGTGGCTTCCGGCTTGATAAAACCGAAATAACTCACCACATCGGAATAGGGGACACGGATCTCCTTTCCCATCACACTCTTTTTGGCGAGGTCTGCTCCAAACTTGTCGAGCTTTTGCGCGTTGGCGACGAGTCCGATTCCTAAACAAATCAAGCAGGTCAACATAGTCTTTTGTAACATTAATAAATTTTTAAAGTTGGTCCTACTCATCTGGCTTTTCGGAAACGCCCCGTTTTTGGTGTGGGTGCCGGGCTCCACAAGAAGATTAAATATAAAAATATTCCTCAAACAAATGATCAGGTCATCTTTTTTTGAGGAATTTCTGTAACTCCAATCTTACATTCACAGGTATAATTGGTACTTTCCTCTCTCTCCCCCAAGTAACAAGGACAAGAAATCTTGCATAGAAAACATTTTCATCGATTTGGGATATTTCGCTTCTTGTCATGTGAAAAATAAATACGCCTACTATGCAGATTATTGTTGGTTGTTGAAATCTTCTGTTTACCCGGAGATTACATACGCCTGAATTTGGCGAAATGAATGTCATCACTTGTAGAATATTAGCTCCTGATTTCAAAAGAGTGAATAAAGACACATATCACCCGATCTTCACGCCGGCGTTAGTGGTTTCCATCTTCAAGATAGCAAAATCTGATTCAAGGAACAAAGTAACCAGGCTAGGCAGTTCAGCTTTAGATTTCAGCAAGTTTGATGAATCCACTTATATTTTCCATTTCCAAATGTTATTAGTCCGTCACCAACTTGGTTTGCACCTATAACGATTGACAGATTTTGAAGTTTTACTTTTTGGCTTCCTGCAACATCACCGTCATTTCCAAAAACTGTTTCGCTGGTTTCTTTGTCTTTTACAAGTCCCAAATAATCAACCCAATTACAATCAAATGTTGCCCAAGTTCCGAAATTTCCACCAAAATTAATTCTAAATATTTCATTTGTCTGACCGTGTTTGATAATGATTCCAGAGGATTCGTTTTCCCTTTTTAAAAAAACCTCGTCTGCAATTCCGTCACCATTACAGTCCGCGGTTATAGTGTCCGTCAGGTTGAATAATGTTGCTTTTTCAAAACCAGTTAAAGACTGTTGTCGGTAGTCGTCTTCGCTGTTGTCGCTTCCTTTTAATCTTATGTTAGATTTCGCATTATTGTTTATTGCAGGCGTGTCAGAAAAAGTCGAAATTATCTGTTCTGACTTTGATTGTCCGCAACTTACTAAAATCAAAAATGTTAAAATGCAGATTATCTGTTTCATTGTCGTTTAAGCTGGTTGCTAACTCATATATCCCCGCCATTAAACATAAGATATTCCGCTTGAAAGTCAAAACCTGCGTATGACGCTTTCCCATATCCACATTGCGTAGATACAATTGTACGCTTTTTAAATCTCCACTCCCTCTCCCTTGCACATTCGTCTACCTGTGTTATTCCACTTGACCATTCAGATACTCCCAACTAATCCCCTTCACATAATATAAAACCCCCAATGCACCACCAATCGTACATACCGATCCAATGCACAACACCCATGGAAAATCAAATAAAAAGTAATGCGGTGCTGCAAAAATGGGTAGGATGATGAGCATCACTATATTCAGGTACGAAGCTTGACCCGCAGCAGCCAGCTTCGGGGATACGGAAAAAGGAAGTCTGTTCATCACCAACCAGGAATACAATAGGCAGACCAACAATACATTACTGAGACCAAATAAAAGATTGGGCAGGAGCTGAAAGCCAAAGACGGACACCCCCAGAATGGTGATCAGCAAAGTCAATGGAGCGAAAAACTTAACCAAGCAAGCTCTAATAGACCCGCGAATGATACTCCCCGGTGTCGCTAGAGGCGATAAAAATTAAATCCAAGCAGCTTTAAAATTGGCATAAAAGGGTAGCTAATAAACAGCACCCATGTAGATAAAGCTGCTCAGATAGATCCTTGGATCCATAAGATTTGCACAAGTTGCGAATGGTGGTGATGGGATCCATGGGATAAGTTTTAAAATGCAATTTACATAAATCCACCCTTTCGATCGAGTATGTAGGAGTGCACATTGACTCTACACATGTCATATCCTCTCCGCACACGGCTCTTCATGCTTCGACTTCGGACAGTACATCGCTTTACACTTTCAAAATCCCTGGATTTCGAAAGAATAACATTTCGCAGAAACGAATGACTGAAGAAAACAGGGATCGTTTATCGGCGAAGCAGGAATAAGCGATGGCAAAATAATTCAGTGTACTTAAGCGGAGCCGAAACGAAGGAATATCCATGCCTTAGCTATCCGGAAACCGATCCTTAATCCTCTTGGTCATTTCCGCAGCGATCACTCGCCCATCTTCACCTTGCTCGCTGAGTTTGGTGATGATATTATGATAACTCTGTTGGTCCCTGTCCTGGCTCAATTTGAAAACATGGTTCATGTCCGTCACCTCTATCTCAAAGGCCACAATGGCTTTCATCAGATTTTCAACAAGCGCAGGCGGGAGGTTGTCATAGAAGGTGGTGGAATGGAGATTATTATTTTCAAAATGCAGGGTTGTTTTCCGGAGCACAGATACTAATGCTTCATCATCCAGAAAGCGGATGATCCCCTTAGCATGAACGCTCATATAATTCCAGGTAGACGGCAGGTGAGGATTACTGTACCATGTGGCACTTACATACGAATGCTTACCGGTGAAAACGACCAACACATTTTTATTCTGAAGGAAGGCTTTATGATGATCCATATGGCGCATCATGTGACCCCTCATCATCTTCCTACCATCTTGCTCTTCAATAAAAACTGGTGCCTGGGTGGCAACAGGCATGAGCGCTGCATCACATCCTGAGATAAAAGCAAAAGGGTACTGATCAATAAATGACCTGATGAGCTCTTCATGTGTTTCTTTGTAATAAGGGAGGTCGTACATGGTAAAAGGCTTTTGTGGTTATGAGCTTACGTGCTTATCAGCTTATGCGCATACAAGCTTATTTGTTTATGTGTTTATTTGCTTATCAGCTTATGCGCTTATCAGCTTATGTGTTTATTTGTTTATTTGTTTATTTGTTTATTTGCTAATTTGTTAATTTGCTTATGTGTTTATGGCCTACCGAAATTGCTTAGTCCCTTTAGGGGACAGAAATTTCTTAGAAATTTTGCAGAGGTATGCTCAGGCAAGGCATGTCTATTGATACAAATAGGGCTCCTGGTTGATCGTCATTTTTCTAACGTTTTCGAGCACTCTTTTCATATAGGTTTTCCAGAAGGTTTTGGCAAACAGCCAGTTTAATGGATAAAGCAAGGTAATGTCCGAATGTAATGTATAGGTGTATTGGACCCGTATTTTTTCTGGTTCCAGTTCGGTCGTCCGCCATTCGCCAGTGAACTTTGAAAAGCCCAGCATCCAGGATTGAAAATCACTTACTTCGATTTTCCAATAGGCATTTTCTATTCGTTCAATCACCTTGTCCATTGAAGCCCAACCTCCTTTTTGAGGAATTGATTTTGCTACGAATACTTTTTTGCTATACCCAGGTTTACCCCAGTTTTCATCGTCTGTGCAATGAGTGACTCGAGGCATTATACCAAATCCTGTATGCACTTTGGCCACATTACAAAGCATCGGGGTCTTAAAGGCTCGCTCCAGGGAGCAATGGTATATGGTCTCTACTGAAATCTTTGATGTCATTTCAAAGGATGTGATTTATACTATACGATATTAAAGATTCAAATTTACGCTTTCAATCCAGCAATTTTGTCTTTGCGGCAAAGAAGCGAGAAACGCCTCCTCATGCTAACCTATTGCACGGATAAATCTGGAATTTCCCATTTGCGGCTGGTTGCCCAACTCCAAAACTATAATCATATCCTGAGCGAAGTCCCTGTCGCAAAACTTCCTGGCCAGGCTTTTGAAGATCAGCTATATCTTGGTGATATATAATCCAGGATGTGTGAATCATGCAATTTAAACCTTTAATTCTGTAAAGGGCAAGTTATGAAACAACATCACCTTCGTAGTATATATAAAAACTATGAAATTGATCCTGTCTATATTGACCTTGTACTCCATTTCATAGCAAATATAGATGATTTTAACGAGCAATTTTAAGTGTGTGGCACACCACCCATGATAGAAGATGTAGAAGTTCAATTACTGCATTTGGGTGCTGATCCATAGAAAATTACTGAAGAAATATTTTAATCAAACCTATTATGGAATCTGAAATTAAAGGCTTCAATCTAACAACACCTGTCAATGGTTTTCATCTATCCTATGATGATGTTGGAACCGGAAATATTCCGGTCATCTTCTTGCATGGCTATCCGTTCGACAAATCGATGTGGCGAGGGCAACTTGACTTTTTGAAATCCTACTATAGACTCATTGCCTGCGATATCAGGGGATTTGGTGCGTCGGGTGATGAAGAATCTTCCCTCACTATTGATTTGTTTGCGGATGACTTGATAGCCTTCATGGACAAATTAAACATTGACAGCGCTATCATATGCGGTTTGTCTATGGGCGGTTTCATTGCCTTAAATGCGCAAAAAAGGAACCCTGACCGCTTTGAGGCTTTGATCCTATGTGACACTCAGTGCATAGCAGACACACCTGAAGTGAAAGCAAAACGCTATAAGACAATTGATGAAATAAATACTAATGGCCCAGGCGGTTTCAACGAAGGATTTGTAAAAAGCGTCTTTCACAAAGACTCCTTAATCCAGAAAAAAGAAATAGTTGGAAAGGTCAGGGATGTTGTGTTTGCCAACTCTCAACACATCATCACCATGGGATTAACCGCTCTGGCTGAACGCACAGAAAGTTGTTCTACGTTAGACGAGATCGCTACACCCACGCTGATTATATGTGGAAGAGAAGATGCTGTAACTCCTTTAGCACAATCAGAATTGATGCACAAAAGCATCAAAGGATCTGTCCTTCGCATTATTGATCAAGCCGGCCATGTATCCAATCTTGAGCAACCCTATGAATTCAACAAACATCTTTACGATTTTCTAATCAGCTTAAAGGCTATAAATGTTGAATCACCGGTGGAAGCTGAGGATCAATAAATACCAACATTCTGCCTTCATTGTCCTCAACGTAGAAGAATAGTATAACTTTTAAGCGCACAAAAAGCGAATAGTGAACAGCAAACAATATGGCTGTGAGCCATTGTAAAGAAGCTTATCTTGTGCTCCTGGTGTCAAGAGGTGCTTCCGCGTCAGATACTTTCCTGAATAAATAATGGATAGTATTCAATGCTTTAGGCGTTAGCTAACACATCGCGCATTGCTTTAACTTCGTCGTGATCAGCCTTTATTAGTTCACGCTGATCCAGAAGCATGGTTTGTTGTTCACTTGTGATGTCATCTTGGTTTTCCTTCAGTACTGTATCATAGGTATCCACAGCCATGTCTTCACCATACTCGCAGGAGTTGAGGATTCCTTTACGGTCTTTACCCGTGACAGCAGCTTTTACGTCCATCCATACTCGGAAAATCTTTCCTGATGTCCTTGTTCCTTCGGAAGGCGTGCCCCCTAACCTGGTGACTTCATGTGCCAATGCTTGTCTGCAAGCATGGCTGGTTTGCGCAAACCGTGCAAATATTGATTTTAAATCTTGCTCCTCTGTTTCATTAGAAGCAGTTTCATAACCTTCGATGCGGTCATTGTTGATGGTGACAAGTGTATTTAGCACGTCAATAGTTTGTTCAGTTTTCATAGTATGTGGATTAAAATGTTATATAGATTAAATAAAACTTGCATTCTTCTCTTCACAAGTACATAGTCTTGCTTTTCTTATCGATCAGGGGTAAAAAGGAAGGGGGACTTTCGCTGAGTGGCTTCTGCAATTCCCCCAACCGGGTGTTACGCATCTTCATTCATTGGATTGTCCAAACCATCAAATATTCAGGTAGATAATGGTCAGCAAACCAATACTAAAATCATTGGAATTCACTTCTTTTTTAAACAGATAATGCACCTTCCTGGCCTGAAATAAAATTTGACCCTGTTGCAACGGACGCCACCATTTTCAAGAAGTTGATCATTTGGTTTCCATCCGTATCCCAGTAATAGGCTGTTGTAGGAGTGACTTTGATGATAGAAATATCAGGGTCATCTTTTCCTTTTTCAAACCATGTTTTAACTAATGGATTCCAAAGTTCTTCCGTTTTAGCCTGGTCAAAAATGATTTCAGCTTCACCGTTTACAACTACGTAACTGCTCTTACCCGGATGAGCAAAGAACAATTGCACATTTTTGTTTTGTGCTATGTCTCTATTTTTATCACTATTCTTTTGACTAAAGAACCATATATTGCCCTGGTCGCAAACTTTTTGTGCAGCCATTGGCCTGCAGGTGGAGCCATCGTCTGTTTTTAAATTGGTGCAGAAAAGGCAAATATTAATTTCGCCCACTAAGTCCTTCAATTTTTCAATGGCTTCTTTGTTCTGCAAATTTTTAGTTTCGCTCATAATATCGTTTTAAATATGATTTCATACTATCTCAACCTTGAAAGGATAGGATCAAAGAAGTTTTGAATAAAGGAAACGTATGCCTCTACTCCACTTTTCAATTGCATTGACCTAATACGAGCCAGATGATAACAAATACTGCAATGGTGCCTAAACATCCACCTCCGAGTTTATGTGCGCCATAGCCTGCAATAAGTCCTCTGAAAATGTTATTCATGATGGTATTGTTTTTAATTGCTATTTGGCAACTTCAATATTATTTGTACTGATTTCAATTGCTCAAAATTGTGTAAAAGACATTTTATTCCCTTTTTCCTATTCCCCAATCATCAATTGATAATCGAAGGTTGCTCCACTGCAAAAATGTGGTTCTTTTCTGCGTATAGTGTTACATAATTTTATTGTAGGGTTATATAATTCCCACATTTCCTAGAAGCGGAGCTATAAGAGAGGGGGCGGGGGTGAGTTATCTGTAGATCTGTGCCTGTGCGATCTGTGCCGATCTAACTGTACTTACAAACTAACCCTACTTGTTCCTCGCAATCGTCTCCAGCAAACCGCCACGCAGTTTATCATCCATGAGTTGCCAGAACATGATGCCCCCCAACTTATGCCCTTTTGCATATTCCATCTTCAGCGCCACGGACAACCGGTCATCATATGTCGCTACTAACCGTCGCTGCTCATGGATCGCATAAGGAGCCAATGCCACACTATCCCACCGCCGTTGAAAGCCATTGCTCACCGAAAGTGAATCACTGCTGTTACGATAGGAGAAGCCATGTGAAAACTTACCAGGCATATAAAGATCTACCGGATTTCCTTCATCGATGCTGAAAAACCGGCCGTAAAACGCAGCGCCGATAACCAGTTGATCCGCAGGGACACCCTCCGCCAATAACAATTGCACAGCATGATCTGTTGATTCCACCTGCTGAGGTGTGGCATACAATGGCGTGTGATGCCCACTCACTTTACTAAAGCCATGGACCAGGTCATACGTCATGATGTTGATAAAATCAGTATACTTCACCACTTCCTTCCAATCCACAGCAGCCTGGATATATGTTGTAAATCCACCTGCAGCAAAACTTATTTCAAAGTCTTCCCCGTTGACCATTCGAAGTTCTTTCAACAGGGCAGTGAAATTTTCTTTGTCTTCAGGGCTGAAGGTATGTCCCGGAAAACCAGCGATGGATGGGTACTCCCAATCAAGATCTATTCCATCTGTCTTAAAATACATGGAAAGCTCGCTTACCGATTGTGCAAATTCCTGACGACCAACCGACGTACTGAATACATCCGAACAGGTCGCACAACCTCCCCAGCCACCAAGGGAGAGCATCACTTTCAATTCCGGATTACTGTACTTCTGCAACACCATACTCCTGATGGTTGCACTATCCTCAGCCGAACCGATCGACAACCTGTTGCCTTTCAGGTGACCGAAACAAAAAATAAGATGGGTCAGTTTATAGATCTCAAAACTATCTACTGACGCTGTCGGGCCACTGAAATACCCAACGATTCGAAATCCAGTAGATGCTTGTCCTGTCATTGATGCGCTGATGCATGTCATCAACATCAGCATGGTATATAATCTTGTATAGTTCATCATGTGTGATTTAATTATTACAATTTACAAACACTACAATTGCCTGGGCGTAGCCTTTCTTGTCTGAATCACAGATTACGCCGATTTCACGGATTGCACGGATTCAGCAGTTGGCGGCGAGAACGCCATCCAACGGCATATGATAAGAATCCTCATTAGGATATCACTTCTAACTTCTAGTTACTAACTGCTAACTCATCACTTAACCAAGTTAACCCTTTCCCCCCAGATTTCAAAATACCCTATTCTGCTTATCTTGCTACCTAAAGCTTGGTCACTATATGAAAAAAACGATCTGTCTCTACCTCTTCCTGGCTTGCGCCTCCCTGATCACAGCACAGCCAGCCACTATGCCTGCACAGACAAAAGCTGCTATCCGGATGATCCAGCATGATCTCAATGCCAACCGCAGCCTCCTTTCCAAAGAAGTCATAGACCTGTATCCTGTCTATATTCACAATAGTCAGTATACTATCGCCGTGCTTTGCAAGGTAAATTCCACCTTCCGCACCGCGGATGCTATACGCGATGGCTATGATGTAGGCGCACAGATAGGCCCGATCGTTAGCATGCGTATGCCTCTGTCCGCATTGCATGAAGGCTTCACGTATCCTGGCATCGAATATCTCGAGGTAGCCGAAAAGATAGCCCCTGAGCTGGATGGCGCAATCATCGATACACGTGCCAACCTCGTACATCAAGGTGTCGATTTACCACAACCTTTCACCGGAAAAAACGTACTGATCGGTGTGGTAGACTGGGGGTTTGATTACACGCATCCTATGTTTTATGATACGTCACTTCAATACTCACGCATCCTGGCATCATGGGACCAGGTAAAGAAAACAGGAACACCACCTGATGGATTCAATCATGGCGCACTGTACTCAAGTCCTGATGAACTGGCAACAGCACAACATGACACCTTATCACCTCTAACTGATTATCATGGTACGCATGTAGCCGGCATCGCAGCAGGTAGCGGGGGTGGCACCATCTATCGGGGGATCGGATTTGAAAGCGATCTGCTCTTCAGCCAGATGCGTAATGATGTGACCAGTGCTATTGATGCCTTTCAATGGATGTACAATGTTGCACAGGCTAGCGGTAAACGACTCGTCATCAACAACAGTTGGGGAAACTACAGATTGTTTCCACTTGATGGCACCTCCCTCATGTCACAGGCCATAGATGCTTTCAGTGATCTTGGTGTTATCTTTGTGTTCAGCGCTGGCAACAACGGTGATATCAATTTTCATCTCAAAAAGAGTTTTGTCCAAGATTCTGTCCGCACACGTATCATGGGTTTCAATTACAACACTGACCCTGACCTCTGGGGACAGTCTGTAGGTATGTGGGGTGAACCCGGCAATCCATTTAAAGCCCAGCTCAGGATACTCAACGAACAAAATGAATTGGTGGTGCAAAGTGAGTTGTTCAATACCGCTACTGCCGCACCCTATGTGGATACATTTATGGTGACAGGAGCCGACACGATTTTTTATCACCTCACCACGGATGCCGCCCATCCACTTAATGGCCGCCCGCAAATGACTTTGGATATCCAGAACAAAAATGGCACCTTGAAGAATATTCTATACGCGGAAGCTCCGTCAGGCACTGTTCATTTCTGGAACACGCGATTCACGGTCTATGGCATAGGCAACTGGGGATATGGTTTTACTGCTCCAAGAGCGGGATATGTGTCAGGTGATAAAAACTATGGCATTGGTCACCCTGCAGTGACAAATAGTGTCATCACCACAGCAGCGCATGAAACCAATTTTCAACTAACCAATTTTTCAAGCTACGGACCGAGGATGGATGAAGTGATGAAACCGGATATCTCTGCTCCGGGTCAGAATATATGCTCAGCCTTAAATTCATTTTCTACAGCCAATTTTACAATCGCTGCAAAAACGATATTCCAGGGCAAGGAATATGAGTGGATGCGCATCAGCGGCACGAGCATGAGTGCACCCATGGTGACTGGGGTCGTATCCTTATTGCTCGAAGCAGATCCCTCGCTGTCCGCACACGAAGTCAAAGAGATCATCACCACCTCCGCCCGCAATGATGGACTGACGGGTCAAATAGGCCCAGAGGGGCATGTGCGATGGGGTCATGGAAAATTAGACGCACTTGCAACTTTACAGCGCATCACTAGTACCGCTTCTCAAAATATTGCTTCTTCGAAAAATTATTTATTTCCTAATCCGACAAAGGACATTGTATATGTGTGGAAAGAACTCGAAGGAAACGAAACATATCGTTTGACCGGACTCGATGGCAAGACGATCCGTGCAGGATATTTTGACGGATCCCTTCTGCTCGATCAGGTATCTAATGGAATGTATTTCCTGAGTGTTGAAAACACAAGTGGTACTGAAACATATAGGGTATTGGTTGCGAAGTAAGCGGTTACTCCCGGATATTTTTAGGCAATCTCTATAACGGTTCCAGGTGACTTTTGATGACATCTGCATCCATTGAGCCAAACACATAATGCTGTGGCATAAACCACCCTAGGCTTTGTAAAAATGCTTGATAGGTTGCTTCATCCGCAACCTGATCAGGTGCCAGGTTAAAGATTAGTTGTTGGACCGGCCCTTGTGACGTCATTCGTGTAAGCAATGCGATCTTAACGCCATGATGTCCATGAAACTCCAGGTATTGCCTCAAGGCATTCTTTGCTTGTGGTGGCAGCAGTGTATTCGATGGCTGACCCACTAATACTTGTTCATCCTGCTCAATCACTCCTGTTGGCGGCAATGCTGACACCTCAGGTACTGTATAAAATTCCTTCCTGAGTTTATAATTGACCACCTCTCCATACGTCAGCAACCAGTCAGGTTGGTTGCCTTTGAGATTGATCACTACACCCCATCCGCGTTCAAATAAAAAATCGTCGACCATGTGACTAAGCACATAACATTCGAATGCCTGTCCAGATTCCGGTAGCAATAACTGAAAATAAGGAAAGCCTCCCGGCCCGGTGAGCATTTGCGGATCCCCACAACGGAAACTTGCTTCAGCGAGATGTTCGATGACCTTTTGTTTCCAGGCATCGTCGCGATGCTCATATGCTATAGCGAAGAGATCAGTAAGTATTTGTGTTTTTTGAAGGTCACCGTAATACAGTTCCTTTTCATTGCTTTCGGGCATAGGACATATTGAGGTGTAAATATGTGAAAAATAAATTGAGATTTCGTTTCGCACGAGGCGTGGGAATTCGTGTTCTTTTTTTCCGCAAAAAAGAACCAAAAAGCGCGTGACCAAAAAAACTCGCCTATTTGTTGTGGCATTTGTTTGGTTTCCTGGTATGCTTTGTCGCATTTCAAGTCCCTATTTCTGTTCATTGACTATTACCGCTAGAGGCTTGATTTCAAATGAAATAGGCTTCTGTTCAGCTCGAACAGTTTTTGGTCACAAGATGCTACCCGTTCGAAATGCTTTTTCAAAGTTGGGCTTAGTTTGATCTAAGGAGGTGTATGACAAATCAAAAAAACAAGGCCAGGGCAAAATCAATTCAGACGTTTTAAACGTCAGGCAAAAATTATCATTTCGTCGGGGTCGTGTTGCACCCGACCCCACGTATCGGTCGGGTGCAACACGACCCTACAGTAAAAACCTTAACACCTCCTTAAAATACACCTCCGGATTATCCAACCATCCATAGTGGATACAATGATCCATATACACCACACGCGAATTTGAAAAGGCATTGAGAGCTTCTTTACTGTAAGGCCTTCGAAGCCATCACTATTCATCCCAGGTCCGCCATTGATGATCAGGAGCGGTTGACCCTTTCCAAATATTCTGTAGGATATCCGTGTACCATCCACACTTATCGCTACTCCGCTCTCCTGGCTATTGATGTTACCTATGTATAAAGACGTTATCACAACTAAAGACATGATCATCCGAATAATAATAGAATGGATAGTATACAGCATATGTAATTTTGAATTTATAAATCTTTAAAGATGAAATTTAAACGTCCTGCCTGCTGGTTTGCTACCCATCTGCCAGCCATAAGGTCAAGATGATGGTTCCCTTTGTCAGATGGCTGACTTTACAAAGCTGAGATTTTCAATTTTGAAAATATATAAATAGCCCTGATATGTACTCGGGTCTCCTTTTCCCCAACTTGCAAGTAAACCTATCCGTTCAACGGTAATTAAGAGATGTTCTCCTTTATGTATAGCGCCGATGAAGATGGTGGGGAGAGAAATATGGACAGCCGAAATGGCGAAATCCAAAATGGCCAGAATGGAGGTCATACCAACAAGGAGCAGGCCAATTGAGGAATTGATGTGTTTTTGCATCAATACATCATACAGATTAAAATGGTCTTTTGGGTCATCATTCAATTATCTTAAGCACAACATTACCGGTTTTTTGGCCTGACTCCACATAACGGTATCCTTCCACGATCTGATCCATGGAATAAAACCTGTCAATTACTGGTTTGAATTCTCCCCTTTCAACAAGTCCCTTTAAAAAGATGACCTCCTCTTTGTCAATGACAGGAATGGGAAATAAAACACGCTTGCCACCTAAAAATGGAGTAACCAGCGCAAACAATATATTCTCTGCATGCTTTCCCAATTCAGTGGATATGTAAACTCCCTTCTCCTGAAGTAATGGTTTGCATTGTCCAAATGAACTCTTACCTACGGCATCAAAGATGAATTGAAACCTGGTAGCTGTCTTTGTAAAATCCTCCGTCTGGTAATCGATCACTGTATCCGCACCCAGGACTTTTACAAGATCTACGTTTTTAGTATTACACACAGCGGTTACTGCGGCTCCGAAGTGTTTCAGGAGTTGGACCGCAGCAGATCCGATGGCACCTGTTGCTCCATAGACCATAACATCCTGTCCCTTTAAAATTTTGGATGCCTTGATCGTATTTAGGGCATAATGAGCACCCTCGCAAATCGGCGCAGCTTCACTAAAAGTTAAGCCCATGGGCATAATCGTCACGGCGGCGTTTTCGGTAATCGTTAGATACTCACCGTGTCCGCCAAAGGTTTTGTCATTAAATCCGAAAACTTTATCGCCCTGTTTGAAGGTGGTCACCAACTTTCCGGTATCCTCCACCACGCCTGCAAATTCACAACCTAATGTTTGGTACTTAGGCTTAAACAATCCACTCCAGAACCGAGAAATAAAATATTCAGCACTACGAAATCCGGCATCCGTACGGTTGATGGTAGAAGCATGGACTTTGACTAATATTTCATTGTCTTTTGGTGATGGTTTTGGAACCTCCACCAGACTGGCCACTTCCGGCGGCCCATATTTTGTGTATACGATGGCTTTCATGTATGTTAGATTTGATTATAAATAAGTGGTCGCTGCAACAACACGATTGTCTGACCCATAAATAAAATGAATATATTCTTCATGTGATTGCTCAGAAACTTGTAAGACTGCATGCTGATGATGATCAAATGCAACCAAAACGCTTTATACAAAAGAACTCCAGTTGAAGATTCTCTGAACAAGAAGCAGAGCGCATTAAGAACGAATCGGCTGATATCAATACGTATACTCAACATTAAAAAAAGCATATTTGATCCTCCTTAGGCTGTGTCCGCATTAAACCGAATAAAAACCGATTTTAGACAACTCCATAAAAAACAGGTTTCATGTAAAATATAATTTTCTTTGAAATTTTATCTTCAACCTCCATTTTGCCTCTAGTTTCAATTTTTAGAATCGGATGCTAATGGATGATCTGTTTTTACGCATTTCAAAGTAAGGCTTAAGGTACTCCAAATACATGAACTGTTTCAAAAATAGACCCTTTGCCTATGAGATCATGTTCCTATTCCTTTCATTTCATCAATGTCGCATGGCTGTTTTACTATTCATTGATCTGCATTTTCGAAAAAACAATCCCCAGATGATCAGCAGGACGCTCAGCGTGAGGAGATGGAATTGCAATACCCACAAATTGAACTTCCGAGGGATATGATTTTCAGCATAGTAGTATCTGCCAGGGTCGTCAAACCCTCTGGACCAAGTTCTTGAAAATGGTATCTATCAGTCATATTGAATGGAAAGTCAAAAATGCTTGGAACTGAGTTTATGCATATCAATGCGGAGATAATATACTAAAACTGCAGGTGGGCCTAATCCAATCACCATAGCCCTCTCATCCATACCATACATTCATTATCAAAAATGAAATAAAAGCTCCACTACTTTCTTAGGTTCCGTTAATTAAAGTTAAAAATGAAAACCACATCCCCTGCAGATCAGTATTAAAAGCCTGACTATGACTGATACCACTGGGTATGAGATATATAGATGATCAGTTTGCATTTCATACAATGCGACCATCAGTGGAGGCGTTTACACCTGCAAGAGATAAGGATATGTACCTTAGCCCAAGGCAATATCACCGTATGGAATTCTTTGTTGAAAAAAATTCAGTCGTCAGAGAGATCTGGGGAAAGAGCGACACGGTACTGTTTATTTTTGCAGGTGCCTCTGCGGAATTTGCCCTTAATAAAGCGGTAGACTGGCTCTACTACACCGGCAAGCTGCCTGCTGATCCATTGGGGAGGTTGTTCTCAACGGTAAGCTATGCAAGGAAGATTGTTTTTGCACCCATGGAGGAGGCTCATAAAGCACTTGACGCTCTCCGCCATATACATGGGGCGGTAGAACAAAACCGTGGCTACGCCATTCCTGACTGGGCATATCGTGATGTGCTGTTTATGTTGATCCATTATTCCATCGCATCGTACGAGCTACTCGAAAGAAAATTAAGTGATGCAGAAAAGGAAGAAGTCTATAATGTGTTCTATCGTGTTGGGACCAGCATGGGCTTGAAGGCACTACCTGTTACCTATACCGAATGGCTACCGGTCAGAAATGCACATTTGAAGGCCGACCTTGAAAAGAGCCACTACACTGTTGATCTTTTCCTTCAATACAAAAAACACCTTGGCGCCATGCGGTTCACGCTATTGACCGAAGGTCAGAAATTAGTAGTGCCTGATCGTGTAAAGGAGTTGTTGAAGTTTGGTGATTTTTCCATGCTTACGCCTGCCCTGCCGATGTATAAAATCAGTAAACTAGTAAAAATGGATTGGCTGCTCAAAATCATCCTTTTCCCGTCATCATACCGAACTCAAATCAACGAATTGGATGTACATAGGGAGTAATGAGTTGCCCATAAATCCCCCGAAGGAGACTTTATCGCATTTAAATAAACCAAAGTTGAGCTTAGGTTGACCTAAGATCGGGTACGACAAATCAAAAAATAACATGCATTGAGCATAGATCTGTACAGCCGTTTTTAACAAAAAAAAACAAAGTTGAGCTTAGGTTGACCTAAGATCGCGTACGACAAATCAAAAAATAAAATGCATTGGGCATAGATCTGTACAGCCGTTTTTAACGGCATGTAATAATCCCGTTTTGCCCCTAAATCCACTAAAGGGATTTCACTGATCAATTACTGTTGACTGTTGACTGTTGACTGATTACTAATCACTTTTTGAGCTCCATTCCATAATCTGTTCTTCCATTTCTTCGACAGATCTAAAGCGAGAAAGATCATAACACCCTAATGGAAAATTTGCAGTGCGCACAATGCACCTGTTACAATGCGAGCAGGGTTTATCCGGTGCATTTATACCTGACTTAAAAAGCTGTAACAGATTTACATTTGCCAGCAATGGACGAGCCATAGCGAGCATATCTGCCTTGCCTTGTTGCAACGTGCTTTCCATGATATCCATCTCCTGATAGCCCCCATTAGATATGACAGGCAAACCAATTTCGACCTTAAACCGTTTAGCATCATCTGCGGAGACTGCCGGCACAAACCCCCATCCGATATTAGCCACAGGGCTCAGGATAAATTCCGGAACCGAATTGAACAGAAAAGCTCGCCACCATGCCTTGGCAGACAAGTGTCGGTTGGCATTATAAAACATCTTCATCTCATGGACCGGAAAGGTACCGGGTGTTCCTTTTGGGTTTGGAAAACCATACCCCTTATCGATATGGAGATAATCTATACCCAGCGCTTTCAATTTCTTTGCGTAGTATAGATTCTCTTCAATCGTATTGCCGAGGTACCAATCCCTTAGTGGAAATCTCACTGGCAGACGTAGATTGACCGGCTGATAATTATAATCCGCAGCAGAAAGTCTGATCCCTATCGGAAAATCTTCACCAACTTTTTTACGTGTCGCCAAAATTATTTCTTCCAGCAATCGAAATCGATTATCGAGTGAACCTCCGTATTGATCCTTTCGGCGATTGATGCCTGGATTGAGAAACTGTTGGATGATATACCCTTTGCTGGCGGTGATTTCAAGTCCATCCGCTCCAGTGTCCCTTACACGACTGGCAGCTTCGGCAAATTCACGTATTGTTGTATCAATATCATCAAGGCTCATTGCTTTATGGCGATTGGTATAGCCATAAAAAAGATCAAACAAGGTGGAGGAGGATTTAGCATCGCTCTGCTGTGCAAACATACTCGTATGGGTGGCGCCACCCGTATCACCGATCTGAATGATGTACCGGCAATCATATTGGTGAACAGCCTTGATGGCCTCTGCGAGTGGCTTGATGTAACGATCATCACTCAGTTTTGGATATTCCATCGGCGATGTCCGGTGGTGGTTGACACTGATAGTAGCAGAAATAATCCCTGCGACATCATGTTCAGCAAATCGCTTTTCAAAATTTTTAAATGCCGATGTCACGGTACCATCATAAAAGGAGGTACGTCCGCCAATAGATGATCGAATGATACGATTCTTAAAGTGCAGATTTTTTATCTGAAAGGGATCGAAGAGCATACCTGGTTTTTTCTGATATGCAAAATAGCTAATGTTCTGCTTTCCATTGTAAATAGAAATAAAGAGGCAGAAGGGGCTCGATGAGCCGACAGCCAATAATCCATTATTCCCTCCTCACCGAAAAACTCCCTGTCAACAAATATTCCGGAACATAATTAAACTCGGATGTTGTCACTTTACCTTCAATCCTGCCTGTAACGAACTCTCCAATTTCCCCAAACGAGTCAATGATTATCAACAATGGGCCTTCACTCTTATAATGTATTGAGTCAACATGACCCGTAATACTAGTGCCATCCGTCGCATAAAAGGATCCAACAGAAATTCCCCGGAACCAAACTCCAAAAACATTCCCATTGACATCCACAGCCCGAATGCTGGTATAATCAACATCTCTGACAAATTCAAGGGAATCAAAATAAACAGGATTAGAAAATCCATCTATCTGGAACTCCGCAAATTCTTCATTCTGGATACAAGTGTACAGCGTATCAACCTCAACTTTAGATGAAAAAGGTGCAGAGAATGTTTTGGAATAACTCGTTTTATCCGGATTGAATGCAAAAACAGAAATATGCCCTCCAACACAGCCGCTCACCTTTGCCCCGAACGCACCGGTTTGTCCATCCGGAACTGCATAATAACTTTCGTGCCCGGTCGAAATTTTCACATACCCATTAACCAGTGGCTTAAATTCGCAGTCAACAGCATATCCTGAAACATGACTTTGTGCCGAAGGATCACTAACAGATATTGGTCCATAATAAGAGGCGTTGTCATATGGTCCAATGTCCGAAGCAAAGATTTCCTGACCACATTTGCCATATATTCCCAGATGTAATCCTTCTTTCGCGGCGACCATACCTTTAACTACTCCATCTGTATCCGTATATGCACAATTGGAGGTGCCTAGATCGTCAATCGTAATACAAACCTTTACCTGGCTGGCCGGTGATCCGTCTTCATAGACAAAGAATGCACCCCATGCCACTGTTGGAAACCATGCATCGCAATTCCAGAAACTAAAGTGACTGACCTTCCCGACAAATCTATCTCCTGTCCGGTAAGCCACTCCTTCTTCTCTCCATACACCGTCAACTTCATCAAAAGACCACAAGGGTATCGATGCAGGTGCTTTATCTGTCATGGCCAAAGGTATTTTCATTTCCAACGTTGCTTCAATGCCCCCGGCTAAATTTAGTTTTTCACCGGATGGTGTATTCATCTCCACTGCAATCATTCCCATACTGCCCAGAGCTCCGAATGATCCATTCGTATTAACACCTACAAGGTCGCCCGGCATTTTAAAAGACAAATCAGGATCATCAGGAGCAATAACCTTAGCAGATACAACTATGATGCCTTCATACATCTCTCCATTTTCCAGCACATATCCATTCGGTGGAAAATGAATCGTAGCCTTATCCTCAACAGGTAATGCAGCGCCATCCTGTGCATTGAAAAAAGCGATTCGGGAATCAGACAATAAAATAATCCTGAGATATTGGGCAATGCCAGGTGAAGGGTAGAAGCGTCTTGAAGCCTCAAAAAAACCATCCTTTTCAACGGTCAAATAAGCAGATTCACCAACCATTGCTGCCGGCAAATACAATAATCCACTTGCATCCGTATGACCTTCCGTTGAACCAAGCTCAATCTTAGCATTGCTAACACGCACTCCATCAACTGTAAAGACCTCAATAAGCAGTGGAGATTTGAAAACGGCCTGGTTTGGATAAAAAGGGTCCGGGTGGACAATTTCCGTATCCTTACTACAGGCGAAAATTAAGGATAGTGTAACAGCACATAGGTAGAGTTATGGCTTCATGGAAAAAGGGGTTGAGCATTAATAACATAAATCTAGTCAATAACGAACCCATTTCCATTGAATTTTACAGTTGGTCGGATAATCTTTCTTAAAGTTTTTAAAAAATAATAATATCTGGCTGCCTAACGTTATTATCTGTTTCCCTTTGGCTGCTTCAGCATATATTTGAAGGCTGGTATTACCATAAATAAGAGCCAGGCGATAATGAAGTAGAGGAGAAAAATAAATGCTGAAGGTGTGTACGAATTTGCCTGTCTCATAGGTTGTAAAGCGGGGTATGGATCAACATTCATATCCCGGCTATTTTAATTCTCTTCTCTCAAAACGAGTCATAGTCGGAAATAATTCGCAATTTTTGACCTTCCATGACAAACGAAGAGAAAGCAATCCGCACCACCTGGTTTAGTATAGCGAGTAATGCGCTACTGGCCATCGTTAAGTGGATTGCAGGCTATTTCGGTAATTCGTATGCACTCATAGCAGATGCGATTGAATCGACCACAGATTTAGTCTCTTCTTTTCTCGTCCTGCTGGGGCTTAAATATGCCAGCAGGCCAGCTGACAAAAATCATCCCTATGGACACGGTAAGGCAGAACCGCTGATCACGTTTATGGTGGTAGGCTTTCTCATCACTTCGGCATTGATCATTGCGCATGAAAGCATCCAGCATATCAAGACTCCGCATGAAGGGCCGAAAGGTTTTACCTTATGGATCCTTGGGGCGATCATTCTGTGGAAAGAAATATCGTATCAAAAAGTCATTCGCAAAAGTCGGGAAACCAAAAGCACTCTTTTAAAAGCTGATGCATGGCATCATCGAAGTGATGCGATCACCTCCGTCACCGCCTTTATAGGTATTTCCATAGCCCTTATCATGGGAAAAGGATATGAGTCTGCGGATGATTGGGCCGCACTGGCAGCGTCTGCATTTATCCTTTACAATTGCTACCGCATATTCCGACCCGCACTTGGTGAAATCATGGACGAACATATCTATGACGAGCTGATCGAACAGATCCGTTTCATCGCCTTAAACGTAGATGGCGTCATCGGTACTGAAAAATGCGTTGTGCGCAAAGTAGGCATGCGCTATTTCATTGACCTGCACATCGAAGTCGATGCTGATATCACTGTCAGGCATGGACATGATATCGCGCATGTCCTAAAAGCCAAATTAATGGATGAACTGCCGGAGGTGGCTGATGTGCTGATGCACGTTGAGCCCAGGGAAGAAAAAAGTGAAAAGTGAAAAGCGAAAAATGAAAAGCGATGTGCTAAGCGAAGTCGAAATATGAAAAATGAAAAAAAGAAGTCTTCACATATACTTCCCGGTATGGGCAACAAATCGGTAAAAAAAAGACTATGCTAATCCTGCCCCGTAGGGGCAAAAGGTCGGTAAAAAAACAAGCCCATATAAATCCTGCCCCGTAGGGGCAAAATGTCGGTAACAAAAGACCACGCATATCCTGCCCCGTAGGGCAAAATGTCAGTAACAAAAGACCACGCATATCCTGCCCCGTAGGGCAAAATGTCAGTAACAAAAGACCATGCATATCCTGCCCCGTAGGGGCAAAATGTCGGTAACAAAAGACCACGCATATCCTGCCCCGTAGGGGCAAAGTCGGTAAAAAAAAGACTATGCTAATCCTGCCCCGTAGGGACAACAGGTCGGTAAAAAAAACAACCCATCTGAACAGTCGTGGGCGTATTGCATCCGCCCCCGACAGTTCAGATGGCTATCGTCAGGGGCGGATGCAATACGCCCCTGACAAAAGCTCTATAGGTCTTTAGAATCTATACCCAAGTGCCAGCTGTGCACTCATACCCGCCACATCACCCTCTTTAGTACCACCAAGAGATACATGTGGACTTGCAACAAACCCAAGTGTCAATGCATCAGAAAGCAAAGCCTTAAAACCAAGGTTGAAACCAAGTGTGTATAGGTTGTTCTCCCAATCGACGGTAGTTTCGAAGCTTTCTTTCAGATTTATATACTTGAAGGCTGCGCCTACAAATAGGCCCTTCTGCTCCATGCCAAAGTAATAATTGACCGCCGGTCTGAGCTCAAGCGAGCTGCCATTTTCGTGTGATCCCCAATTAGCATCAAAATTTAAGGTAAAATGCTCCCCCATACCTGCTTCAATACCGGCACCGGCACCGATGAACGGATCGTTGATGTATCCGAGGATAAGCATATTTCCCTGTACCCGAATTTCCTGAGTCATGATTGATCCCGTGTACAGCCCTCCGAAGAGAAGCAAAGTCAAAATTGATTTTTTCTTTTTGAGTTTGTGTTTGTGAAAGTGATGAAATTACTACACAAGAATAATCGTATTCACAGTGATGAAATATTTTCTTTCGATGAATCAATAATTATAGAAGACCAAACACAGATAATTTATTTCATTACTTCTTTTCGATGTGCAACTCCCCACTCCATCATTTTATCCAACACTTCACTTAACGTGAAACCTGATTTCGTTAATTCATATTCGACGGTCACCGGAATCGAATCATATACCGTACGTTTTACCATTCCATTCATCTCCAAATCCTTCAATTCCTTAGACAGCATACGTGGCGTGATCTTCGGAATATCCCTTTCCAGCTCTCGAAAGCGCTTCTTTCCAAACATCAGTGATCCAATGATAGGAAGTTTCCACTTTCCACTCATCACATTGAGTGTATCATTGAGAGCCAACACGTATTCCGTCGCACACGTTCTCGCACGTTCAATTGCTTTTGTCGTTGACATATTTATTCTATTTACGTTAATAGTATTTCATTTTTCAAAACAACATCATCAGCAAGATCAACAACTTTCATTCGTATCATCATGCATTTCATAGGTCTCTATTCGTTGTTCGTAGACCAGCATATAATTTGCAAACTTATAAACTCATAAACCTATACACATAAATGCTTATGGGCTTATAAGATTATAAGCTTATAACCTCATAAGCTCCTTCATGTCAACTATACTTCAGTATAGTACTATACTTTTGTATAGTAGTTACTTTTATATAGTAAAAGTACCTAGTTTTACAGTATCAAAAGCTTGAAAATGGCCCCGGGGAGCTTTTTACCCCGGTTTATCTAAACAACTCAGGACTGAAACGCATTATATCACTATCACTTTTAACTAAGACCAATGATGGACAGAAAAGACTTTCTACGCAAAGGGCTGATGGGCACCGGGATGCTGGTGACATCTGCTGCTATGGGCCAGGTCATCAAAAATGACATAGCTGAACTAGCTTCTTTAGAAACCTTAGGTTTTAACCACATTCCAAACACAGAATCAACAATCATGAGTAATACCGTATTACACCGGGCTTCTACCCGCGGTGATGCCAAGCATGGATGGCTAAATAGCCGCCATACCTTTAGTTTCGCCAATTACCACAACCCGGAACGCATGCACTTTGGTGTGCTTCGCGTCTTGAATGATGACAAAGTGGCAGCGGCTAGAGGATTTGGAACGCACCCACATGACAACATGGAAATTATTTCCATTCCCCTCGAAGGTGATCTCGAGCACAAAGACAGTATGGGTAATGTCTCTGTCATCAAAAAAGGAGATATCCAGGTGTTGAGTGCAGGAACCGGCATCACGCACAGTGAGTACAACAAGAATGATGACAAGGAGGTGAAGTTTCTCCAGATCTGGCTATTCCCCAACAAAAAGAGTGTAACACCCCGATATGACCAGATCACTCTCAATCAAAAGGAACGCCACAACAACTTTCAGCAAATCCTCTCTCCAAGCCCTGATGATGCCGGAGTCTGGATACACCAGGATGCATGGTTCCATCTTGGTCAATTTGATAAGGATGTAACGAAAGAATACAAAGTCAAAAGAAAGGGAAATGGTGTCTACGCCTTTGTCATCAAAGGAGATGTCACTATTGAAGGCCAGACATTACATGAGCGCGACGGCATGGGTGTATGGGATACCGAAAAAATAGCTTTAATGGCCAATTCTCAAGGCGCAGAAGTGCTGCTGATGGATGTACCAATGTCTATGTGAGCTAGGGGCAAGGAGCAAGGAGCAAGTCGAAACTCAGCGATGATCCCGCAAAATGCAGGGCATTTGTAGCGGGAGAACAAGGAGTAGTTATAAATCTTCTAATCTTCTAAGCTCCTAATCTCCTAACCTAAGAACTCATAAGCATATAAGCTTACAAACCAACAAAACCAAAGTCCCAAATATGCTGGCGGAGAAAATTCCATCCAGCGGCAAGATTTTACTAAACATTTAACATTAACCATTCAACAATCAACATTAACCATTAATATGAGCGAAACACAGGAATTAACAAAAACAAAATGGGTCATAGATCCAGCACACAGCGAAGTTGGTTTTAAAGTAAGGCACTTGATGATCACCAACGTCAAGGGTGCATTTAAAGAATTTGACGCCAGCATCTACACGACTAACGAAGACTTTACAACCGCTGAAATCGATTTTTGGTTAAATCCGGCATCTGTCGATACCGGCGACGCTAAGCGTGACGCGCATCTGGTAGGTGCTGATTTCTTTGATACTGAAAATCATAAGCAGATCCACTTTACCTCTGATTTTGCGGTAGACAGGATCGACAACGATGGCAGCTATGAAATCTGGGGTGACCTGACCATCAAAGGCATTAAAAAACAGGTAAAATTAAGTATTGAATTTGGTGGTGTCATGAAGGATCCATGGGGAAATCATAAAGCCGGCATTACCGTCAATGGTAAAATCAACCGCACAGATTTTGGATTAAACTGGAATGCTGCTCTCGAGACAGGAGGTGTTTTGGTCAGTGAAGAGATCCGTATCTCCTGTGAGTTTCAGCTTGTGAGACAATCTTAAAGTCGACTTCGCAGTGATGAGAATGGAGCTATTCGTCTCAAGCATTTTATAGCTAGATTCTCATCACGGTGAAGGACTTTTCTTTTCATTTGTAGCAAATAAACCCTAACTTTAACATTGAGTGTTTGAAGCGTGGAGATTAGTAGAATTATAAATAATCAATAATGAAAATGTTGGATAAGAAAGTGGCCATCGTCACCGGTGGCGGCTCGGGTATTGGACGTGCTGTGGCTATCATTTATGCGCAGGAAGGAGCAAAAGTGGTTGTCGCTGATATTGACGAAAAAGGCGGAAATGAATCCGTCCAATTGATCAAAGAAAAAGGGGGTGATGCTATTTTTATCAAATCAGATTCCTCTTCAGCTGAAGAGAACCGATTACTTGTGGAACAAACGATAAAGCAATATGGGAAACTCGATATAGCATGTAATAATGCCGGTATCGGTGGCCCCATCGCGCTGACCGGTGAATATCCTGTCGACGGATGGGAAAAAGTAATAGGTGTTAATTTGTCAGGTGTATTTTATGGCATGCGCTACCAGATACCTGCCATGCTCGCAGCGGGTGGTGGTGTGGTCGTCAATATGGCCTCCATACTAGGAAATACAGGTACCCGGATGTCGCCTGCTTATGTCGCAGCAAAACACGGCGTGGTCGGACTAACTAAAGCAACAGCACTTGAATACGCTGACAAAAATATCAGGGTCAATGCAGTAGGCCCGGGTTATATTCATACCCCGCTCCTGACAAAAAATCTTACACCAGATATGATGAAAGGCCTAGCTGGAATGCACCCGATAGGCCGCCTTGGTGAATCTGAAGAAGTAGCCGAACTAGTCCTGTGGCTGAGTTCGTCCAAAGCATCTTTCGTGACAGGTTCTTATTACCCGGTGGATGGCGGATACCTTGCGCAATAATTTTTGCCAACCAATCTATTTGGCAAAAATGGAATAGCACTTGACAAAAAAGTAATACTTATGAAGTCTGGTGAGAATGCTCATCAGGCTTCATATGATTTTTAGAAATAGCATTGATCAATTAAAGATGGACAGAATAAAATTTCTTCAATCTCTCTCTTTAATACCTTTGGCAGGCGCAGCTATGAATCTCAAACATTTACATCAGATTACTGATCCGCTGGAGGCCTCTGAAAAAATGCCAATTCTATTCCTTGGTCATGGCAGTCCAATGAATGCTATCCAGGAAACTGAATTTTCTAAAGGCTGGAGAGCAATTGGCCAATCCATTCCACGACCGAATGCTATTCTCTGTATCTCTGCTCACTGGGAGACGAAAGGAACCTATGTGACTGCGATGGAGAAACCAAAAACCATCCACGACTTTGGTGGTTTCCCACAGGAATTATTTGATGTCCAATATCCTGCTCCAGGTAGTCCTTCGCTAGCTATGGATACAAAAAATACAATTACCACAACAACGGTGGGCCTTGATCAACAATGGGGACTTGATCATGGTTGTTGGAGTGTAGTCAAACATTTGTATCCTAAAGCAGACGTACCTGTGATTCAACTTAGCCTCGATTACACCAAAAATCCGCGGTTCCATTTTGAACTGGCCAAAGAACTGTCGACCCTTCGTAAAAAAGGTGTCCTGATCATAGGCAGTGGCAACATGGTACATAACCTAGGTATACTCGATTGGCAAAATCAACATAGTGGATTTGACTGGGCTATCGAAGCGAATACCACCATGAAAAACCTGATTACAAATGGAGACTTTACGCCATTGATCAATTATACTTCGCAGGGAAAAGCTTTTCAACTCTCCATCCCGACCCCTGAACATTTTCTGCCATTGTTATACACCCTGGGCCTGAAAGATGAAAAAGAACCCCTCTCCTTCTTCAACGACAAAACGATCATGGGATCGATATCGATGACGTCCTTCAGAGTTGGGTAAAAGGCGGAAGGGCGGAAAAATCTAGACTTGAGACGGAAGGCGGGAGACACGCGGATTTAAGTATTGCAGCCTGCGACTGCGGACTGCATACATTCACAACTCATACGTCGAATCAGCTCAGCTCAAGCTAGCCTCACAACTCACCCTTGACAAATGTCAATTCACAACTCACAACTCACAACTCACCATTCACAATTCACCTAAAAAATATCTTGTTTCGCACCTGAGTTTTTCTTAATTTCAGATTTTCATTTGAAATCTACAATCATGAAAAATCTTCTGTTTTGCCTACCCCTTTTCTTTCTACTTACTGCGTGTCAAAAACAACCATTAGCAACGGTTGAACAGAATGTCTACCTCACACCCGAAGTCATGTGTGGCACCGTCCAGTTCACCGATGGATGCGGTCCTGCGACGGATACCCTGATCCGATTCGGGATAGCCCTGATCCATCATATGACTTATGAAGATGCAGGCTACGCCTTTGGTCAGGTGATTAAAAAAGACCCTGATTGTTTCTGGGGTTACTGGGGCAAAGCCATGGCCTACATCCATCCGCTATGGCCCGATATGCTCACCGAAAAAGAAATGGAATCCGGACTGCAGCTTTCGCAAAAAGCAATGGCGCTTGCAAAAAATGAAAAGGAAAAACTCTATGGCGCAGCGCTGGCAGCCTTCTATGAAAAAAGCGATAAACCTAAATCAGAGCGCTTATTTGCTTTTCAACAAGGATGGGCTAAAGCAACAGCCCAATTGCCCGATGACCCGGAAGCCGCTTTGTTCAATGGGTTATTCAGACTGGCTACCGTTTCCCCTGCCGATAAGAGTTTCACTGTGCAGCGGGAAGTCGGCGAAATGGCAGAAAAATACATGGCCACCTATCCTGATCACCCCGGTGCTTTTCATTATGCCATCCATGCGTATGATGTTCCTCCGCTGGCAACAAGAGCGTTAGCGGTAGCAAGAAGTTATGGCAAAATCGCACCGGAGATTCCACATGCATTGCATATGCCATCGCATATTTTTACTCGCCTGGGCTATTGGCAGGAGTCTATAGAATGGAATGCAAGATCAGCAGCATCAGCTGTCCGACTTCCCTACAAGGATGGAGTATCTCCACATCTCTTTCATGCATTGGATTATGAAGTCTATGCTATGTTGCAACTAGGAAATGATGTGGGGGCACAGAAAATCGTTAATAGTATTGATACCATTTCTACTCCATTAAGTGTAGCGGCCACAACAGCCTATGCATTGGCCGCCATGCCTGCAAGGATAGCCCTTGAAGATCATCAATGGGCCGCTGCCGCAGCGCTTGCCCTTCCTGATACTTCGAAATTTGCTTGGAAGAAGTTTCCGCAATGGGAAGGGCTCATCCACTATGCAAAAGGTCTTGGCGCAGGGAGGAGTGGTAATAAAAAAGTGGCTGAGAGTTCCTTATCCAGGTTAACAACCTTGCAAACCCAACTTGGCAATACACCACAAACAAAATACTGGTACGACCAGATGGAAGCTCAAAAGACAACCATTACCGCCTGGATGACATTTGCCGATGGAAAGAAGGATGAAGCGTTAGTGTTGATGCGGAAAGCAGCTGATCTGGAAGATAGCACTGTCAAGAATCCTGTCTCTCCGGGCGAACTACTTCCTGCCCGAGAGCTATTAGGTGATATGCTCATGGAAATAAACAAACCTGTTGATGCAATTGCCGCATATGAGCAAAGTCTTGAAAACAGACCCAACCGATTTAACTCACTTTATGGTGCCGGTTATGCTGCGGAAAAAGCAGGCGACACAAAAAAGAAAACCTTGTACTATTCTCAATTACTGACCGTGGTTGGAACAACAGCTTCGACCCGTGAACAGCTGGATCATGCCAGAAAAGCTATGACTCCGGGCTAGCAAAATGATTCATGGCTTCAGCAGGACCTTTCAAAAACAGTTCCTCTTCGTTTGTAGTAAGCTTGAAAAAGATTATTTTTCAAGCTTACATTATTTTGATTCCGCAACTATATGATTGAATATTCCATAGTTCAGACTGAAGAGGAATTAAAAGGCATACTCAGCCTTTTAGAAAGCAACCTGGCGATAAATGTTCCTGATGAAATAGAAGACAAAGAAGGCTTTCTGACCGTCGCGTATAGTTTTGCTGATCTCAAACAAATGCATGACATTGAACCCGGGATTATTGCACAAGTCAACAAGCAGGTTATTGCTTACGTGTTAGCATTGAATCCTGTCAATAAAACTGACTTCCCGACCCTTAAGCCACTGTTTGACCTCTTTGATATAATCATGTATGCAGGCAAGCCTGTAAGATCATATAATTACTTAATTATCGGACAGGCTTGCATTGATAAAAATTATCGGGGGAAAGGCGTCTTTAAAAAAATATATGCTGCCTACATCGACCGCTTCAAGAACAAATATGATTTTGCCATTTCAGAAATTGCCACCAGAAATAAACGTTCCATGAATGCGCACAGCCGTATCGGATTTATCCCTGTCCATCAATACACCGGTCCTGATGGTGTGGAATGGACGGTTGTCATCCTTGACTGGAAAAAACTATAATCTAATTCCTCCTCAGGTGCCGGTGTTGGTATCCTCACCAACAACCACCGGGATACCCATCTAGCTGGTGGTGGGGACACCAAGCCAGCGGCCTTTCGTTTGCTGACGCACGAAAAGCAAATCCCATCTAGCTGGTGGTGGGGACACCATGCCAGCGGCCTCTCGTTTGCTGACGCACGAAAAGCAAATCAACCTTTGGAGATTGAGGAAAATCATCTGGCAATGTGATACCCGTCACATTTATTTCCAGGATGGAGTCTTAATCTTGTATCAGAAAATAAAATTGTCAATACAGCCTTGTAGTGGTCCTATATTTTCTCTCTCCCACAAGAAGCCGGAGCATGCATTCCCTGAGGTTGTATGTATGTTCCGGCTTTCATTTTCAATGCAAATGAAAACTTTACAAATACTTGCACTACTTCTCTTTTTGTTCATTGGAACAGGCGCCTTATTCGGGGGATGGATACTGAAACGCAAATCCGTCTAGTCAGCACTTGAAATATGCATCATGCGCTCACCTCACTTCTACCTTCTAAATGCTCACTTAAAAATTCTATCTTTACTAGATAATGCTTTCTGAAGAGTAGCAATCATGTCCCTCGATTTGAACCTCAATAGCCGCAAGGTAAAATACTACTGGTTGTCGTTTACCAAGCACGATTTCAAAGCAAGTATAACTGTTTTTTTTGTTGCTCTTCCGCTTTGTCTTGGCGTTTCCCTGGCTTCAGGGACACCCGTCTACTCTGGTATATTAGCTGGAATCATCGGCGGTGTAGTAATCACCCTCATCAGCAAATCAGATCTCAGTGTCAGCGGTCCGGCAGCAGGACTCACAGCTATATGTGCCGCGGCCATCACAGAATTAGGGGCTATAGAAATATTTTTTTTATCCGTTGCCGTAGCTGGTCTCCTGCAAGCAATGATTGGCATTCTTAAGCTTGGTGGCTTCACCCATTTTATTCCCTCAGCCGTCATCAAAGGGATGCTCACCGCCATTGGCATCATCCTGATGTCTAAACAAATCCCACTCCTTGTAGGGTATAACCAACCCGATTTCTGGACCAATGAACTGTTTAATATCCTCACCTTTAAGAACGGCTTTAAAGATATAGACAACCTCTACTATCATACGTCTACAGGTGCGGTGACCATTTCGATCACTACGATGTTCATCCTGATCCTGTGGAAGCGATATCTGTCCGGCAAAGTCTCCTTCCTGCCAACCTCGTTTATCACGGTCTTATCCGGCATACTCCTGGCGATGGGATTCAATCACCTCTTTCCTGATCACGCCATCAATGCATCACAGTTTGTCAACATACCCCATGATGTTATTTCCCAAATCAAAGTCGTTGATTTTACACCTCTCTTCAGCGATGCAGCTATCTGGCGTAATGCTATCGTGATTTGCTTTGTGGCATCCCTTGAAACACTCCTGAGCATCACCGCGATCGACAAACTCGATCCATACAATCGCATTACTCCGCAAAACAGGGAATTGGTCGCGCAAGGGACCGGAAATTTCCTTTGCGGAATGCTGGGAGGACTTCCCATCACGGCAGTGATCGTCCGAAGTTCTGCCAATGCGGAAGCAGGAGCAAAAACAAAACTTTCTTCGTTTACGCACGGCTTATGGCTGACCCTGGCCGTCTTAGTGGCCGTCCCACTGATCAACCTCATACCCTATTGTGTACTGGCTGTAATCCTACTGCGAACTGGCTACAATCTGGCCAAGCCAAAAATGGTCTTTGCCATATACCGCCAAGGCAAGGAACAATTCCTACCGTTTATGGTGACCGTGATTGCCATCCTGGCCACGGACTTACTCATCGGTGTGGTCATCGGCGTGGTCTATGCTATCTATTTCCTGATCAAGCATACACTCAAAGCAGGCTATTTTATGAAAGAAACGTATGTGGGCCATATCAAACATTACTCCATCGAGCTGGCACTGAACGTAAGTTTTATAAATAAAAAACGTATCATGGAGATGTTAGATACGCTTCCGGAATACGCCGAAGTAGAAATAAAAGGTACCAACAGTGTGTATATCGATAACGATATTCTCGAAATATTCCACGACTTCAAATCAAAAGCACACCGCAAACACATCGCCCTGACCCTAATCAATATTCCGGATGTAGAAACGATTGAACTACATTGAGCTACGGCAATGTGTGATATGCCATACCCCCTACCCCCTGAAAGGGGGCATTGATGATTGCTTAGGTATCAGCTTAGAAGTTTAGAAGTTTAGAAGTTTATTTTAGTTTAACCTGTTCACCATTTAAACATTTAACCATTAAACATTTACCGATTACTGACTACCGACTACTGATTACCGATTACTGACTACCGACTACTGACTACTGATTTCAATTTACCATTTAACATTTATCAGATCGAACAATGCCCCAGAAACTAAACCTTCCCGCTACCCTAACTGGACTGACCGATGTTGAGGTGCTGGAATCCCGTCAAAAGTATGGGTCTAATCTGCAGCAACAACGTGTAGAGAGCACTTGGTGGAGAATGCTCCTGGAGATCGTCCGTGAACCCATGTTGCTACTCCTTATCATTATCTCGGTCATCTACCTCGTCCTCGAACAATATGGAGAAGCGTGGTTTATGATGGCCGCTATCGTCATTGTATCAGGTATCTCCTTTTACCAGGACAATCGCAGCCGCAAGGCACTAGAAGCGCTCGAAGCACTCAACACACCTTTAAGTAGAGTGATCCGTCAGGGCATACCACAGTCCGTCCACACCTCCGAAATTGTTCCGGGTGATCTTGTCATTGCTGAAGAAGGTGCCACCATCAATGCAGATGGTAGCATCGTACATAGCAATGATTTTTCTGTCAATGAATCTACCCTTACCGGAGAAGCCCAGGCGATATACAAATCAACCGCCAGTGATGATCCAAGGGTTTTCAGCGGAACACTTGCATCCTCAGGACTCGCAGTATTTAAAGTTGAAAAAACCGGCACCTCCACCCGAGTAGGTCAGATCGGCAAATCGATTGCCGATATTAAAGAGGAGCCTACTCCACTCCAAAAACAAATAGAAGCTTTCGTGAAGGGCATGGCACTCATCGGCATCCTAGTTTTCTTGCTGGTGTGGGCCGTTCAATATATGGAAAGCAAAAATCTGCTGGCCAGCCTGTTGAAAGGACTGACTCTCGCCATGTCTATATTGCCTGAGGAAATTCCGGTTGCCTTTACCACCTTTATGGCCCTGGGCTCCAGAAGGCTGATGAAGGAAGGCATCATCGTCAAAAAAACCAGAACAGTTGAAACCCTTGGAAGCGCGACGGTGATTTGTGCCGACAAGACCGGTACGATTACTGAAAATAATATGAGCCTGCAGAGCGTGTATGCATTCATTAATCTTCAGCTGTATACTGGTGATAAGCCGTATGACCAGGAAGCGCTTGTGGTCATCGAAACAGCCATGTGGGCCAGCGAGCCGGTGCCTTTCGACCCGATGGAAAAAACACTTCATCAGGTGTATGAAGAGTATATCCCCGAGGATCAACGGAAGCTCTTTTCAATGGTGCATGAATATCCGTTGGAAGGTGTACCCCCCATGATGACCCACATCTTTGAAAACAAGGCCGGTGTCAGGATTATTGCAGCTAAAGGAGCCCCCGAAGCTATACTGAAACTATGTCATCTTCCCGATGGCCAGCTGCAGGAAGTTCAAGCTATTATTAATGAACTGGCGCTTCAGGGATATCGGATACTTGGTGTTGCCTCTGCAGCTCATACAGGTGATGACTTTCCCTCTGATCAGCATTCATTTTCATTCCGGTTTATAGGGCTTGTCGTTTTTTATGATCCACCAAAACCGGGAATTGAAAACGTCTTCAAGAAATTTTATGAAGCAGGCATAGACGTCAAAATCATAACCGGTGACAATCCATTGACGACAAAAGCTATTGCAAGTAATGCAGGTATAAAGAATGCGGATCAGCCTATCGATGGAGAAGCATTGATGAAGCTGAAGGAGGAAGACTTTCAAAAGGCGCTTCGTCATTATTCACTCTTTACACGAATGTTCCCTGAAGCCAAGTTAGCAGCTATCAATGGATTAAAAAAAGATAACCAGGTGGTGGCCATGATAGGGGATGGCGTCAATGATGGTCCTGCGTTAAAGGCAGCACATATCGGGATAGCCATGGGGCAGCGCGGAACAGAAATGGCCAAAAGCGCTGCAGCCCTGATTCTCATGAACGATGATCTCTCGAAAATGGTGGATGCCATTGCTACCGGTCGCCGGATCTACAGCAACCTGAAAAAGGCGATTCAATACATCATCTCCATTCATATACCGATCATCCTCACCGTTTCACTCCCGCTGTTTTTAGGTTGGATATACCCTGATATTTTTACACCGGTGCATATCATCTTCCTTGAGCTGGTCATGGGGCCCACATGCTCTATCGTTTTCGAAAACGAACCAATGGAAAAAAATACCATGCAACAGCAGCCGAGGCCGATGACAGAGACTTTTCTCAACTGGCGAGAGTTGGGCATGAGTATACTTCAGGGTCTGATGATCACACTGGGGGTATTGTTTATGTATCAGTTCACCCTGCAGCATGGCGGCAATGAAGCACAGGTCCGCACTATGGTATTCAGCACCCTGATCTTTGCCAACATCTTCCTGACGCTGGTCAACCGGTCATTTTACTTTTCATTTGTGACCACCTTGCGTTACAAGAATGATTTATTACTTGGGATCATTATGATCACCCTGGCCATTCTCGCGACAATGTTATATGTAGATCCGGTCGCTGTGTTTTTTCAACTGGTCCATCCCGAACCCAAAGACATCGGTCTATGCGCAGGGATTGCTTTTGTAAGTGTCTTTTGGTTTGAAGTAGTTAAGATATGGCGGAGAAGCATGCATGTGCGTTCACTAAAGATAAATCAGCACGGACATAAAGTAAGAAATTCAGGCTGACATAACCAGGTAGCCTAGCCAACTATTCAACTTAGTGGATGGCTAATCTGATAGCCCGGCTCACCGGGGTGTGAATAATCATCAAAGGTACAGTTGGATTTTGCAATGCTTTTTTAGTCACACTGGAGTGGGTTATGTTTTCCATAAACGTGCGGTGATGCGATATCAGGATCACCATGGCCGCTCTTGCCTCCACCGCATATGTATAGAGGGCCTCATGAATCTTCATCTCGCCCGGTTGAAAGGACCTGATATTAAATCCGGTTAATTGATGACGATTGATTACCAGTTTTTCATAAAGCCTCGACTTTAGGACTTCAAACTGATGGTGATCATCCGTCACATGCACAAAATCGTAGAACATGTTATAATTAGACCCGAAGGATAAAATATATTCAAGGGTACCCTCTGTCATCAATTCCTCTGTGAAACCAACTACCACCTTGCCGGGAAATTTTATTTCCGTCTGAGGAGGTACCACGATAACCGGTTTATTACTATACCGACTGACACCAGAGGATACAGTACCAAACAACCGGCGTATTGCATTATCTGTAGCCCTTGTGGCCATGACCATCAGCTCGAAATGACCCCGATCCAGCAACTCAATTAAACTGCTCATGGTTTCACCCACTTCCAGATGTGCTTTCACATGCACATTGATACCTTTGGTTGCATGCTCTGCATTCAGGGTATCCACCAATTCCAGCAGTCCTTTATTGGCATCCTGCAGGAACTGAACATCCAGCGCACCGGCCGAGATAGGGTCATACAGGGTCTGGTGCACATGAGCCAAGGTCAGGCTATAGCCCAAATAATGCGCCATCATCCCTGCATAGGCTATAGCAAGTCTGCTTTCGTCTGAAAAATCAACCGAGACTAAAATGGAATTGATATGCTCACTCAGGATATAATCCATCACATGAGCTACAGTCTCATCAACGTCTCCGTCATGAGGATGCTGGATCACTTTCTGTCCGATCCGAAAGGCAGGCACTGACGCCAGTCCGGCTTTGATAAACTGATCTACATGATTTATTTCAATGATTGTATAGGGCAAATGATGAACTGCCAGGACTTCTTCAAGTTTCTTTTTCAATGTGCTACCGGTAAATCCCCGGATACTATACAATTCAATATTCATTCTGGTGGTCAGCTTTTACGGTTTTACAATCACCCTAACTTGCTTTGATTCTGGCATTATCTTCTTCCACCAGCATCCTGATGATATCAAAAGTGGTAATCATGCCCACTAACTCACCATTGTCTACGATTGGAATAGCATGGAAAAGATTCTCTGCAAAAATCTGCAGCGCCACATTCAACCGCTCAGAAGATTCAAGCGTTGCAATGCCCGTCGTCATTATATCTTCGACTGTGTAGTGGTGCAGCCTGCTGTTTTCTACCAGCTTTTCATAGGGTGTTAATTCAATTCCCCTTAGAAAATGCATAAAATCAGTTTTACTGATCAGGCCTACCAGGGTTGTATATCTCACCACAGGGATGTGATGGATGCGTTGCGAATCGAAGATTTCCTTGACAACTGACATCTTGTCTCCCGGCACTACGGTAACCAACTTTCTTGTCATAAACTTTGAAACAGGTGAGGTAAAATCCATTTGGTTTGTTGATTTTGGTATTAAAGGATGTCCATTTTAACAAATGGGGATATCTATGAATATGATTATTAATTTATTATACAAGTGTTTTTTCTATAATATGATATCAGCACTGGAACCGAGCTGTTGGATGGCTGCTCTTTTGAACTTATTATACTGTGTATCTAAAGTAGTCTAACACTTACATAAAGGTATTTGCTATCAACAGCAGGTAAAATGACACGGGTCACTAATGAAATTGATACTGGTCAGCATATGCCGCCGACGATACTTGTGATATCTTAGTCCCATGTCTTTGTCGTTCCAGTTCCCCGTCATCAATCCCAATGATGTCCTTCAATCGATTGTGGAAACAGCCATTGATGGTATCCTGCTCATCGACACGTCAGGCAATGTGCTCATGGTCAATTCGGCCGTCACAAAGCTCTTCGGGTATGCCCCTGAAGAATTATTAGGCAGGAACGTTTCCATCCTGATGCCTTCTCCTCACCGTCAGTCTCATGACGGATACATTCACAATTACCTCGACACCGGGATTAAAAAAATAATCGGTATTGGCAGGGAGATTGAAGGGCGGCGAAAAGACGGCACCCTTTTCCCAGCAAGGTTGGCTGTGAGTGAGATCATCATCGGTGAGGAACACTACTTTACCGGAATCATCCAGGACCTCACGACAATGAAAGCCGTCCAGTTGGAGATCATCAAGCTCAATCATGAACTTGAAGAAATGGTCAATGAGCGGACTTTAGAATTGCAGGAGGCTGTGAATCTTCTGCTGGACACCAACCAGCAACTTAATCAGTCGATAGAGAAACATAAATCATATGAACTGGCTTTACTGGCGACCAGGGATGAACTGCGAAAATCGCTCGAAAAAGAAAAAGAACTCAACCTGCTTAAATCAAGGTTTGTCTCCATGGCATCCCATGAGTTTAAGACCCCGCTGAGCAGTATCCTTTCATCGGCAGCCCTGATCTCAAAGTATGTGACTACTGATCAGGTAGCTGACCGGAGCAGGCATGTAGACAGAATAAAATCAAGTGTAACCCATCTCAATAATATCCTGATGGACTTTCTGTCTATCACCCGTCTGGAAGAAGGCCAGTTTGTGCCGGTCATATCAAGGTTCTCCCTCTTATCCCTGCTGGAGGAGCTAAAGGCCGAAGCTGAAAGTCTCTTAAAGAAAGATCAGCAACTTAATTGTGAGCACGAATTCGATGATCTGGAGATGAAGTCAGATAAAAATATCCTTCGAAATATCCTTTACAATCTGGTTTCCAACGCTGTTAAGTATTCGGATGAAGGGAAAAAAATAACCTGCCGCATTGCCCTGGATGACGAGTTCTTCAGGATTGAGATCGCTGATCAAGGCATGGGGATACCTCTGGAGGATCAAAAACACATCGGCTCGAGGTTTTTCAGAGCCTCCAATGTGGTCAATGTGCCGGGAACAGGACTCGGTTTGAATATAGTCTTATCTTATCTTCACACTTTGAAAGGCACATTATCCTTTGAAAGCGAACTCGGAAAAGGCACCACTTTTATCATCACTTTACCTATCAGTTATGAAAATTAAAATCCTGATCATTGAAGATAATCACGATGTCAGGGAAAACCTGAGTGAATTGCTAACCTTGTCGGGATACGAGACCCTTACGGCCATGAATGGAAAACTCGGCGTGGAAGCTGCCATGACTTTTATCCCAGACCTTATCCTTTGTGACATCATGATGCCCGAAATGGACGGATATGCGGTGTTGCGAATTCTTTCCAAAAATGAAATGCTGGCAGACATCCCCTTTATTTTCCTGACTGCAAAAACCGAACTGACTGATGTGCGGAGAGGTATGACCCTCGGGGCCGATGACTACATCACCAAACCATTTGATGATGTTGAACTCCTGGACACTATTGAAATGCGACTGAAGAAGCATAAAAACAATGCTTCAGGTGCCAGTGCTTCTCCATCTATTATCAATTTATTGACGGGAGATCAGATCATACGCTCTCTCCCTGAATCCCTCATGGATGGAGAACCCCGCCTTATTCGGAAAAAAGACTTGCTCTTTGCGGAAGGTCAGACCTGCCGTTATGTATTTGTGATAAAATCAGGCAGGGCCATCGCCACGAAGATTGATAACTATGCTAAAGAAGTGGTGACCAGGCTATACCAGTATCCAGCCATTATCGGTGTTGCATCAGCATTTGCCGGAACAAAATATCAGGAGACTGTCAAAGCATTTGAAGATCTGGAAGTGATACCGGTCAAAAAAGAAGAGTTTATTTCGTATGTACTCCATGATCCTTCTGCCGCCTATTATTTTCTTCAGCAGATGGCGTCCTATCAGGTACAAGCAGATGAGAAATTGTTGCTCCAGGCATTTGGTTCCGTCCGCATGAAGCTTGCAGCAACATTAGTTGACCTGTATGCCTTTTATTCGGAAAATGATTCAGCCGTCATACCAGTAGCCCGTGAGGACCTGGCAAGCATGGCCGGAACAGCTAAAGAAACGATCATACGATGTCTTTCTGAATTTAAAGAGGAAGGTCTTGTCTCCATTCAGGGTTCTGATATCATCATTCACGCCGTACAGAAACTAGCTGATTTGCGATACTAACCCCTAATGCAAAGCTAAGAGTGGAATATCTGTATGATAAGCAATACGTCTGGCGATGCTGTATGAAAACAACTCTTTCAGCATTCGTTGCTGTTGTACGCGCATGATCACGATATCAATCTGATTGAATTTCATAAACTCGAGAATCCCCTTTTCTACATCCAGATCATAGTGAACATGAAAAGTGATATCGGTTTGATGCTTAAATGCCTCCTTATATTCCAGCAACTTTACTTTCGTTTTTTCAGGATCATACACATCAATGTGCAGGCAATAAAGATGGCCTTTTAGTCTGCGGGTGATGGCTAGTGATTTCTCGATAAGGTCCATCTCCTCTGTTTTATATTCAAGGGTCAAACCTATCTTCAGAATCCCCTTATAATTGGCTGTATCCGGCACCATGAATACCGGACAGGTAGCTTTTTCAATGACCTTTGCTGCCACACTGCCAAAAAAAATCTCCTTTAGACCCCTGGCACCGGTGGTGCCTATAACGATGATATCGGCATTCGATCCTTTTGCTTCGTCGAGAATCGCTTCCACCACAAAATCCGACTCGTTAAGGGAATAATTGACGTCAATGTGCTCCAGTCTGTTTTCAGTAGCTATCCGTTTAAATGCCTCGATCTCCTTTCTGAAGCGTTCGAATTCACCGATCGTTATTTTATCATTGACACTGTCCATATTTGTTGACTCCTCCACCCAGCTGTGAACCTGAAGAACCTCATATACATGCATGACAGTTATGTTGGCTTCAAGTTGTTCCGCTAGTTTCAATGCGTATACGTACGCATTTTCAGCGGCGTTCGAGAAATCTGTAGGCAGTAAGATTTTCATGAGGATGCATTTTCAACGCTGAATTGTTTTCACTTCATCAAAAGCATACCTGAGCAGGTCCAATGGCGTAATCATACCAACTAATTGGTCAAGATCATTGACAACGGGCAGGGCATGAAACATATTTTCCTTAAACAGGTCCACTGCAATCGTAGCGGAATCCGTATCCTTTAATTTGACAAGTGACTTTGTCATAATTTCAGCGGCCAGAATGGTGGAGAAAATCTGCCGATTGCTCTCTAGTGCTTTCTCGGAATGGAACAAGGTAAAGTGATGTTCCATCCGGTGAATATCCCCCTTGCTGATGATGCCCAGGATTTTTTTACCCTCTACCACCGGAATATGCTGGATATGGTTGGCTATCAATTTGTGTCTTACGGCATCAATGGTCTCATCCGGATCTGCCGTGATGAGATCAATGGTCATAATGTGCTTTACTTCAATCCTCTTATCCATTTGCGATCCATTTGAAAGTGAGACTATACAACAACATACAGGATTAAAAGGATTCCTGATATGCGTAGTTTAACAAATCATGTGTGGTAACGATTCCCACCAATTCTCCATCCTCTACGACAGGAAGTGCGTGTAAAGCATTTGCCCTGAAGATATCCGCAGCCAAGCCAATCGTATCAGCAGGCTCGATGATCAATGGCTCGTGGGTCATGATATCTTCCACTACCAAATCCTTGTACATGTCCTGGCATATCGTTTCACCTGACCACGTGGTCGCCAGCATATGCCGGATCTTGAGATAATCGGTCTTGGAAACAATCCCTACCAGCTTGTTATGGTCGACAACAGGGATATGATGAAAACTGTTCTTTTCAAAAAGTTGATGCACCAGATCAATAGGATCATTAGGTTTAATAATGACGACGGTGCGGGTCATAATCGTTGAAACTGGTTTACTGGAATCCATGTCGTTTTTCTGTAAAATTACGGTATGTCCCTAAATTAAAAAACCGGGGCCCGTCACCGAACCCCGGCATTTGAAATCACACCACTTTTATCGTCTTCACCTTTTCAGGAATCTTTGCCATTTTGGGCACTTTCATTTCCAGAATCCCGTTTTCATAATGCGCAGCAATTTGATCTGCCATTATATTTTCCGGTAGCCAGAATGATCTTTTGAAATTGCGATAGCTGAATTCCAAACGTTTGAAATTTTCAGTTTTTTCTTCTTTCTTTTCCTCTGCAGTAGCACTGATCATCAGGACTCCTCGATCTACCTCAACCTTGAAATCTTCCCTCTTCATACCCGGAGCCGCTACCTCAATGATGAAAAAATCTTTTTCATCTTTGACATTTACAGCAGGGACATCATTGTTCATATCCCAATTCCAGTTTTTGAGAAAATCCTCAGTCTCTGTAAAGAAGTTTTCAACCCAGTTCCTTTTCCCCATCAGTTTTGCCGGTTCATTCCATTTAATGAGTGACATGGCGTTTAAATTTTAGAAGGTTAAATAAAACATGTTTGATGTCCCAAATCTGCGGGAATTCGCAACGCTTTGAAATGACATGGATCAGTCGTATAGATGATCTAAAACGGAACAGATTGAATCAAAGGAGGGGGCAATGGACAATTTGGTATTAGGTAAAAGGGAACTATGCAAAGACGCAATATGCAGAGATGCAAAAAATAGAGATGCAAAAAATCGCGTCTCTACATTTGAACCTTACCTTAGCCTTAGTCTTTCATTAAGAGAGTCCAGTTATATTCCCATCATTATCGATATCCATCCCTTCCGCAGCAGGCACAGAAGGTAATCCCGGCATGCGCATCATTTCACCCATGATAGGGATGACAAAACCAGCACCCGCGGCCACTTCAAACTCCCTGACAGTGATGCTGAAGTTGGTCGGCCTGCCAACTTTCCTTTCGTCATCTGAAAAGGATTTTTGTGTTTTGGCAACACAGATTGGAAATTTATCAAATCCCAGTTTTGCATATTCCCGTAACTGCGACTTTGCCTTGGGCGAATATTCTACCTCGGAAGCACCATAGATTTCTGTTGCCACCCTATTGATTTTTTCTTCGATGGTCAAGCTCCAGTCATATAATGGATGATATTGATTGACACCGGAGGCTATCATGTCCACAACTGCCTGAGCAAGTTCTTTTGTGCCTTCACCACCTTTAGCCCAGCCTTTGGATAGCAGAGCCTTTGTGCCCAATGTCTGACATCTTTCCTTTACGTAGGCCACTTCTTCATCGCTGTCTGAAATGAAACTGTTAATCGCCACGACCGGGGTGAGGCCAAATTTTTTGCAGTTTTCAATATGCTTTTCAAGATTCTCAAATCCTTTCTTCACCCTCGTCAGATCAGGTGTATTGTACTCTTCTTTTTTAGCCCCACCATGATGGCGTAGTGCACGTATCGTAGCGACCAATACAATGGCCTTTGGCTTGAGACCTGCAACAGGACATTTCAAATCAAGGAATTTTTCTGCACCAAGATCGGCGCCAAATCCTGCTTCGGTCACTACATAATCACAAAGGGACATGGCCGTCTTGGTCGCAATGATCGAATTGGTGCCCTGTGCTATATTGGCAAATGGTCCTCCGTGTATGATCGCCGGATTACCTTCAAGCGTTTGTACGAGATTGGGCTTGATAGCATCCTTTAGCAACATCGCCATCGGTCCCTGAGCATTTAATTCGCGGGCGTAGACTGGTTTCTTGTCATTCGTGTACCCGATAAATATGCTCCCCAATCTATTTTTTAAGTCCTCAAAATTTTTGGAGAGACAAATGATGGCCATCACCTCTGAGGCAGCGGTGATATTGAAGCCATCTTCCCTCATGATTCCGTTAGCAGAGCCGCCGATGCCAATAATGATATGACGCAGCGCCCGGTCATTCATATCCATCACCCGCTTCCAGACGATCGTACGTGGATCGATATCGAGTTCTTTAGTTTTGTATTGCAGTCTGTTATCAATCAATGCGGACAGCAGATTATTTGCCTTTTCTATAGCTGAAAAGTCACCGGTAAAATGCAGGTTGATATCCACCATCGGTATGACTTGCGAATAACCACCGCCGGCTGCTCCGCCCTTGATCCCAAATACAGGCCCGAGAGAAGGCTCTCGCAGCGCCACACCGGCTTTCTTACCTAACTTATTTAAACCATCACACAAACCGATCGAAACGGTAGTCTTTCCTTCACCCGCAGGTGTCGGGCTGATCGCTGTCACAAGGATCAGATTGCTCCTCTCAATTTTCTCTTCATCAATGAGTGTGAGCGGAAGCTTGGCTTTATATTTTCCATAGTATTCCAGGTCATCTTCGGGAATGCCTAGTTTATCTGCAATGGTCTTTATATGCCGAATAGGGGCACTCTGGGCTATTTCGAGGTCAATATTGACCTCTTTTGCTGCGGTCTGGTTTGTCATATGATTTGATGTTATGTCCAGTCGTAAGCAAACTCCTTGCCAGTACCGAACAATCCGGGAAAAATACAATTTACATCTACATTACAGGCTATCCGATCACTTTTTTACCATCAGTTACCTGAAACTCAGACTGCTTAAACGAAAAGAAGGCAGTTTATGAGAAAACTGCCTTCTTGAAATAAAACCTTGAAATATTGCTACACTTGAATTCTCCAGGGTGCTTTGTCGTCTGCGCGTACTGTGCAAACTGACCCTTCTTTTATGCACCTCGTAGACTACACACCTAATTCCAGATGCGTGTAATATTAAATCCAATGAGGAATTCTCCATCCTCAAAGTTGTTAGAATTGAACATATTGTTAGCCTGTGGTACTATGTTGTAATAGTTTCCCGCAAAGATCTGGAAGGTATGAGAACTCGTACCCAATTCCAAACCAAAAGAAATATTAGGATTTGGATTGTTGGTGTAATGTTGTGTAATTGGTTGATCATAGTTAGCAATAATGGATATAGTATTGCTTACTTTATACCGGCCAGCCACTGCAATAGCAAAATGATTGTTCTCCATAGTTCCCTGTATTTCATCGTTCTCATCATAGTAGCCTTCTACGGCGTTAAAATGTGAGAGGCTTGGGGAAACCTGCACAGAGAAATCCTCAGTGACCTTTCTGGCGATGATCAACTGATTGAAATAGGAATATCGGTCAGAGCTATTGGCAAAATTTTCCACCTTACGCGTATCAATAGCCACGTTGCCATAATACGTCAGGCTGATAGGCCATCCACCTTTACGCGCTTGCTTTACCAAAGCATATTTAACATCAAAATCCCAGGTATTGTGATATTTGGTAAAACCAAATCCGACCATCAGTTTCTCGACCGGGGTATAACCGAAACCCAAACGAATATTAGATGGGGCATACAGACCCCAGAAATCCTCATATCCATTCTCAACCGTTCCAAACCGGTGCTGGATGGCAAAGTCAAAGGATCCTTTGACAGGCACCATGACCGTCTGGTTGTCAATCAGCCAGTTTCCCAGAAACGTGTTTTTTACAGGCCGTAAATCTTTACCGCCCATCGTATCACTTGCCATATCATCTTGCGCGATGGCAGGAACAAGAATCCCGACACACATCAGAACAACAGCAAGCAAATAGTGAAGTGATTTTATATTAATTTTCATGATATACATATTTATCTTGGTTATTAGTTTTCAAGTGCCCCTTGTTGTATCCAGGCAAGCACGATAGATGTATTAAGCGCATCTGAACCTGAGGGCGGCATAGGTACCGCCTCAAGCCCTTTCATCCAGCGGTATAACTCACTTTCCTCCGGCGCCCCCGTGTTAATGTAACCAACAGTGGTTAAGGAAATATATGCATTGGCCGGGGATAGATCCGGTTTAATGCCTCCTGGGTTATGGCACCCGGAAGTGTTGCAGTCCGCATTGAAAATGGGAATGACATCACCGGTAAAACTCACTTCTCCCGTAAAGTCCCCAGCCGGATAGATTACAGCATCGTTGTAACATCCCCAACCTGCAAAGAGGGTAAACGCGAGCATGACCGTGAGCATTTGAAATCGTGATTTTTTCATCACATACATAATTAAGAGATTAGTAAATACAGATTCTTCAAAACAGATTGTCAGCTCTGCCTGTGACAGAGCTGACGATGTATTTACTTCTTGAATTTTAAGAGCAGGTTAGACTTAATGGAATGTGCTATCTGCGCATTTTCAAATACGGCAAATCCAAAATACTGATCGCTGAGGGAAGCAAAATCAATATCATAGGTATTATCCGCCGTTGTTAACGCCCTGGAGATTTCGAGTACCCATCCAGTGCCGGTATAGTTAGACCTGCAGCTAATATCACCTTGTGAGCCACCATATCCTCCGTCTTTAAGAACGACCCCGGCAACTGCCTTTGTACCTAATCCAGCACCCTTTCTCTGAAATTCGACATCCGTGTTAGGATCAATTGTTGTCCCATCACTCAAGGTAAGAACACCATTTGCATCAACGGCTGTAACTAATTTAGCAACACCACCGGCTGCAAATTGAGATTCAAGGATCCAGTAATAATTTGCCCCAGGATTAGGAATAACATACTTGGGCACATTGATGTCTGCTGTTCCATTGTTGAGTTTTTGTGTATTGCTATAATACACATCAGTACCACCAACATCCCCTTTTCTCCCATTCGGATAGGTATTATCCTGAAACTGGTCGTGAATCTGGTATCCCGCGTTTACACCACCCCGCACTGACTTCCAATGCCACATGTCAATTTTCTCAGTAGGATAATTGGTATAGTGGCGGCTTGATCCATCAGCTGCTGGCAGCCCGGTATGACATGACTTATAGCATGTTCCGCTGTTCCAACCACTGACGGAATTATTAATATTCCACAGCATTGCTACTTTATCCTCATAGAACGGAACCCTTGTGCTTCCACCATTTGTTGCAGCATCAAAATCATAAGTACCCTTTTCCTGTACCCAAAGCTTTGATGTAGGGTTGAAATACCATGGCTGACGCGCAAGTGACTGTGTTGGGTCCGCCCATTCGGCAAGGAAATAAATATTTGATTCATCATATGCGGAGCGCAGGGTTACGGATGGGATAATATTTCCTGTATACCCCCTGAAAATATCACCGGTAACTTCCGGTACCACCGTGCTGAATTCCAGCTTAGGTGCATCCGCCCATATAGCATCAATAGTGCCATCGATCACTGGAGGTGTCGTAACGGGAATAGATTCCAGGTTTTGGCCACTGATTGTAGGTGTATCGATTACAGTATCATCATTGGTACAACTCGCGAAATAAAGAGATGCCATTCCGGCAAAGACCATGATAAACAGGACCGTTTTCATTTGATTTAGGTGCAAGTTCATTGATTTATAATTTAATTGTTAATAAATAATTAATACTATTCACTAACAAATGTAAACGCACCCCATATGGAAGGTTATGATCTTCATCATCTATACCAATGATCTTAATTACATGTATATCCTGTACATAAAACCCTGACAGGTATAAAAATAATCTGCAGCAGGTGTTTATATACGCAACAACACCTTAATGTTTAGAAAATATATTAAATGGAGGTTACAACCAAATAGTAATCTCTTTTCGGAGTTATCAGAAAACAACTGGGGACTAATAACCTGGCTATAGGGATAGCTTATTATAAAAAAAACCTAAAATTAAAAGCGATTTATTGGCTTATGGCTACAATGCCTTAATGCTTTGATTTTCAAAATTTGGTATCCGCTATTCAAGGAACCTTCCATCCCTGTAGATCAATTTCCCATCCGCATAGATCTCTCCTCCATTCTTCATATTGGAAATCATGTCCCAATGCACTGAGGATTGATTCTTTCCACCGGTTTGCAGATAAGATTGACCGACAGCCATATGGATGCTGCCCCCGATTTTTTCATCGAAGAGAATATTTCGTGTTGCACGTTGTATCCGGTAATTAGTACCAATCGCTACCTCGCCAAAATAACGTGAACCATCTATGGCAAATACCTGATCAAGCACTTGCTGCCCCTCCTCTGCTTCCCATTTCACCACCTGACCTTTTTCAACTGTGAGCGTGATACCACGCACATCATGCCCACTGTAAACAGATGGAAAATCAAAATGAACTACACCTTCTACACTATCTTCTATAGGCCCGGTAAAGACTTCTCCTGACGGCATGTTAGCACGTCCATCGCTATTGATCCAGATACGGTCTTTGACCGAAAATCGGATATCTGTTTTTTCATTTTTGTACGTGATCTGATCGCAGGTATTTAGAAAGTCAACATAGCGTTGTTGTGTTTTCCTCACCTCCAGCCAAGCAGCAACAGGATCATCTTCATCGAGACGACATGCTGCAAATACAAACTGAGCATACTCTTCAAGCGTCATACCGGCTGCAGCCGCTGATGCCTCTGTAGGATATTGACAGAGGCTACGTACCAAAGTCTTATCCGCAGTTCTGGAAAAATAAAACTGATTGGCCTTTGCACCTGCTGCTGCTCTCCTTTTCTTTTGTTCAGGCGTTGCAGGCAGATCCTCATGAAGGTCGTATGGCGCGCGGATCGCAAGGTAGGCATCAAAATGCTCCATGGCATATAGATGAAAAGCCGACTCCATGTCAAGCACCGGTCCCTTTGCTTCGAGCCAATATACAAATGCTTTGTCGCGAAAACTCAGGTCGTACTCTACAGCCACGCCGGACTTCGTAGCTTCACGATGAATCTCCAATAATAAAGGCTCTGCCAGAAATGTACTGGAGACAAACAACCGCTGTCCTTCCTTGATCTGAAGGCAATAATGTAAAAGGAGATCTGCATATTTCTGCAGCAACACCCCGTCAGGTGTATAGGAATGTTTCATGCTATTTACTTTACCACTCTTTTGGACGATAGGGATACCGCAGTTCGTAGGCATCATTGATACTGACCGTGAGCATTTCACGCAATTTGTCAATGTTTTCGCCGGTCACTGCGGAGATTAAGATGGTTTCGACGCTGAACTCGTTTCTTAATCTATCCTGGATCTCTTCTTCAATCTGCCCCTTGATATCATCTTCCAGGAAGGCATCAAAGTTGAATTTGCGGTACTGATCTATTTTATTGAGCACCATGATCGTGGGCTTCTGCTCTACTTTGATCTCCAGCAGGGTCTGGTTTACCGCACTGATGTGATCCTCATATTGTGGATGCGAGATATCGACTACATGCAATAATATATCAGCTTCGTGTACTTCATCCAGCGTGGATTTAAAACTCTCCACCAAATGGTGAGGTAGTTTACGAATAAATCCCACGGTATCACTCAGTAAAAAGGGCATGGTACCAAAGACAATCTTTCGCACGGTCGTGTCCAGGGTGGCAAATAATTTATTCTCTACAAAAACCTCACTCTTACTCAACACATTCATCAAGGTCGATTTACCAACATTCGTATAGCCAATCAAGGAAACACGAATGAGTTCTCCCCTGCCTTTCCGCTGGGTGATGCTTTGCTGATCTATCTTCTCCAGTTTCTTTTTCAGCAAAGCGATCTTATCGCGTACGATACGACGGTCAGTCTCGATCTCCTGCTCACCGGGACCACGCATCCCGATACCCCCGCGCTGTCTTTCAAGGTGAGACCAGAGTCCACGCAGACGAGGCAACAAATATTGTAACTGAGCTAACTCAACTTGAGTGCGCGCCTGAGCTGTCTGAGCCCTGGCGGCAAAAATATCTAGGATCAGGCTCGTCCGATCGACGATCTTGACCTTCCATTCTTCCTCCAGAATATTCGTCTGCTTGCCGGTCAGATCATCATCAAATATCGCGAGATCAATTTCATGCTCTTCTATGTATTTACCGATTTCCTGCACTTTGCCACTGCCGATAAACGTTTTCGAATCCGGCTTCGCCATTTTCTGAATAAATCGTTTAGCTGTATCTGCCCCGGCTGTCTGTGCCAGAAACTCAAGTTCATCGAGATACTCAGTGACTTTCTCTTCGGTTTGCGGAGGCTGTACGACCCCGATCAAAACCGCTCGTTCATTATGCGGACCTTCCTGGAGTTTTTTCTTTTCCCCGAGGTTCCATTTGTTTTTTGCTAATGCCATGTACGGGTAACAATGATTTAATTGGTAAAGTTATTAATAATAGATTATAGGCTTATGAGCTTATAGGCTTATGAGCTTATGGGGGTTAGGAGGTCAATGGGGTGCAGGAAATTGATGCAAATTAAAAATTTGCAGACGCACAAGCGTAGATACAATCCACGTTAACCATGGGTCTAAAAACTAAAATCTATAAACTATAAACTATTTCCTCGCAAGCCACATCTCCGGATTCAACTTCGTCTTATCCTGCCAGATCTCCAGATGAAGCTCCGGCTCTTCGTTGCCGAGATAGCCGAGCAACTGACCTGTGGTCACCGTATCTCCCTTCTTGACAGAGGAGCTGATCAATTTAGAGTAGACCGTAAAATACAAGCCATGCCTCACCATGACCATGTAGTCATAGCCGGGGATTTTAGTGACGGAGGCAACGGTACCGGAGAACAAACTCTTCACGGCTGCCTTTTCTTCTGCCTTGATATCAATGCCGTTGTTCTGCACTTTGATTCCTTTGAGCACTGGATGCGGATGTTCACCGAAGCGGTCTGTGATCAGTCCTTTGCTGACAGGCCAGGGCAGCTTTCCTTTATTGGCAGAAAACTGCTCGTTGAGCGCTTTCGTTTCAGGTGCTGTGCTCAGGCCTGAGCTTGTCATTTTTTTTGCTTCTACACTGATCAGGCGAGTGATTTCGTCATCGAGCTTTTTCTTTTTCTCCTGCGTACTCGCCAGCTGCGATTTCAGTTTCTTTTCTTCTTTGCCCAGATCATTGACCAGTGACTGCTGCGATTTCTGTTCGGCCAGGATTTCTTTCTTATGTAGTTCTTCTTCGTTAAACAGGATGGTCTTTGCTTTTTTATTTTCTTCAAGCTGGACGATCAGGATCTGGTGTTTTTCCTTTTTCTCAGAGAGATATTTCAATTGCCTCAAGACGTAACTTTTGTACTGCCGTAGATAGACCCATCTGGTCAAAGCCTGGCCAATGGACTGTGAACTGAGGAGATATATCCAACTAGGTTGAAGTTGACTGCGGATATAAGCTGTCCGAAGGGCATGTGATAACCTGGACTCCGTCTGCTGGATAGCCAATGCAGCTTCTGTCATTCCTTTTTCCTGTTGTTCGGCTTCCCGGTCGACCTGGCTGATTTCCTTATTGATGGATTCCAGCAATTCCTGGCGCTGCCGGATCTGGGCATTGAGGGCTTTGAGCTGGTTGACGGTTTTGGTTTTGCTCTTTTGGGTCTTTTGCAGGATATTCGTGGTGGACTTGATCTGGCTTTCAAGCGCCTTCCGCTGAGCCTCTAATTCACTGCGATCCTTCTGGGCCGAGCCAAGCAGGGAAAAGAAAACAAAACTTAGTGTAAGAAACAGTTTTCCAGACACATTATATTTTTTCATAATGTGAAGGTATGGAAAAAGGAAATTCCTGGGGCACATCTATGGTCATTTCCGTGTATTCGAGGTCAAATATGTTGGGTTTGCCATCGATCACCAGGGTATTAGACCTGGTATAAGGAAAACGCTGACCTGAGTTAGTCTTCTTATAATCCGAATAGACTGAAGACCATTCCCTGGCCAAAGGGTCTGTGATGAGCGACCTGATCAGCAAAGAAGATGCATCAAACCAATGCTGCGCATTCATACCGGTGGTGGATTGAATAAAAACCGAACCATCTGGTTCCACCATCGAATTTTTAATCATTGGTGGCATATAAGCCCCTGCCGTAAAGACCCTGGAGAACATATCAAAATCTGCAGGCACATTATACTCTTCAAGGAATTCTTCAGTACGATACACGGCATAGGAGCGTTCAAACCTGTTGATAAAAAAGGCTGAGTCAGGCGTGATCAGCATCCTGCCAATTTCAAAACCCAGTTTCTGTATCTGCACCCAGATGATTTTGTCGTGCAGTATACGCACATTGACCTTTGCACTGAGTCGTTGTCCATCCCAGTCGATTTTACCCTGTCCCGAAGCTGCAAACCATGTGTAGGGCAGTTGTGTCTCTATGACCTTTTTCAACATGGCAGCTGTTTCCGCGGACACAATTTCTTCCGTTTCAGGCTTATACCCATCCGTCAGACCTTGTTTGCTTTTACAGGCCACCGTCGCTGAAAGCAGGATAATACATATGCTGTAGATGGTGTATTTATTCATAAGGTCTTTAGCTATAAGACGATTGCATTCTATTTATGTAACAATCGAATAGTCTTATTGTGCCCTGGGATCGGAAATTTTCCCTTTTAGCATTGGATCATTACATCCGGCATCTAGTGCTTTTTGCCACATGCCTACCGCTTCTTCTGTATTTCCAAGTTTGATGAGGATGTCACCAGCCAGGTTATACGCATCTCCGTATGGATCAGCTTTCAACACCTCCTGTACCGAAGCATAGGCCCCTTTGTATTTCTTCTGATTGTAGAGCACCTGGGCCAGTATTTCATGCACCATTGGAGTTAAGCTTCCGTGTGCCAGAGCCTTCTCTGTCATCGAAAGTGCCTTCTCACTTTGTGAAATTCTACGGCTCAGCATCAGGCTGTAATGTGCGAGCGTTTCAGGACTTTTAGGATCAATAGTCAACGCCGATTCAAATGCATTCGACGATTTTTCCAGTTCGCCTGATTCATCATATGCCAGTCCAATGATGTTCAATACAGCGACCTTTTGCCCGGCATTTCTTCCCGTCATGAGTAAGGCTTCGTTCAGCACTTCAATGGCTTCCCTGTATCGTTCCTTTTTATATAACCCGAAACCGGATGTATAGTAGAGATATGCCTGATTCGGAAAATTTGAAATGGCTAATCCAGATTGACGGATGAGCTCGTCATATGAGCGCTGATCTAAAAGCATGGCGAGTAGCTGCTCCCATACAACATAGACACTTCCATTCAGGAAGGTGGATTGGGTATAAGCCTCAATCGCAGGCTGTCTGCGGCCAAGGATTGATAACACATCTCCATGAATCGCATATGCTTTTGCATCCTTAGGGTGTGCGTTGATCAACTCCCGGGTCAAGCCTACCAATACATTACCTAAAAGGGTGTCCCGTGTTTTTGACAGATCAACCACGTAAGGGATCAGTTCTTTGATCTTGATATCGGGATCAACTCCCGGGTTAGACATCACAGGTGATATCGACTTGAGATAGCCGATGTCATCACCCTCCTGCTTTTCCGAATTTGCCATAGCAAGTTTTGCCCTTGAATTTTGCGGATCTATAGCAAGTACATCCCTGTAATATTGCTTTGCCTTGTCTTCCTGGTCGGTCTTACGGGCATAGGATGCTGCGAGAAATTTATAGTCCGTATTTACCGGATATACCATGGTGAGTTTATGCAAAGCTGCCAATGCTTCGTCCGTCCGGCCCGATCTATCAAGTGTTTCAAACCTTGTGCGGGTGATGGATTCAGTAAGTCCCCTCGCATGTTCATATTGATCCAACAATTTCAGCAACCGCTCTTCATCACCGGTTTTTTTGCAAAGGCTGATCTGCATTTCGTAATAATGGGGATTATGAGGGCGCAGCAAAATCAGACGGTCATACATTGCCATTGTAGCAAAGAGGTCGCCGGATTTTTCCCGGATGTCGGCCTCCATCAGCAGGTACCACTCGTTATCAGGTTCGATCCGGATAGCTTTATGGATATAGCTTATCGCATTACTATAATCACCGGTAGCCGCAAGTGTCCGGGAGAGCTCATAACATGCTGCACTGTTCTGCACATCCTCCTCCAGGATGGCACGAAACAATGCTTCTGCCTTTTCCCAATCACCGAGCAGGATATATTTTTTGCCATCGATCAGCTTCTTCTCAATGGTCACCTGGGAGGTTGTGGGCCTGGATGTCTGGGATGAAATATGGGAAGGGCATATCAGGACTACACCTGTGAGCACAAGGACAGTAAAAAAGATATGTAACCGAAAAATGAAATTCATCCAGGTAGATATTGGTAAACCGGCATGTTACAAAACGAATTAAAAACGCCTTTCGGTATTTTCAGCAGAAATTCAATCCACTAACGTGAGTTTGAGCATATTGGTTCTGTACTTTTTGTGCATCGGCATACTGCCCGTATTGATGACGATGTCGCCCTGACTTACTTTTCCGGCGGCTAGCAGGATATTGACTACATCATAAATGGTCTCGTCTGTCGTCGTAAACTTGTCGTAGAAAAACGTCTGGACACCCCACACCAGATTAAGCGTATTGAGGATATCGTTTCGCTCAGAAAACACGTAAATCTTACTGTGAATAGGTCTGTAGGAGGATATCTTGAAAGCTGTAAACCCGGAAGTGGTCATCCCGATGATGGCTTTAGCATCTACATCCTGCGCCATGCGGGCAGCATGATAGCATACCGTATCTGACCAGAATGTCCTTGACTTAGGGGATGGTACTGAAAACTGAATAGCCGGGGAATAGTGCTTTTCGGCCTCCGCGATGATTTTATTCATGGCTTCCACGACTTTGACTGGGTGTTTGCCTACTGAAGTTTCAGCGCTGAGCATCACGGCATCTGTTCCATCTAATACGGCATTAGCCACATCTGTGATTTCTGCTCTTGTGGGGCTTGGATTATTGATCATAGAATCCATCAACTGGGTGGCTACGATGACCGGACGAGACCGCTCTATGCAGAGTTTGATGATATCTTTCTGGATCGTCGGCAGTTTTTCCATGGCCACTTCTACAGCGAGGTCACCGCGGGCGATCATGATCCCATTAGCCTGCTTGACGATCTTGCGGATATTTCGCACCGCTTCAGGCTTTTCGATCTTGGCGATCGTCTTGGCCGGGTGATTCGCGGCGTCGATGAGTTCTTGCAATTCGACGATGTCCTCTGCACGACGCACAAAAGACAGGGCGATCCAGTTGACCGGCTGTGTCAGAATAAAATCCAGGTCTGCATGATCTTTTTCGGTAATGGAAGGGATGGAAAGGGCTGTATCCGGCAGATTGACCCCTTTTTTCGAACTCAGGATGCCTCCAAAGATAATCTTGAGGCGAACTTCCCTTTGCCTGTCAGTAGAGATTACCTCCAGCACCAGCTTACCATCGTCAAGCAAAATCCGCTCTCCGGCTTTGACCTCCTTCGGAAAATTGTCATAGCTAATGTACACGAGCTCAGCGGTTCCGGGGCATTTTTGGGTTGTAAATATGATTTCCTTCCCGTTTTCAAGTAGGACTTCCTTTGATTCTATATTGCCTATCCTGATCTTTGGCCCCTGGAGGTCAGCTAGAATACCAACATGGAAATCATACTCCTTGTTGATCCGCAGTATATGGTTGATGACTTCCTTATGTTCTTCATGGGTGCCATGGGAAAAATTCAGCCTGAATACGTGAACGCCTTCTTTTGCGAGGGCCAGGAGCACCTCATAAGATGAGCAGGCGGGGCCTACCGTGGCCACAATCTTGGTATTCTGATGCATAATAGAGTAATGTATTTAGTAGTCTGATTTTCAAAAATTTCAGGTGCGAAGCTATAACCTCGCTTTTGTTCGTGCAACTCAAGGCCTGACAGGATAAAATTTTGTTGAGAAATGCCGGAATCCGAAAAGTCGGGATTACTTTTGCATCCGGCCAGGGCAAAAGTAGTCGCCCATAACAATGGCTAGTTTCTTTTGGCACAAAAGCCAATACTTTATTTACTTTTGCAACCTTAATCAAACACAATTATTATGTCAGACATTGCTGAAAGAGTGAAGAAAATCATCGTTGACAAGTTAGGCGTTGACGAATCTGAAGTAACATCAGAGGCGAGCTTCACCAATGATTTAGGAGCAGATTCACTGGATACTGTTGAGCTTATTATGGAATTTGAGAAAGAATTTGACATCTCTATCCCTGATGAGCAGGCCGAAAACATCCAGACCGTTGGCCATGCCATAGAATATCTGGAGTCCCAGGTTTCTGCATAACCGGAGACCTTGGAATTGAACTTTTACAGATCCACAGAGGGGTAACTCCTCTCTGTGGATGTTTTATTTTAGGGATTCCGGCCTACTGCCGGGGCTTTTCATTTGAACTTTCCGGAGTAACTTTAGCCAACAGAAGGATTTAATTCAATCCTTCCCGGGAAGAACGTGATAATACCGGTGTTTTGCCTGAAAAGTCATGTGCCACGGGAGTTTGAGGCGCTAAATGCCTGCTAATAACGGCCCAACTTAAGGATATTACATACGCATAACAACTAACATCATCTCTGTATGTCGAAAAGAGTAGTCATCACCGGAATAGGCGCTTTAACGCCAATCGGAAACGATATTTCTTCCTTCCTCGATGGCCTTAAAAAAGGCGTGAGCGGGGCCGGCAAAATCACCAGATTTGATGCCACCGGCTTCAGGACAGAATTTGCCTGTGAGGTCAAAAACTTTAATCCTGAAGATTTTCTGGACAGAAAAGAAGTCAGGCGTATCGACCCATTTGCTCAATATGCAATGGTGGTAGCTGATCAGGCGATCCTGGACAGCGGCATCAACCTCGAAACAGTTGACAAATCGAGGGTCGGAATCATCTGGGGTAGCGGCATAGGCGGCTTCACCACCTTCGAAGAAGAAATTGAAGGAGCAGGCCGGGCTGTCGGTGTACCCAAATACAATCCATTCCTGATACCAAAGCTGATCGTCAATATCGCCGCAGGGCATATCAGCATTAAGTACGGGTTCTCCGGTGTCAATTTTGCTACTGTATCAGCTTGTGCGTCAGCTAATCATGCCTTGATCATCGCGGCAGACAATATCCGACTTGGACGGGTAGATTATGTCGTCTGTGGTGGATCTGAGGCCGCAGTCACCCGAGCAGGTATCGGAGGTTTTTCAAGCATGAAAGCCCTTTCTACCAGAAATGATGATCCGCTGACCGCTTCAAGGCCTTTTGATAAAAACAGGGATGGCTTCGTCCTGGGCGAAGGTGCTGGCGCTCTTATCCTCGAGTCGTACGAATCTGCCAAAGCAAGAGGTGCTAAAATCTATGCTGAGCTCCTCGGATCCGGCATGAATGCAGATGCCTACCATATCACTGCCCCCGAGCCAACAGGTAAAGGTGTGATCCAATGTATGCAGTATGCTTTGAAAGAAGCAGGACTCAGCACCAGCCAGATTGATTATATCAATGTGCATGGCACCTCTACGCCACTGGGTGATGTGGCAGAGACCAATGCGATCCAATCAGTTTTTGGCCAGGATGCCTATGGAATCAATATCAGTTCGACCAAATCCATGACAGGCCATTTACTGGGCGCTGCAGGGGCTATCGAAGCTATTGCTTCCATCCTGGCGCTCAATCACAATTTTATACCCCCTACCATCAATCACTTTGAAGATGATCCTGAAATTGATAATAGGCTCAACTTCACATTTAATGAAGCGCAACAAAGGGATGTTAAAGCAGTGATGAGTAATGGCTTTGGATTTGGAGGTCACAATACATCGCTTATCTTTGGACGGGTCTAAGACCTTACTATGTGATATCTTGTGATCAGGAAATTCTATAATCATTATTTTTCTTCCGACAAGCAGTTTGCTCGTAGTGTAGCGAACATCGTAGGCTTTACGCCCAGTAACCTCCAGATTTTCAAGCAGGCCTTTAGTCACAAATCAGCTTCTGATCCGAAACTGCATACCGTCACCAGCAATGAAAGGCTGGAATATCTTGGCGATTCTATCCTGAGTACTATCGTCGCCGAATACCTTTTTCAAAAATATCCTAACAGCAATGAAGGCTTCCTCACCAAGATGAGGTCCAAAATTGTCAAACGAAAGACCCTCAATCGCATCGCGGACGATATGGGCATCGACGTGGTGCTGCAGGACAACAATGACACTCGCCTCAGCGATTCGATGAAAGGAAATGCTTTAGAAGCTTTAGTCGGTGCCATCTATCTGGAAAAAGGATTTGACAAGACAAAAGAAATCGTCGTCAAAAAAATCCTCCGCCGCCACCTCAACATCCAGGAGCTCGAAGACAATGACGATAACTACAAGAGCCAGCTTCTCGAGTTCTGTCAAAAGAATGGCAATGATATCGATTACCGCGTCATCGAGCGCTTCAAGATGGAAAACCGTGACCGATTCAAAATAGCTGTTTACGTTAACGGCAAAGAGATCGCCAGCGGGGAGGACTTCAATAAAAAATCTGCCGAACAGAATGCTTCGTTTAAGGCGTTGAAGAGTCTGGGGATAGAAGTATAAGGCGTAGGCTGAGGCTAAGCAAATTTTTATTTAAAGATATGCCGTTGCAGGAGTTTGCTCCTGCAACAACATGGAAAATCATCGAAAGGCCCGCAGGGCCATGCAAAAATCTGACATTTGAAGGCTGTCTATTGCCTCCTAGCCCCCTGAAAGGGGTAAAGCATCTTCTTTATACGCTATTCGACTGAAACTACTTCTGCTCAGAACAATCATCGAAAGGCCCGAAGGGCCATGTAACAATCTGACATTTGAAGGCTTAGCCTTCAAATCAATATTTCGAATCCTATACCAATGATAAATTATGTAAGGCAGGTTGCGCCTGCCAGGTAAAAAATAAAAATTTGACTAATCGTCCCGGCACCAATCAAACCTGGAAGAGAAAAAATATAGCTACTCAGTTGTCATTAGTTAATAATGGATTCCAATTTAGTTGAAATTCTGTCATAGGATCGCCTTCCATCAGATGACGAACCATACCACTGAGGCTACCGATGTCTTTATGCATGTCGGCAGCCGCCTTGACAATCTGGACCTCAGCAAACTGTTCCCTGGAATACATTCCATTAAGTTTGCTCTTCCAGTAATAAAATATGCTCGACGAAGTTTGTGCAAATCACAATAGGACTGAATGGTCAATGAAGATTTTGCTTGCTTGTCGATATGGCGATGCCACAATGTTTCTTTATCTTTCATACGGGCAAAGGAAACGACTCAAAATGGCTTTCACAAGATAGTGTTAGCCGGGCGGATACGAAGTGCCTTAATTTGATATTGTCTGCAATAGATATTTGATATACGCTGGATCAAATTTTGAAACGCCTTTAATAACAAATTCTAAATTATAATTTAGTAATATATAATTTGGTACTGAATCAAAGTAGTACTCTGCAAATACTTTAGTTGATTCATCATGATTTAATTTCAATTGGATAAGGTTGGAGAAATTGTTCTCAGATAAATAATTCTTCCAATTTGCTTTAGAATCTCCAATATTAATAGCCAGAACAACAATACTATCTCTATTATTGAATGCAAATTCATCCATTTTAGACATATTTTCTATGCATGGCTTACACCAAGTAGCCCAAAAATCAATTAATATTAAAGGTTTTCTAAAATCACTAAGTAAGACTTTATCTCCTGATGTTGATTCTGAAACAAAATCATATGGTTTCTGTAATTTCAGTTTCCTAATCTTAGTGACAAGTCGCTCACGAAGTATACTTAATAAATACTCGTTTGGAAGCGAATAAGTAATGCTTTCTAACGCCAGGACTAGGGAATCAAGTCCTGTTGTTGTATTTGTCAGATAGATCATGTTGTTAAAGCTCGAATACGACAACAGTTGATATAAATTTGGATAATTCCGTACTAAATCTAACAATACTGTCTTTTCAGGAAAGTCTAAATTATGATACCAGCGACCATCATATTGCTCCTGTGGCAATAAGTTTAAATATTGATTCTGCAAAAATATATCTGTAAAAATTGCAAAGCAATTATTATAAGATCTTGAACGACTTTCGTCCAAAATTGTATCCTTTCCAAAGGAATCCAATATTGCATAGAGTTCTGGGTAATGTTCCCTATTTCCTTTCGAAAGAGCTCTAAATAATTCACTATATTTCCTTCCGATGGACTCAGCAATAAATAATCTTGTAAAATCATCATCAAGTAATTTCTCCTGTGATTTTGTAAAAGCAAGTCTTTCTTGGAAAGTAGTTAAAATAATACCACTTTTTTCTTCAATAGAAAGGTCGTCAATACTAGATATTCTTATAATATCCGTACTGAGACCTTCAGAAAAAAGCAAATTATTTTCAGCATTATGGTCGCCTGTAAAAATGATGTTCTGTCGATTAACTATTTCCAGATAAATAGAGTCACCTGGTTGGCAGTATATGCGCAAAACGTCATGAGCAAATGAAAATATTATTAGTTTAGGAGAATCCAACAAAAATTCAAACACAAAATCTCCATTGCTATTTGTAATGGTAGAACCAATATGTTTTGGCTGATCCTCAACAAGTGTATTTTCATAATACCCTATTGAAGCCTCAATATTACGTTGATATAAAAATATTCCGGCAATTCGCGTAATATCAGCCTGCCTTCCATGCATAGTCATCGATAACATCTGAAGGAATATATATATTTTAAGTATACGTATGTTTTTTAAAGAAATTTGGTTTGATTTATTTTCGGATCTCATGCTCAGCTTTGAAGTGAATGGAATTTATAATTAACATTGTATCTATAATTAAGCATATAAGAGCGCCTCTAATAGCTATCCACTGTGGAATCACTATATTTAAAACGTGTAATTATTAGATATCCACTAGGTTGAAGGCCATAAAAGGCGCTCTTAATTATATGTCTTAAAAACATAACTCTATCATAGGGTAATTATCCACCACCACCTGCTGAACCACCTGCTGCCATTACAGTGTTTGGCCAGGACATTTTACAATCCTCCACCCAATAACTACTGTCAGTACAATCAGTTTCATAGGACCCGAGATTAGTCCCTTGGGCATCTTTGCAATATACCCAAATACCACCTAATACAGATTTTTGGTTCTGTATTTCACAATTTTTGAATTGTGCAATTAATCGTTGATTCATAATCGAAAATTTAAAAAGTTAGTTCCAAATTTCAAGGGCTTGGAGAATTCCCCCAATAGCTATCGGGTACAAGTTTAGGTCCTCCCACTGCCAAAAATGGCAGTAGCTCCACATTTTTTGAAAAAAGTCCGCCTTTCGTCTTGTTAGAGTCAAATTGATCGATCCGTAGATGGATATTGATCCGGACATCATTGCTATATAGATAGGTAGATCGCTCTACATTATAGGTGATGATGGCCCTCAGATCCCTGAGCTCATCCAGGATGCGATATAGTTTCCTTTCGGATATCCCTAGGCGGGCTGCAAACTCCCTGGGAGTGCCTGTAGATTTGTGCTCGATGTGGTGATGCACGCTTTCCAGCAGGTAGATGTGATCTATGATGCTCATGGTGTTCAGGAGTTAATATGGG
>Ga0163152_10000637_pt1 | contig 59855 bp, 62 predicted proteins | sample OliLakLV19MP8IB2_FD_148635 | JGI IMG/M metagenome (GOLD analysis project Ga0163152, IMG submission 148635) | Freshwater microbial mat bacterial communities from Lake Vanda, McMurdo Dry Valleys, Antarctica - Oligotrophic Lake LV.19.MP8.IB-2 | ecosystem: Environmental > Aquatic > Freshwater >... | reverse complement strand
GGCGTTACTGAAGGAGATACAGTGCGGGCCAATATAAAACCCTAGGATTTTTGTTAGGTAAGGGTACCAAAAATAGACTGGGATTTCTCTAAATCTGGTCTATTTTTGTGCAAAAAAGCTCTTTTGAGATGGTTTTTAGGATTTGATACAAAGTAAAAATAAAAACTTGTCAAAAGTGGACAAAAGGAGGTAAAAATCGTCTAATGAATTTTTCTAAAGTAGCCCTGTAAATAAGGGTATTTTGATGTAAAAAGATAATAAAAACCTTGACTTTTCTATTTTAACCTGCTATTATTAAGCAACTCAGTAAATCGCTGAGTTTTTTGTTTTCCAATCTCAATTGCTCTTTGAAGACATTTCCAGACCACGACAGAATTACCAATAACCGCAAAGGTTTATCTTGAATATCACAATGATTGGTTTATTGGCTGTTATTTCTGGGTTCAATACTTTAGGAGCATCAAATCAGATGTTCTCTACAAATGAGGCGCTTACAGACCAAAAAACTGTAACAACGCAGGAGGCTGTTTCTGTTTACTTTGCAGATATCCCAATCATGGTAGACATCGCCAAGTGCGAAAGTCGATTCAGACATACGGATAAAGACGGGAATGTTTCCCGTGGTGAAGTCAACAAGTTTGACGTTGGCGTCATGCAGATTAACGAGAAATACCACCTTGAGGAGTCCAAAAAGCTCGGCTACGACATTCATACCCTCGAAGGTAACATGGCGTATGCTCGCTACCTCTACGAGAAACAGGGGGCTCGCCCTTGGCTCGCATCATCTAAGTGTTGGTCTCAATACCAGAATATCGCTAAAAAATAACCAAACAAAAACCACCCCCAGTTCGAGGGTGGTTTTTGTTTGGTATGTTCTTAAAAAATGAGTACCGATGGAGTATTTGCCATATGCTTCTTCCAGACATACAGTCCAAAAGCAAAAAGTGTGGTCGAGGTCAGTGCCGAGAAAAGACAGTACATACACCACTCACGAATGATAAACGCCTGAGCGTAGAGAAACCAAAGGGAGAAGAGAAAGCCGAGAACAGTTGTGCTAGTAATCCACGGAAGAATCCAAAGCTTGCGAGTGTCAGCGTAGAAAAGCATCAATCCAAAAACCACGAGATAGTAGGAAGTACCCAGAAGCGCAACGGGAACACCTAAAATAAATGAGTACGAGCTTGTCGTTACACTCTGGCATCCCTGCACGATGTAGCACGGAGGAATGATGTGCAGATAATGTACCATTGTCAGATATGAGGCGTCGAGAAACCCCAGAAAGGCAACGCACAGAAAAATAATCTTGAGTTTACGGGGAATGATTGGATCGATTGATCTCTCCATACTATTTTGAGTTCTTTATCTCTTGGTCAATTAAAGTTTTAAATTCTTGAAGACTTTGAGGATTATCTATTTTCTTCCCATTCACATAGAAGCTTGGGGTGGAGTTGATGCCCAAATCGATACCAAATTTTTCTGCCGCGCGAACCTTCTCCTTCACGGCACCTGACGCAAAATCTGTTTTAAATTTACTCACATCAAGACCAAGGTCGCTTGCATATTTTTCGAAAGTGGCCGAGCCAGACTCCTTTACCCAGGTGTCTTGATTGTCAAAAAGGAGAGTATACATTCCCCAAAATTTTCCTTGATTACTTGCCGCTTCCGATGCAAATGCACCATCTTCTGCGCGAAAGTGAATCGTACGAAGAGGAAAGTGTTTGTAGACAAGACGGACGTCGTTTGGATATGCCTTGAGTACCTCTTCAATAATAGGGAAATACGACTTACATGCTGGGCACTGAAAATCACTAAATTCAACAATGGTTACTTTCGCATTCTGCGCACCCTTTATGTGATCCTCTGGGGTAAAGACAAAGTCGTACGAGGATTGTGCTACTGCCGTAGGAGATGGTAGCCCCGTGTTCTTAGAAGCAAGGGCCATGGCAATAAGAGCCCCTACCAAGAGGACACCGAGCCCCAAACCCCAGATATTTCTTCGTATAAATGACATATTTGAAAAGATTAAAAAGCCTAGATAGGCACTGATTCTAGTACACTTAAGAGCTTTGCGCAAAAACAAAATAACACAAAAGGCGTATCGAGATTTTACTCTCAATACGCCCGCATTTCCAAAGTCTACCTACCGACTGTTCTCCGAAGAGAGCCAAACTGACCAGGAGGGTGGAGAGCCTGCCTCGCTCCCTTGACTGGTCCAGGATGTTTTTTTGACGATTCTTTAAGCACACGGGGAGGAGGAGAAACATCCATCAGCTCTGGACGGAATTCAGTTCCCCTTAAGGTCTCTACGAAAAGGGTGGAGAATCTTGGAAACCCCTCAATCCTCAAGAGGAATTGGTCCCGTCTCCGGAGAATTTTCGAAGTGGAGGTGACTGACTCGCACATCTTTGGCTTTAGTGATGAGATTTGAGAAACCCTCATGGATGAGGGATTCTCAACCACGAGGCCATACTCTTCCCCGCAATCATCTTCGAAGATGATTGCGGGGAGAAAACGAACTGTGGCGACCAAACGTGGTTCGAAACGAACCCCTTCTGCAAGCGCTTGAGCTAGTTCCAGATCATGAAAGTGCCAATAACACGATGGACCAAAAGATTCCACGGGACAAGCTTCAAGCTCAGCCCATCTCTCTGCTCCTCGGAATTTAAGATCGTATATATCCGAGAAAGTTGGAGTCATAATAACCTCCCGGTAATAATGTAGAGTAAAAAGGACTTCCTCTTCTCACCGTATTCTATATGCTTCACCTTGTCAAAATAGTTGTTAGTTTTTAAAAATTACAAAACAAAAGCGCGACAGTGTATTGTCGCGCTTGGGGGGGGTAAGAAACTATCTTTCGACAAGAGTACTCTTTTCAAAAGAACTATTAAGCCCAAATCACTTATAAATAGTTATCCACAGAGAAACTATTGCAGGTGAACCAGAGTTCACTTATGATAAACACATACAAAATTATTGGTCGGGATAATTATACAGAAATCATCGCGCTTTAGTGGACAGTTGCGCGACGCGATTCTGACAGAATCGAATGAGCAAAGAAAAACTTATCACAACTATAAACAGAGAAATCGAGGACTTGAATGAAAGAATTGACTGGAAAGTCATCAAGGGTATTCCATATAGAAGGGAGTCCAAGCGTCACAAACTTCTGGTTTCTATGTTAAACGACATTCGTCGCCACCAGAGACAAGTTGTACACGGAGGAAGCATCTTCTCGTTTCTCTTCTAACACCATGCAGAAAAACGAACAGAAAAATAAGATTATTTCTTTCTACAAAAAGAATAAGCGCATGCCTGGGTACAAAGAGATTATGGATCTTCTTGGTTTCAAATCAAAAAATTCTGTTCACAAGCTCATTAACTGGCTTGTAGACGAGGGTGTCATCTCAAAGGATGCGCAAGGTCGCATCGTACCTCTCAAGCTTGAAGCAAACTTACCCTTTGTGGGCCTTGTGGAGGCAGGGCTCCCTGATATGACCGCAGAAGAGCAAAATCTCGACACCATAAGTATCGAAGACTTTCTTGTAGAAGACAGAGAAAAAACCTATGTGCTCGAAGTAAAAGGGGATTCAATGATAGACGCGCACATAGAAGAAGGGGATTTGGTGCTCGTCGAGCGTAAAGGCGAGCCCCGTGATGGAGATATCGTCATTGCAGAGATTGATGGTGGTTGGACGATGAAATATTATCGCAAGAAGGGGACTAGCATTTACCTTGAACCTGCAAACAAAAAATACAAACCCATCTACCCCACGAGTAGCCTCAATGTTGCCGCTATCGTAAAAGCGGTTATACGGAAATACTAGAGGCAGTTTTTAGTTAATAGCTCTTAGTTTTTAGATGAAACAAAAACAAGAAATTAAATACTGGCTTCTCAAAAGCGAACCGAGTTCATATTCAATTGACGATTTCGCAAGGGACAAGAAAACTTCGTGGACAGGAGTGCGAAATTATCAGGCTCGCAATTTCATCAAGTCTATGAAAAAAGAGGATTTGTTTCTTTTCTACCACTCTGGCTCAAACCCCGCACCAGCTGTCGTTGGAATAGGGAAGGTACTACACGACGCCTCCCCTGACCCAACACAATTTGTTAAGTTGGATTCTCACTTTGATCCAAAAGCCACAAAACAAAAACCAATTTGGTACGCAATTAGTGTTGGGTTTGTAAAGAAATTTAAAAAACTCATCACTTTGACCGAAATCAAACACCATTCTAGCTTGAAAAATATGCCTGTTGTACAGAGGGGGAGTAGACTCTCAGTCCAACCTGTTTTAGAAAAACATATCCACTTTTTTACTAAGCAGAAATAATTATAATTGATATATATGAATCAAGAGCAAAACAATGTTTCTGAAGGTACCATTAATTCGTTTGCAGATTTTCCGGATATTGAGGACACAGCTTCCAAATATATCTGTGACGATTGTCAGTAATTAATATAGAAAGCAATAAATCGCCATCGGGCGATTTTTTTGTATTTTGTATCCATCTTTAGGAGCAAGCCCCTCGCCTTGCAAGCGAGGGTGGTTTGGTTTGTGAAGATTGAAGTGTATAAAGAATAGGATCAGTATTTGTTTGATCCGAATATAAAGGACTCACACATCGTGGGTCCCAAACGTAGCACATATTATACAGTGAAGAGTTTTGAGAATTGCTCAAACGGCATATCGTAGTTGAACCCGGGGGGAAATTCTTGAAGTCTTCCAGCAAGCAACTTGTTGTACGCTGGGGTTCTCTTTAGATGAATAAAACACACAACAGAGAATCGTCCGTGGATTGCAGTGCGCTCTGTCGCAATTACTCGATGGAACGTTGCTTTCAATCGATTACGAGAACGGTATTGTCCTCGCATTCCAGGGATTATGACAGTTTCTCCGGGGAATACGGGCATGTCATTCCAAATTTTTTTGAAACTGTAATATTGAAGACCTGGATCGCTTTCGTAAAGGTGGAGTGTAAGGCCACTTTTGTCTGCATGGGCACTCGCAATTTCATCTCCAATTTTACTGCCTCCAAAATAATGAAGAAAGCGAACAACCCAAAGGGAAGCACTTTCTTCAACTTCCTCCGCAAATCCTTCGAGGTCGAATTCTTGTTCCATTCCTTTAGCAAAGTTGATAACCAAAGGTTTCATCAAACTCACAAGACTCTCCGTGCTAGTAATAAATTGAGATAAGTACTCATTTTCAGTTTTTTCTACAGTTTCGTGAAGCCAATCACTTGCTCCGAGAGTTACATGGAAATCCTCTTTGAGGTCAAGAGTGGAGCCATGTGTTTTCTTTAGTTCATATCCAACTCCTGTTCCATCAATGTTTTGGTAAGGAAATTGAATCTTCACTCCTTCGCTCTGCGTACAAAACCTTTTCCACAAATCTACTGTCTTTTCAACAGCGCTTCGAAGATCCGTAGGGTAGGGAACATGCACCAGTCCATCTTTTTCAAGATTGGTAGCAGATAAGCGGTTTCTCATGGTATTTTCTCCAGTGTATAAGGATTATAAAGAACTTGCGACTACAAGTCCTTTAAAACAATATAAAAGCAGAAAAGAATAAAAAAGCGAGGGACTCCTCGGTAAAAATTTCTATTTTAAGGCCCAATCTGCGTATCCTCTTCGTAAAAGAAAGGCAAAGAATCAATTGTTTCGTCTTTGATGGCTTTCAACACATCCACAATCTTTTTTATTGAATCAAATTCAGTAGATTCATTTCGTATGGCCTTGTTGATAGAAATCCACTCGTTATGCCCATATTCTGAATTTGTTTGAAGTTCTCCACTAAATACGCTTGTGTAAGTAATGGGGAATACTACGTCAGAGAATAATTTTCCATCCACGTACATCATACGGCGTTCAATTCCTACGTGTCGAAGGGTTGCATCAAGCCCTGTTTCAATCTTTAATTTCCTCGTAGCAGCCATTTCAAGTGGTTCGCCCTTACGAACGATTCCTCCCATTACTCCAACTTTTCCATACGATGGATGGCTCATTCTTTTTTGGCTAAGTATTTCTATTTTTCCGTTATTAATTTTTGATACGATTGTGATTACATTGATTTTAAAAAGACTTGCAATTTTTATTTGTTCACCATGCACATCAGGATCAGCAACATGCTGTATACCCAAACCAGAAAGGGAATAGCCCCTCTTACTTCTCGTAACAAAACCCTTTTTTACAAGAAATTGAAGATGATAGTTAAAAAGGTCGTTCGGAGTGTTTGATGGCCATAAATCACTATATCGAAGCAGAATAGCGTTTTTAAGTTTTGAGATTATATGATTTTGTATGGGGGAGAAATTGTTAGACATAGGAATTTATTGTGCATCGCACTCTAGCAAAATTAATTTCAGTAAGCAAACCAAATTAACAGAGAGCGGGCACTTCTTATAGGGAACATGTCTTTCATAAGCTATATGAGTGTCGCACAATATATCTTTTGCGTCGTTAAGCCTATAGGAAGAAGGGGCTCTCTCTCAAGGGGACCTCCCCTGCTTGCAGAATAAATTTTAGGTATTGAAAATTAATTAAAATAAAATATATAATATTTCTAATCCAACAGACTCTCCCACCACTTTGATGTCAGGTACATAAATAAATATATCGGTCCGTATATTGGCAGTAATATACAAAAAAGTATGATTTTTAGTAGTTTTAACATGATTAGATGATTCTTAGCCTTCTTTTGGCAGAGGCTCAAAATTGCCCAAGAAGCAAATAGGACGGGTCAAAGCGATCTCAGAGAGACTTCGGGCACCTACTATATACCCAAGAAGAACGAAAATCCACAGGGTAAGTTTACTTCCAGAGTGTTTGCAGGAAGTCCTTGATAGAATCTAAAACGGCAATAGTTTTTGGAGATTTGATGTAATCAATGATATTGAATCCGAAAACATATTGTAAAAGGATGAGTGCGATTATAATAAGCACAATTGTACCGATAAAACCTTTTTGATTTTTGTTTGATAAAAATTTTGTGATCATTTTTATAATGTGGGTAAATACGCAAGTGGATCAAGATACGCGTTAGCGCCAGCTATCGGGATTTTAACCTGCTTACAAAACTTGCTCTGTGTGTATTGCTGTACAGAAACCCCTTGAGACGCCAGAAGTGTCAGGTGGAGGTGTGGTCCAGTTGAATATCCTGAACCATTTGAACCGGGTTGTCCACCACTATACCCAACCACGTCTCCAGTATTTACGCTTTGCCCAACCGAAACTTTGGAGAAAGAGAGGTGCGCATAAAGACTTGAAAGGCCGTTTGAATGTTTGATGAGAATCCAGCGACCATATGAATAGCATCCGCTTTGGAGATCTGTATTTCCAGAGCCTTCGACTACCCCATCTGAAATTGATTTTACTGGAGTTCCGACGCTAGTTCCAAAATCGACTCCATTGTGAGTGCCGGATACGTAGAGCCTTTTCGCATCAATAGATTTACCAAATCTCTGAGTAATACGGATTCTATCTACTGGCCACGAAAGTAAACCGGCTTTTTCTGCTGGAATCCTTGAAGGGTCAATCTGAGCTTTTAGTTGCGATTCAAACTGAAAGAGCTCTTGTTCAAATTTTTTCCCTAATTCTGTGTTTCTTGCGAGAAGTTCTTTGTATAGTACTTCTTTGCTTTTTGTTTGCACAAGCAACGTCGACTTTGCTTGTTTGTTTTGCAGGACTATGACTTTCCTGTCAGCAAGTTCACCTTTAAAGTTCACCAAGTCACTCTTCTTTCCTTCAAAATCTATTTTTTTCTTTCCATAATCTTTCTCTAGGTTTGAGAGATCATTGACCCGAGTTCGCAGAGACTGCTGAAACCTCTGAACGGTCTCGAGGTCGTTCCAAATTTCACCTAGAGTTTTATACTCGAGCATGTTTTCAACCATACTTTTATCCTCAGCAAGCGCCATATTTCGAAATGCCTCACCAATCGCGCTCTTATCCCTTTCAATTTTTTGAATTGTTTTGTTTATCTCAATTGTTAATTGATCAATAGTAAGTGTTGTGCCGACAATTTTATTTTGAGTAACTTGAATGTCGTTCTGAAGTTTTTTTTGAGTAGTATCAAGGACTTTTACAGTATTCTGGAGCGTCTGCGCTTGTTTCCCGGTCTCTTGAATTTGTATTTGGAGTCTTATATTTTCAGCGTCGAGCTTTTCTTTTTCTTTTCGTTTTGCATCAATTTGCGTCTGTAGTTCTACTGTTGTAAGTGCCCGTACTGTGTACGGAAAAAACACGAGCATATTCCCGCAAATATAAACATATACAAGGAAAGTTATGAATACATTTTTTTTCATTCTTACAAAAGCTTTTTTCTAGCATCTTCAAGACGATCTAATGTTTCTTTCTTCCCCAAAATCTGCGCGAGCGTAAATGGGTCAGGGGACTTGTCTTTGCCAGAGAGAGCAAACCGTACTGGCCACAAGACACTCCCTCTCCCCTCTTTATCTGCATAATCCCAAAGCAATTCTTTTATTTTTTCCGTAATCCAGTCAGTGGTAGCGATAGTTTCCATAATTTCTACCACCTTCTCTATGTGACGGACCGTTGTGGTGCTTTCTTTCTCGTCTTTCCAGAAAAGTTTATCTTTCGAATATTGAGGTTTTTCAAAAAAATAATTCAAGTCGCCATTCTCCAAGAGGTCACTCAAATCTTTCCAATATGAAACCCGTTCAAACGCAGTGGAAACAAATTTTGACACGTCGCCATTTTCCGGAAGTTTCCAGTTTTTTGTTTTGAAAATTTCTGAATCAGTGACACGAGAAACAATTTCTTTTTCTAAATTTTCAGGTGAGAATTTTTTTAAGTGTTCTTTGTTTATCCATTTTAATTTTTCTTCATCAAAAATCGCCCCACCTTTTTGTACCTTTGAGATATCAAATGCCTCTATAAGCTCATCTAGGGTAAAGACTTCTTGGTCGGTCCCTGGGTTCCACCCCAAAAGCGCTAGGTAGTTAAGCACTGCCTCGGGCAAGTATCCTCGCTCCTTGTATTCGACAACCGAGGTGGCGCCGTGGCGCTTAGAAAGCTTTGACCGGTCAGGAGCCAGGATAAGGGGTATATGGCCATATATTGGCCGTCCTGCCCCGATAGCCTCCTGAATAAGGATTTGTCGAGGGGTATTTGAAATGTGGTCTTCTCCACGAATAACGTGGGTTACCCCCATTTCATGGTCATCCACCACTACCGCCAAGTGATAAAGAGGTTCTTCGAGACTTTTGGCAATAACAAAATCATGAAGTTCAGTTGTATCAAAGGTAACTTCACCTCGAATAATATCTTGGAAAGTTACTGTTTTGTTTGGATTTTTAAAACGGATAACTTCCGTTCTCCCTCCTTCTATCTTAGGTTCTTCTTTTGAAACGTAGGCAAACCCTCCGTCAATCATTTTCTTGAGATATGTCTTGTATATCTCTTCTCTCTCTGACTGTCGGTACAGTTCATCTCCTGTGAGAGAAAGCCATGAAAGACTTTCTAGGATATTTTCTTCGTATTCTTTTTTACTGCGCTCTTTATCAGTATCTTCTATACGGATGATAAATTTTCCTTTATGTTTGCGCGCAAAAAGAAAATTAAAAAGCGACGCTCGTGCAGTTCCGATGTGGAGATTACCAGTCGGAGATGGAGCAATTCTGGTGATAATTTTTTCTGACATATGTTATATTTCGTGACTCAAAGCAACTTTAAGGATTTCTTCTGCGAGTTTCCGTGCGGCGTCTGGCTTCACAAAAGTTTTTGTCGCCTCTCTCATTTTTGTCTGTAATTCTGGATTACCTAAAATTCTATCAGCTTCGGCAACAAACATATTACCAGTAAGATTATTTTCTTCAATCACAACCGCCGCCCCTGTGCGAGCATATGCGAAAGCATTTTTTGCTTGATGATTTCCATTTGAATCACTAATAGGAACGATGATGGAGGGCACTCCCCATGCGGCAATTTCAAAAATCGCTGATCCAGCTCGAGATATGACAAGATTTGCTGCCCCCGCCGCAGAACGAAGCGTTAAGGCATCCATATACCCATACGGTCGGTATCGCTCTTTTTTGAGGTTTTGTGAAAGCACTGCTTCTGCAATACTTTTTATTTCCTCGAGATTATTTTTCCCCGTTTGATGAAGAATTTGATATTTCCCTACAAGCCGAGGAAGCGCTTCGAGGAGCGTGTCATTAATTTTTTTTGAACCAAGTGAACCTCCGATGAAAAGAAGGGTTGGAATATGTGGATCAAGATTGAGAAATTCGTGAGCGTTTGTTTTCAAAGGGAGAAAGAAGTCTTTACGAATTGGATTTCCTGTGTACGCAACCTTATCTTCTGGGAAATAACTTGCTGCTTCCTGGTAGGATACCGCGATGCGCTGTGCAAACTTCCCTGCCCAGAGATTGGTCTTACCCGGCACAGAATCAGATTCATGAATGACCACCGGGATTCTTAAAATTTTCGCCGCGAAGAGTGCTGGAAAGCTTGCGTACCCCCCCTTCCCAAAAATAACATCCGGATACATTAAAAATATTTCCCACAGTGATTGTATGACTCCGAACCCTGTTTTAAAAAAATCTACAACATTCAAAAGAGAGAAGTAGCGCCTTACTTTTCCTGCATAATTTTTCTTATAGATTAAATTGTTATTGAAAAGCAGTCCCGCGTTGTATGGTGACGGAGACATATAATAAAGCTCCACATCTACAAGCTTGTTCTCTTGTATAATTTTGTTGAGTTCTTCGGTGATGGCTATAATTGGATAGAAATGGCCACCAGATCCACCCCCTGTAAAAAGAATTTTCATATGTATTGGTTTAAGACTTTTTCTGATTTTTTGAGACGTTCAAAATTATTCCGACTTCTGCAAGTGTAATTAAAAGGGCGGTCCCCCCGTGACTCACAAATGGCAGTGGTATTCCCGTTAAAGGAAGAACGCCAAGCATGGCGCCGATGTTCACAAACGCCTGTGACACTACAAGTATAACAATTCCGACAATCAGCAGTCTACCAAAGAGATCTTCAGTTTTTGAAGCTATTTTTAAACCTCGAAAAGCAAAAACGATGAAAAGAAAGAGGATGCCAGATGCTCCGACAAAACCAAATTCTTCAGCCGCAACCGCAAAAATCGAATCCCCTATCGGCTCTGGTAAAAAATTAAACTTTTGAATACTTTGGCCAAAACCGCGCCCCGTGAACCCTCCTGAACCAATCGCAATAAGGGACTGCTGAATCTGATACCCGCTCGTCAACCCGTTTTGAGTCGGATTTATAAAAGTAGTAATTCTTTGTTTAACATAGGGTCGAAAAGACGCAATGATAAAAATTACAACAACAGAACATAAGAGGAGGAGAAAAATGTGCTTCCACTTTCCACCCGCCGTGAGAAAAATACCGAGCCCCGCAAAAAAAGTAACCATAAAGGTGTCCGTATCCGGTTGCAGAAGAAGTACAATGCCCACAAGCCCGATAATAACTAAAAATGGCAAGAGGCCGTACCGAAAAGTTCCAATTTTTTCTTTCATACTCGATGCCCAAGCAGAAAAATAAATAATGAAAGCAATCTTCAAAAACTCAGACGGCTGAAACGATTGCCCCATGATGACAAGCCAACGCTTTGCGCCACCATGCTCGAAACCGAGGTGGGGCACAAATACCAGTGCGGTAAGAACCATTGCGCCGACAAAAACAGAAAATGCGTGCTTTTTCCAAAACTTATATGGCACTCGCATAAGAGCAACCATCGCAACAGTTCCTAAAAAAAGACCGAAAAATGTTTGAGAGAATGCCGCATTAGAATAGGCATTACCTCCACGAGTGAGGAGTCCGAGTGATGCTGAACTAAATATAAAAAACCCCGTAATAACGAGAATAATAGTTGCAACTAAAAATGGTTTATCAATAGTCTTCTTCATGTGTTATCCGACAACCGCAAGGATGACTCCCATAATGGCGAAGACAACTCCAATAATCCAATATCGCATTGTTACTTTATACGCGGGCCATCCGATGGCCTCAAAATGGTGATGAACTGGGGCGACAAGAAATACCTTTTTTCCATTTCTAAATTTTTTTGAAAGTAGTTGGATGATTACTGAAAGTGTTGTTATAACAAGTGGTAGTGCTATAACTGGAAGAATGATTACCCCATACCCATCTCCGAGCGAATCCGTCATAAACGCAACAACAGCAAGTGTTATGGTAAGCCCCATAGTGCCAGTTTCTGACATATAAAAACGCGCAGGTGGAATGTTAAACCACAAGAATGCAAGGATTGCTCCTACCACCACTAAACAAAAGGTGGCAAGATTGATCTGTTGCTGATAGAAAGCGATACCGGCATAGGCAGAGAACATTGTGGCAAATATTCCTCCCGCTAACCCATCAATACCATCAATAACCCCTCCGGAGTACACCGCCATGGTCACCAATGCAAAAAATGGAATGAAGAAAATACCGAGTGGCAAAAGGTGCCCTTGGGGAAGACCAAGTGTAGAAATACCAAGCTTAAAATAAAACCAAGAACCAGCGATAAGACCGATTGAAGCAACGATGAGAAGTCTTTTCCGTAAAGACATTCCTCCGGCAATATGATCTCCTCCGCCATGGATCTCGAGCACATCATCAATAAGCCCAAAAAGAGACCCAAAAATGAGAGCAAAAAACGGGAGCCACGTCTGATTTCGACTTAAAAAATCAAGTTTTGTGCTCACATCAGATGGTGCTAAATAGGAAACAAACCAAACACCCATTATCGTGATGGCAACAGAAAGCCAAATGATAATCCCCCCCATCCGTGGAGTGTTAACTTCTTTGTCCTTATGAAGTTCATTGAAAATTGGGGTCGCTCGACCGTCAGGAGCAATTTTGCCTGACTTTTTCTTCCACATTTTATTTCTGTACAAATAATCAGATATAAGTGGAGTAATAGCGACTCCTATGACAAAGGACATGATTGCAGGGAGAAAAACCTTGACTATATCGGCGATTATCATACCGCTCAATTATACACGAAAGAGTGGTGAACCAAGAAATTAACTTGGAGTTTCCTTACTTGTTTTGAGCGATAGCTTCAAGAGTTTTTTGTGCGAGCAATGTGACATCAGAAAATCGTCCTTCTGCTGTTGAACCAAGAGTCACAATAACCACTGGGCGCGCGAGTCCTGGATCAAAAATAATTGCCAGATTTCCCCCCGCCATAGTCGTATATCCTGTTTTTGACCCTATAACACCCGGCAAATCATCGATGGATTCGTTGGTATTTTTTGCTTTATGAGTAATTTTGTCTAATGAAGTAACGTTGGTATTTTTGTATCGAGTAGCTTCAAATATCTCTCCATGTTTTGAAAGCGCATAGGAAAAAAGTTTTACTACATCACGAGCGCTCGCATATCCCCCGCTTTGTCCGTCAGGTAAATCTAATCCCGTTTCATTGAGAAAGCGCGCGCTCAAAATACCTATCGCTTGCGCTTTCTCATTCATCTTGGAAATAAATTCACTTCGACTAATATCTAAATTAGTGGTTCCAGATTCTACTGCTCCAGCCGCACTTGCTATGGCTGCTGCTCCGTCGTTTGAGGATGTTACAAGAGAGAAATCAAGGAGGTCCCGAAGTTTCCATCTCTCGTCTCTCAAGAGCCCATTGTCCCCCTCCTCTTTGAGAAATTGTTTATCAATGGTAATTACGGTGTAGTTTGGCAAGAGGTCAAGGGCCGTCACCGCAGTCATGACTTTGGTGAGGGAGGCAAGCGGACGAACTTCGTCTGCATTTTTTTCATACAGAACCTTTCCCGTTTTTATATCAAAGACGATTGCTGATTTCGCTTCAATGATAATATTTGCAAATGGATCTACCTGCTGTACCAGCTCACCCTGTTTATAAATACGCACCCCACGAGAAGCATAGAGAGAGGAAATAAACATGAGAGAGAGAAGTGAAATCAAAAGAAGCGCGAGGTTTATCAGGCGCTTATTTTCTTGTCCAAAAAAATTTTGCTCTTGCTCTAAATCATTCATTGTGTTTGTTCTCCTCCCTCCTCCTTAAGTAATTCCTCTTTTCTACTAAAATCATCGATTTCTTTCAAAACTTGTTCGTATTCTGGTAAAAGTTCTATTTTTGAAAGACCCATGAATGCCAGGAGTTCGGCTGTAGGTTTATATGAATATCCCCGCTCACCCTCTTTTCCACTTCCGCGCTCTACAAGACCGCGTATCAAAAGATTTCTTAAAATAAAAGAAGAATTTACCCCACGTATATAATCGATTTCACGACGAGACACATGCCCTTTATAAAGGATTATTGAGAGGGTTTCAAGCCCCGCCTTCCCCAAATCTCGAGTAAGTTCTTCCTTGGTAATTTTTTCAATGAGCGGAGAGGCTTCCTTGTGGGTGCCAAGAAAAACTGTTTTGCTTTCAAACACGAGAGTGAGTCCTCGGCCTGTGAGTTTTTCTTCCAAACTTTTTAAAGCCACGGTAACTTCTTCTTCTGACACATCCAAAAGACTTGAGATTTTTTCTATCTCTACTGGTTCTCCTTTAAAAAAGAGAAGGGATTCAATTTGTGAATCGAGCGGTAAATTCATTTTTAATTATAGTTTGGGACACTAAGGTTTCTTGTCTCTATTTCAATGTCATCCTCGAAACTTCCTTGAGAAACATTGATGATTCCTTGTTTTACAAGCTCAAGCATAGCAAGAAAACTGACGATAATATTTACCTTATCTTCTCGTGTGGTTTTGTGGCGTGCGCCGGAGTGTGAGGTATTTCCTTGTGTCTTTGCAAAATCTCCAAAACTTGTTTTGAGACTACTCTCAACCCGCTCTGTGAGCCTCCCTATCATGTCTTCAAGACTAATAATTTTTTTGACAAGTGTCTTTGGCAACACTTCTTTCTTAGGAAGAGAGGCGATGACAGAACGTGCACTTAGAAGCATCGTCGAAACCGTGATGTCATCTTCCGGTGAAAAGACAACGGGGGTGTTTTTATTTGGAGGTCGAGAAAAAATAATTTTCTTTCCAAATATTTTTTCTATTTGAAGTGAGAGATCTTTAAACCGTTTATGAATCTTGAGTCGCGCTTCAAGGTCTTCGATACTCCCCTGTTCTTCTTCAGTCAAAGATAAGGTTGGAAGAAGAGACTTAGATTTTATGAGGAGGAGCGTTGAAGCGATGAGAATAAAATGCGCCGTCATCCCAATCGGAAATTCATGAAGCCCTTTTACATATTCAATATAATCATCAGCAACCTTAGCAAGAGAAATATCGTTGATAAAAAGTTTCCTTTTTTCAATGAGCGTCAAAAGAAGGTCGAGCGGACCTTCAAAAACATTGGTTCTAATATTAAATTCAGAAGTATTCATTTCTAGAATCCGTCACTATTTAACTTCTCATCAATTCTGTTCATATCACGAGGAAACATGGAGGCCTCACGAACATTTTTTAATTCTAAGAGTTGCATGGTGATACGCTCTGCACCGAGCGCAAACCCGCCTTCTGGTGGTACTCCATATTTAAAGGCTTCAAGAAATAACTTTATCTTGCTTGGGTCCATATTCCACGTCTTCACCTGTTCGAGAAGTTGCTTATAGTTGTTTACGCGCCTCCCACCAGAAAGCCACTCGACGCCACGACAGATAAGATCCATGCCTTCGTTAAATTCAGGCTCTTCTGGATTTGGATATACATAAAAAGGCTTTTTGCGAGATGGATAGCCATAAATAAATACGAAATCCGAGTCGGTCTCTTCTTTTATGATTTCGCAAATCTCTCTTTCGTCCTGTGGGTTGGTATCCTTTTCTCCGCGCACATCACGACCAAATTTTTCAAAAATCTTTTGTTGAACCTCTCGCAAAGAAAGAGTTGGGGTTTTCTCTATCATGACTGGGAGTTTGGCGCCCAAAAGTTTTAAATGTTTTTGATTTCTTACCTCTACTTCCTTCAAAATATATCTCACGGTCTCTTCAGCCATATCTCTCACATCTGTCCACGATTCGATGAAGCCCATTTCTGCATCGAGCGAAACAATCTCGGTTAAGTGTCGTGTGGTTGACGATGGTTCGGCGCGAAAAATCTTGTTTACAGAAAAACATCTTTCAAAGGCAGACATCACGATCTGTTTGTAGAGCTGTGGTGATTGTGTGAGAAAGGCTTTTTTTCCAAAATAATCAACCTGAAAAACCTCTGCCCCGCCCTCTGCTGTTGCAGGAGTTATCGTTGGCGCTTGAAATTCAAAAAACATATTTTGTTTCATGAATTCCCTAAAAGCGTCGATGACAGTTTCCTGTACTTTAAAAATCGCCTGCACTTTAGGCTGTCTCAAAACAAGGGCTCTATTATCGAGTTCTGTGGTTAAATCAAGATTGTATCCATTAAGAGAGATATCAAATGGGAGAGGTTCTGCTTCGGCCAAGATTTCAATATTTGTAATCTCGAGCTCAACATCACCATTTTCAATTTCTGGATTAATATTTTTTTCTGGCCTTTTGTTTACAATGCCATGTATTTTAAGAACCCACTCAGGCCGAATCTCTTTTGCTTTTTCGATAACATCAGAGCGTGAAGGTAAGGCCACGGTCTGTACTGCCCCAGTCATATCACGAATATCCATAAAAACCATTTTCCCTTGATCTCTTCGTACGTCTACCCAACCGGAGATTGTAATCTCTTCCCCAACATGTTCTTTTAAATCTTTTATATATGTTCGTTTCATATGTTTATAGACTTACTCCAATCTTTGAGCGGACATCTTCCATTTTTTCAATTGCCCGTGTGCGCGCCACTTCTCCTCCTTTTTTTAGAATATCAATTACTGCATCTGTGTTTTTTGCGAGTTCTTTCCGCTTATCTCGAAGAGGGCTCACAAAGGCAATGATGTTTTTTATAAGTATCTCTTTTGATTCTTTGTAGCCAATCCCACCGGACTCGTACCTCTCACGCACATCTTCATACTCTGGTCCCTGGCTAAAAAACTTATGAAGGGCAAACACCTTGTCGGCTTCTGGGTCTTTTGCTTCCTCAACTCCTTTTGAGTCAGTCGGGATTTTCATCACCGCATCCTTAATCTCTTCATCAGTGGCAAAAAGACCAATGGTATTTTTATTACTCTTGCTCATTTTTTGTCCATCGGTCCCGGGAATAGTTTGCACCGTCTCAAGAATAAGTGGTTTTGGAAGCTTAAAAGTTTCTCCGAATATTCGGTTGAATTTTTCTGCTGTATCACGGGCGATTTCTAAGTGTTGTTTCTGGTCAAAACCAACAGGAACAATATCTGCATCTTGGATGAGTATGTCGGAAGCCATGAGAAGTGGGTAATCAAAGACTCCGACATTTATTTCTTTATTTCTTGCTTCAGCGTCTTTAAATGCGTGCGCACGCATGAGATACGGCATGGTAGTAATACAGTTGAAAATCCACGCGAGCTCTGCAACCTGTGGAACGTCAGATTGTTTATAAAGGTGCACTTTTTCTGGATCAAGCCCAATAGCAAGATAGTCGAGCGCAACATCGAGAATGTTTTGACTTAACTCCTTTGGGTTTTGGAGAGTAGTGAGGGCGTGTAAATCAGCAATAAAGACGAAGCTTTCATAGTCTTTCTGAAGGTCGGCGAATTGCTTCATGGCCCCCAGATAGTTACCAATATGAGGCCTGCCAGTCGGTTTTACGCCCGAAAGTAGGATTTTTGAATCATTAGCCATATAGGAGAATGATACCAAATATAAGGCTATTTCAAAAGATGCAAAGGATCTCTGATTATTTTGAGGATAGCTCTATAAAGAATATCGAGCCCTTGCCTTTTCCGGGAGATTCTACCCAAACTCTACCCTTAAGCGCCTCAACCATCTGACGAGCCACATAGAGACCTAGTCCTGTTCCGGTCACATTTGTTTTGTTAGCGTCTTGAGCGCGAGTAAACATTGAGAATAGTTTTGGTATTTCACTCTGTTCAATGCCAATACCAGTGTCTGAAACAGAAATCAAAAACTTACCATCTTCCTTTTTCAAATGTACCTTGATAGAACCTTCTAGAGTGTATTTGATTGAGTTGTCAATAATATTTCCAATTACCTGTTTTATCTTTCCTTTGTCTCCATTTGAAAGATACGAGTCTGCAGGGTCAACAGAAATCTTAAATTCGAGTTTCTTTGCCTCTACATTTGGTCGAAGTTCTGTGGTAACTTCTTCAACAAGGCTTTTCACATTATAATCAGTCATCTCATACTTCATTCTCCCCTGCTCAATGCGTGATACATCAAGAAATTCATTCACAATTTTAACAAGGCTCTTTGACGAAGTGTCTATCACCTGTACAGAATCTTTCACTTCTTGAGACATTTCACCAAAATCTCCCTCTAAAAGCATAGAGGTGTATCCACCGATTGCGGTAAGGGGTGAACGGATTTGATGACTTGCAAACGATAAGAATTGTGACTTCATCTGATCAAGTTCTTTCAGTCGTGCGTTTGATTCTCCTAATCGTTTATTGGCTATTTGTAATTCTTGATACAAACGTGCCCTGTCTAATGCAACCGCAATAACATTTGTAAAACTGTCAATTGATTCTTTTTCATACTGTATTAAATCTTCGTATTTACGATTTAATCCAAAGAGAATTATTCCTGTTACCGTGTCATCAATCAAAAGTGGGTACGCAAGAATGTTTTTTATATGAACTTCCTCTTGAAATTTTTTCAACAAACCACCGTCAGCAACGGTTCCCCAAACACTTGAGATATCATCTGCAAAAGAGAGAGTTTTATGATTTATGATATGAGAAAAAAATGGATGCCCGCTCGCTGAGGCGATTTTTTTAGTATGTAAAGAAGGGCTCTGAAGAGTGCTTGCTTCTTTCAGCCTCGCAGATTCCGCAAAGGGCATTGGTGTCAACAAATCCTCTTGTTGATTAAATGCATAAAATCCCACCAACTCAAACTCAAATGCTTCCTGTATTGTTTTCCCAATTTTTTCAGCCAACACATCGGGTTCAAGAGCAAGTATGCTTATTTGATAAAGTTGACGAAGAAGTGATAAGGTCTTATTTTTTATCGCAAGCTCAAGATTTTGTTTATAGAGAGCCTCGTTAACAGCCATGGTTTCATCAATTCCAGGATCAGAAGCAGTCAACTGTTTTTTATTAAAAAACATAGAATAGAGAAATGTTACCTTGAATTAATGTCGAGTGGGAGGAAAAATCATCGCAAACTTATGGGTATCTCTGACGGTTGCATGTCGGCAATAATACTAGCAACTGCATCACGGCAAACTTCACGGGAAGCCTTGCCAAAAAGTTTTTCATATCGTGCGACAAGACGGTCAATGATATCTTTACCGTCTCCTGAAAAAGATACCAAGTTGTGTATTTGATCAATAGTAAGACCAGAAACCTTCCTTGCTTCATCCCAAGCGATTGGCCCTATTATGAGCTCCTGTTCTTTGATTATTCTTAGTGGAATTTGATCAAAGGTCTTTGTATTTATATTGTTCGAAATCGTTATCATTATAATTTTTTACTTAACAGCCTTGGATCAAGTCCCGCTACTCCATAAGATAGTAAGAATAAGGCGGTTGAAAATAACAAATCTACCCAATTTCCAGAAAAAAATGTTCCGAGAGTTGTTGTATATGAGAAAAAGAAATCAGCAAAATAATTAATAACAAATCCAAATAAAATAATATAAATAGCTATTTTATACTTACCTCCTAAATAATTATAGGAGAGACCGTAAATTACGGTGGATAAAGTTAGGATGATCACATCAGTAACAGGATAAAACAGGTCAAAAAATATTTTAAGAATACTAGAATCAGTAAAATCAAACTGACCTCCCCTAGCGACAACAACTAAGAGATAATAAGAAAAAATAATTACCAATAAAGGAATAAAGAGTAGCAGATATTTTCCACTTGATAATTTTAAGCCATATTTTGCACCAGTTGCCTTGGATAAAAAAAATATACCTATTCCCCACAATGGCCAACTGAGAATAAAACTAGCGTCTGCTAAAGAAGGATATGGTATTGCTACATTTAAAAATAGATTGTAGTATGAAAAAATAATTTGCCCGATTGACCACGTAAGCAAACCTAGAGAAATAAAAAATGTACTTTTACCAATAGCACTTTTAAGAAATCCCCAGTGACGCGAATTTATAATACCGAATATACTCCCCATAAAAGGAATGAAGGAAAATAAAAACGCAAATAAATAATTATTTAAAGTGTTTATTGAACCGAGAGAAAACAAAACTATCCACCAAAAAATAATAAAAAGATAGTATGTTACTAAAAACGCCGTGGCTTTATTTTTTATTATTTTTTGTTGCATAAGCCAATATAATACCAGTATAACCCTGTTCCTTATGATTTGGCAACTTCTTGACTTTAATTTTTATAGTCTCAGCAATAAAATTATACTTCAAAATTTTCAATAAAAAATGTTCATTGACATTAGCACTTGGAAAGTATGATGACCCAGATTTATAGTACCTTGAGTTCCTCAAACAAGCAATAATAAATAGACCTCCAGGCTGTATTAAAGATGCTATGTTTTTTACATAAAGCGTAAAATCTTTTCGGTTATTCGTAGCAGAATCGGCACAATAACAGCTAATTACTACCGGATAAGCACCTCTATACTTTATACCCATAGGATTAGAGTTTCGTGCATTTGCTTTCATTAATTTTGTAATTTTTTCTACGGTGTGTTTCTTTCTTTGCTCGATTGCTTTTGCTGTCGGTTTTTTTTGACCTTCGCATTCTAGTGTATAAGCAATGTGTTTATCCCAATTATGATAATCTTTTTCTTTTTTAAGAAATTTTGATATTTCATCTAAGTTAGGTTTCAGTAAGTCCGCCACATGTACTTCAGAAACATGAGGAATAAATGGGAAAACATGATGAAGTGTAGGACCACATCCAAAATCTAAAATTTTTTTTGGAGAATTAATTTTTTTTGCCAATTTTGCTAAAAAAGCCACGGTTTCAATTTCATCCTGTGCAACGTCCCCGCTATAGAATTCTTTTAAATATGCTTTTGGGTCCCATCTATTCCACGAAGAAGTTACTATCTTTTTACCCATAAAATAATTTTATTTATTTGTGAAAATAATACTATGTTTGCTCACGTTTAGTTCCCACTCCGGACTAGAAGTATCATAACAACTACAGCTAGAGCAACCCAAAACCATTGCATCATCGGCACACGATCACCAAAATAGAAGTATCCAACAAAGACAGCTACAGTAATATTTCCTAAGAAAAACAAAGCGACACTGGGGGCAAGCAGTTGTTGTTTCAAAATTTGTGACCAAAAGACAGCTGAAACACACCAACCAAGACAGCCAAATAAAAACAAACTCAAACGGCCAGTTTTAGCATATTGGTTAATTAAGGCATCACCTGTTGCGCCGGATAATCCCACGGCTAGAACAAGAAAATTAATATTGCTAAAGAGGTTACTAAGTAAATTTTCCATATATAAATTTATTTCCTTAAGAATAAAAGCACTCCAAATGGGATGAGGAGCCACCAAAAAAACATAGTGCCAGTAAAAAGATTATCGATACCGGAAGAAAAATTGTACATCTTCTGAAGGTTGATTACGTGGTACGAAAAAAGAATTGTAAGCGAAGTGGCGGTCAACCCCAAAATCCCCGCCTCAAAAACCTTTTTCACTCGAGAGAAAGAGAACTCACCAGATACAATGTGAAGCATCACATAGTTCACGGGGACAAAAATTATAAGAAAAAGGATCACTTGAATGAGTGCGTCTTGGAAGTTGCTCGGGTTTAAAACAATCAGTTTTTTAAAGTACGGAAGGGCCTTAAAAATAAGGACGGATGGGTAAAACGAGAGTATGAGGGAAACTACCCTATCCTTACCTAGAAAAAGAGCGTAGGCAGCAAAAATGGCCGTCAGGAGAGCTACTATGACAATGTCTGATGAGAAAGAGAGAACGCCTTTCACCACATCTTGAACAATACCCATATGTACCTAATTATACACCCTTTTCCCTCAAATCATCCACTATCTTCTTCACATCTTTTTGTGGTGTCAGATTTTTTTCACCTTAACGATCATCCCTTTTGGAATGAAGTAGAAGTTGGCAGTGTCCTTATGTTTGATTTCTTTTCTTGTATTTGTGGTGCTTTTGGTGTTTTTAAGTAAAATATATTTTTCAGTTTCCTTAATTAAAATTCCTTTAGTTTTTATTAAAGGTAAATTTTGGGGGATAATGCTATCAATAGTATAGATTACAGCATCCTCCCAGATAACTTCGATTTTTTTATTAAGATTTTTCATAGTAGTCAATCTTTCTAAAATCAACAATCGCTTTATTCGGAACAAGAAAACCATCTTTCGGTATTAACTTGCCATTTTCATAGCTAGCACTAGTGCAAATATTAGTAAATTTTTTATTTGTACTAATGATAAAGCCTGCGGTAAGTGTCAGTAGGGGTAATTCAGTTGGTTTTTTTCCTCTCGTTGAATATGCGGCATCTTGCCATAATATGGCACAAATCGGATTTAGTTTTTTTTTGGTTATAGATTTTTTCATAGAAAGAATATGGGCGATACCGTTTTAAGTGTACCGCCCATTTACTTCTCTGGCTACTTCTTTTGCTTCGACTCCTTGTGGGCAGCCCGCTCGGGAAGCTCACCATCCCTCTGTGCCCGTTCGCGAGCGTCATGCCACGCCTCACTGACCTTGCTTGTAGAAGTGTCAGTCTCCTTGGCAGCGTCTTCCTTGCTAAAGGACTTTTCACCCAATGTACTCACCCCCTTTCAAGATTCAAGTGTTTATTCTGGAGACTCTAACTAAACACTACCCATAAGAATATGGAAGTCAAGAAACACAAATATTAAAAATTAACCTATACACCCTTTTGCCTCAAATCATCTACTATCTTCTTCGCATCTTTAGAGAGTTTCCTTGGTATATCTATAATAATTCGCACGAGAATGTCTCCTCGCTTCCCTTTTGTATATGGAACTCCTCTTCCTTTTATTCGTAAAATTTCTCCAAATGAAATTCCTTCAGGAATTTTCATAGTGATAGCACCATCGAGAGTCTCAATTCCATATTCTGCACCCAAAAGAGCATCAGTGAGTTTGATTTTTAAATCCATGACCAAATTTACCCCCTCTCTTTGAAAAATCTTATGTGGCCGAACGTGGACCTTAATATATAAATCTCCAGAAACTCCTCCGCTAGTTGCTTCTCCTTGCCCCACGAGTCGGAGCACTTCGCCATCTTCAATACCTGCGGGAATATGAACCTTTATTTGTTGTTCTTTTTTGAAAGTTCCTCGACCCTTACATGTATCACATTTTTCTTTAGGTATCTTTCCTTTTCCGTGACACGTCTCGCATGTACGGACAGACGAGAAAGATCCGATGATGGATTGTCTGACTTCGCGAACAGAACCCTTTCCATTACAAGTTGAGCAGGTGTCGAGTGTTGTCCCTGGTTTTCCACCACTCCCCTTACATGTGTCACATTCTGAAATTTTGTTGAGAGTTATCACTCTTTCAATTCCAAAAATTGCATCCTCAAAATTAAACTCTATGTCGGTTGAAATATCCCTACCTCGATTTTCTTTTTGAGCTCTCCCCCCACCAAAAAAATCACCAAATATATCTCCTAGATCAAATTCAACTCCCCCATTTTGTGCCCCTTGAGCAAATCCGGAGAAATCAAAACCACCGAAACCGTTCTGATTAAAACCTTGCGCACCCGCCCCACCTCCGCCAGAAAATGCACTTCCGTAGGTGTCGTACTGTTTGCGTTTTTCGTCATCAGAGAGGACAGAGTACGCCTCGTTTGCCTCTTTAAACTTGTCTTCGTTACCACTCTTTTTGTCAGGATGGTGCTCGTGAGCGAGTTTTCGAAACGCTTTTTTTATATCGTCCTTAGAAGCACTATTTTCTATACCGAGTATTTTATAATAATCCTTTGCCATTTATAGAGTTATGTTACCACTTCTTGCCCTGTACGAAACAGGGCGCATGTCGACCGTTGTTTCGTACGGGGTCGTCCTTCGATGCATTTTTCTGGACACCTAAAATGTCATAGTAGTCTTTTGCCATAGATGAAAGTATAGAGAATCTCAAAAGAAAGAGAACTTTTGTTTTATTTTGCCTCCCCTTCGTCTTTCTTTTCTTCAAACTCTGCGTCTTTTGTTTGTGGTTCCTCTTTTGTGGTAGCACTTTGCGCCTGACTCCCTTGCGCTGACATGTGTGCGCCAATCTTTTGCATTTCTGTAGAAAGCTCCTCCGTTGCTTTTTTGATTGTGTCACCATCAACGCCATCTTTTTCTTTCTTCAGAGCATCGATTTTTCCTTGAATTAAAGTTTTCAAATCTTCAGGGATTTTCCCTTCTGCATCTTTCAAAGATTTTTCTGCAGTATATATGAGTTGCTCTGCAAGATTACGAACTTCGACTGTTTCTTTTTTCTTCTTATCTTCATCACCGTGTTCTTCGGCGTCTTTTTTCATACGCTCAATTTCTGCAGGTGAAAGCCCCGAGCTTGCTTCAATACGAATTGACTGCTCTTTTCCAGACGTTTTATCTTTTGCTTTCACATTGAGTATTCCGTTCGCATCAATATCAAAACCCACTTCAACTTGAGGAGTGTTTCGTGGGGCTGGAGGAATACCATCAAGAATGAAGCGACCAAGACTTTTGTTGTCAGAAGCCATCGGTCGTTCACCTTGCACAATATGGATTTCAACTGATGTTTGGTTGTCGGCTGCGGTAGAAAATACTTGTGAGCGTGATGCGGGGATCGTTGTATTTTTGTCGATAAGCTTTGTCGCAACCCCTCCCATCGTTTCAATACCAAGAGAAAGTGGAATGACATCAAGAAGGAGAATATCCTTCACGTCTCCTGCAATGATTCCACCCTGAACCGCAGCACCGAGTGCTACAACCTCATCTGGGTTGATGGATTTATTTGGCTCTTTGCCAAAAAAGGTTTTTACCGCATCAGAAATGGCTGGCATACGAGTTTGTCCTCCCACAAGAACCACTTCGTCTATTTCAGGAAGTTTAAAAGGAGAAGCCTCCATTGCGCGCTTAGTGATTTCCATAGCGCGGTCAATAAACTCTTTGGTGAGTTCTTCAAGCTTCGCTCGAGTCATCTTTATCAGAAAGTGTTTTGGTCCATTTGCGTCCGAGGTAATGAATGGAATATTTACTTCTGTATCAAGTGCGGTAGAGAGCTCGATTTTTGCTTTTTCTGCGGCTTCGTCGAGTCGTTGAAGTGCGAGTGCATCTCTACGAACATCAATACCAGATTCTTTTTTAAATTCTTCTGCAAGCCAGTTAATAATCTTCTGATCAATATCTTTTCCACCGAGGTGACTGTCTCCATCGGTCGATTTTACTTCAACGACATCATCTCCCACTTCAAGAATAGAGATATCGAATGTGCCACCACCAAAGTCGAACACAGCAATCTTTTCATTTTTCTTTTTATTGAAACCATACGCAAGTGCCGCAGCCGTTGGCTCGTTAATAATGCGCTTCACATCAAGACCGGCAATTTTCCCGGCGTCTTTTGTTGCTTGTCGTTGCGCATCATTGAAGTATGCAGGCACAGTGATAATCGCTTCGGTAACCTTTTCTCCGAGACGCGCTTCTGCGTCAGCCTTGAGTTTCTGGAGAATCATCGCAGAAACTTCTTCAGGGCGATAATTTTTATCTCCCATTTTGATTTCTACTCCTCCGTTTGCAGATTTATTTACTTCAAAAGGCGCAACCGCTTTGTCTTTCTGAACACCTGGATCATCGAATGTGTGGCCAATGAACCGCTTGATTCCAAAAACGGTATTTTTTGGATTTGTAACCGCCTGACGCTTAGCTAAAAGGCCGACAAGCCTTTCTCCCGTCTTTGATATGGCTACCACAGACGGTGTCGTCCGCGCCCCTTCAGAATTCTCAATTATCTTTGGGACTCCGAGCTCCATAAAGGCCACTGCAGAGTTTGTAGTTCCAAGATCAATACCGATGATTTTTGACATGTGGTTCTATTTTAGCTTTTAAAACAAGCGTATATTTACAATCCCTCCTTCCTCGAATTATGAAAAATTTGTTAGAGAGCACATAGTATACAGACCGACAAACACTCTTGTCAAATAATTTTATTCGTGGTATTCACCAATTCTCACCCGAGCAATCCGTATCACTTTTCCATTTAAAATATAACCCGCTTGAAGCTCTTCGAGCACTTTGTGATCATTACTTTTTTCTGGGACTTTAACTACTCCTACCGCCTCTGCCTGTTTTGGATCAAATGCAGTACCAATAAGTTCAAGTTTTGAAACTCCATTAAAGGAGAGAACCCCTAAAAGCTGATTGTGAATTGACTCCATACCCGCCCTCCAGTCTTTCGGAAGTGATTCCCAAGTCTCTTTATTCTTAAACGCATAATCAAAACTATCGAGAACTGGGAGTAACTCAAGGATAATCCCCTCGGTAGCAAACTTAATAGAATCTTCCTTTATTTCTTCATCTTTTTTTCGAAGATTGATGAAATCGGCTTTTGCTCTCTGCCAACCAGTGAGATATTCCAATTTTTCTGTTTCGGTTTTTTTGAGTTTTTCTCGAAGTTTTTTAATTGTTTCTTTTTGACTTTCTTCTGCCACAACCGAATCATCTATGTCAAAATCTTCTTGAGTTCTTTCTTCCTCCTTTTCTTTTTTTGTATCTTCTTCGTTCATAGGAAAATACTTTATATCATTTTAAAAACTAGAAGCTAAAACCTAACAACTACAAGCTATCTCTTACTCCATCTAGGTCGCTCCCGCTCTTTGGAAACCCACGGTTTTCCAACACTCGTAAACTCGTTGCCTTCCTCCACAGGGAAACCGGAGTTTCCCTGACACCCTTCTCACACCTCACGTTCCGCAAACTAACGTTTGCTCCACTGAGGTGCCTTTCTCGCTTTCTTGAGTCCGAATTTACGGCGCTCTTTTGTGCGAGCGTCACGCTTGAGGAAACCCTCATCTTTGAGTTTTCGGCGGAGACCCTCATCGTATTTTACCAGAGCGCGAGCAACACCGTGTCTGACAGCGCCCGCTTGGGAAGCGATCCCTCCTCCAAGCACGCGGATAGTAATTTTGAACTTAGTTGTGATTCCTGCCTTTGTAAGCGCCTCTTGCACCACTCTCTGGAGTTCTTTCACAGGGAAATAATTTTCAAGCTCTTTTTCATTTATAAGAAAAGAAGTTTTTGCGGCTTCGGTGATACGAACACGCGCAACCGACGTTTTTCGGCGACCTACTGTTTCAATATATCCTTTTGTTTTTGTCGTACTGTCCATGGTGTTACTCAATTATAGTGAGATTTTTTATCATACGGGCGCGAAGTTTGTTTTTTGGGAGCATACCGTCTACGGTACGTCGCAACACATCCTGTATACCCTTCTCCTTGAGAGCGTCTTTGAGCTTCTCGAAGCGGAGTCCTCCGGGATATCCAGAGTACCAAGGATATTTTTTTTGCTCTTGCTTTTTCAGAGCAATATCAAGCGCCGAAGCATTAATAACTTCCACTTCTACGTCAGGAACAACATTCCTTTTAAAGTTAGTGGAATTTTTACCAATCAAAAGCTTGGCTGCCTCTGCGGCAACTCGTCCAAGCTTTTGATTTTTTGCATCAATGGTGTATTTCATATCGTTATACAAATTCAATGATAGCTCGAGGACTTGCATCGACTGCGCGTCTACCAGTCTTGATAATACGAGTGTATCCCCCTTTTCTGTCTTTATAACGAGGAGCGATGTCGCCCACAAGTTTCTTTGCGGCAACAGAGCCGAGCATAGTCACCAAATCCCTCTGCGAAGCAACCGTCTTTTTCTTCGCAGTAGTCACAAGCTTTTCTGTATACGGACGGAGTTCTTTTGCTTTTGGAAGTGTTGTTTGGATTTTCTCTCTCATCACTAAAGAAACCGAAAGGGCCTTCAGAAGTGCTTTCCTCTGGTTTCGTGGTCGTCCAAATTTTCTTTTTGTTTTGTGATGATTCATTCTCGGTGTCTATTTTTATTTGAGTGTAATTCCGTAGTTACCGAGAGTCGCACGAATTTCTTGAATGCCTTTAGCTCCGAGGCCTTCAATCTCAAGAAGATCTTTTTCTTTCTTTCGAGACAAACCCCCCACCGTACGAATGTTCGCATTTGCAAGCGCATTTTGAGTACGAGCAGAAAGTCCCACTGACTCGATGCGGGTCTTCAAGAATTCAGCGTCTGGCTCGGCCTTCTCCGCAGATTTTGTTCCAGCCATATCATACGCAACAACCTCTTCTTCCTCCTTAAAGCCAATGATTGCCTTGAGCTGGTTAATCATTATCTCTATAGAAATCTCGAGAGCCTCTTTTGGTGTGATGGTTCCGTCGGTTTCAACAAAAATTTTCAAACGGTTGAAATCTGTTCTGTCTCCTACGCGCATATTTTCCACCTCATAACTTACGCGACGAATTGGGGTAAAGATTGCATCAAGAGCGATAGTGCCGATATCAACACGATTTTTTTGGAGAACTTCCTTCGATACATATCCCATTCCCTTTTCAACCGTCATCTCAATCGAGAGTTCTGCATTCTTGTCAGTGAGGTTGGCGATAACTAGCTCGGGGTTAAGAATCTCAATCTGACCATTTTTCTCTATGTCGGCAGCAGTCACAACATGCTGACCTTTCATCTTTAGCGTCAAAGTTTGTGGCTCTTGTGTGAGCATTTTAATACGAACCTTTTTCAGATTAAGCATCACAGTAATAACATCTTCTTTAACTCCAGGAATATTTGAGAATTCGTGATTAATACCATTAATATTAACGGCCGTTATCGCAGCTCCTGGAAGAGACGAAAGGATAATTCTGCGAAGAGAATTACCAAGCGTGTGTCCATACCCAGGGTAAAGACCGTCGATTTCATAGGTACCAGCAAATTGGTCTTCCGACACGATTCGTGGCTTCGATGGTAAAACAATTGAATGGTCAGACATGGTAGTGTGTAAAATTATTAAAATTATCTGCTATAAAATTCCAAAATCACATTGATATTAAATAAAGAATCGCTTCCCACATACTTCGGAACCCCTTGGATCTCGGCTATTTTCTTTTCGTGATCGAATTTAATCCAAGATGGTTGGGTATATGACTTCAAACGCTCTTCGAGGCTTGCGAAGAGGGGCTTGTTTGCGCTTCCCGCTCGGATTGAGAGGGTATCTCCCATATGGAGATGGTACGAGGGGATGGTGATTCGCTTCCCGTTAACCAAGATATGCCCGTGAGAAACCATCTGACGAGCCGCGAGACGCGTTGGGGCAAAGCCCACGCGATAGACAGCGTTGTCGGCGCGAAACTCGAGCGCCTCATAGAAGTGGGATACGGCGTGAGCTCCCTTCTTGCCCAAAGCTTCTTTTGCATATTTTGAAAACTGTCTTTCTAGAATACAATATGTATAGCGAGCTTTTTGTTTTTCTAATAACTGGAGTCCGAAATCAGATTTTGGACGAGAGAAAGATCGCCCTGATTTTTCTTTTCTTGATTGAGACAATACGTATTTTTGCGTCTGAGTTTTTTCAAACACAGGCGCTCCAAGACGGCGAGCAATTTTGTATTTTGGTCCGATTTTCATGATTTTTCTTACGAGCAGAGCGAATTAGAAATAATCATGACCCCATCACAATTTTGCTTTGACGATACAAGCGCAGTGCGTGGTCGAATAGACCATGCGGTCATTGGCGAAGCGCTGCGCCCCAAAAGGGATGGGGCTATCCGCCTCTCGCGCTTCGTGTGATTCGTGTTTTGCAAAATTGTGGTTGGGGTTAAGTAAATCACGCGCCCTTTCAAATCTCCACTACAAAAAGAAGAGGTCATTTGGGGTGTTCTATTTGTATTGTGTGGGTAGATTTTCATGTTCTATGTGAGTGAGATTTGTGAGGGTAAATCGTTTCACTCCTTGATTTTCTAGACTCTTCGTGGTTTCTTAGGCTTGGGTCCGTTGTGTGGAACGGGGGTTCTGTCCTGAATTGAAGTCAGACCGATTCCTTTCGATAAGAACCCCCTAATTCCTGACTCACGCCCTGAACCAACCCCTTTCACGACAACCGAAACCTCTTTAATGCCGATAGCTTGAGCTTTTGTGCCCACGACTTCCCCCACTTTTGCCGCAGCGAAAGGAGTGCCTTTCTTTGCTCCACGGAAACCAAGCGAACCTGATGAAGACCAGCACAATGTGTTCCCCTTGACATCAGTCAAAATAACCTTTGTGTTGTTGTAGGTAGATTGTACAGAAAGAATGCCAACATCGGCGCGCTTTTTTGATACAGAAGATACAGCTGGTTTATCAGCTGTTCCCTCTTCGCCTTCTTTTTTTACAATTCTTTTCTTGCCCATGTGTCTCCAAAAAAACTAACAAATGAACACCCGTGCGCTTGCAAGATTTGGGTGTTCATTTGAATATATTTCAATCAACATATTCATAGCATACCCAAGGGTGCTTGTAAACCCCTTACTTCTTGTCCGCGATCTTGCGCCCAGTACCCATGGTTTTTCTGACATTTCCTCGTCTTGTTCGAGAATTGGTCTTCGTTCTTTGTCCACGAACAGGGAGCGCTCTCATGTGGCGAAGACCACGATATGCCTTAATATCCTTTAATCGCTTGATATTTCCTGCCACCTCACGCTTGAGATCTCCTTCAAGCTTCATGGTTTCAATAATTTTACGAATATCGTTTTCCTGATTTGTATTCAAATCTTTTGGTTTGAGGCCAAGGGGAATTTTTGCATCGCGCAAAATTTGAAGCGCAAGGGGGCGCCCAATACCGTAGACAGCGGTGAGTGCAATCTCTATTCGTTTCTGTTCAGGGAGGGTAATACCCAAAATTCTCATATAAAATATTTTTTAACCTTGTCTTTGTTTATGGCGAGGATTTGCCTTGCATATGACATATACATAGCCCTTTCGACGGACCACTTGGCATTTCGCGCATATCTTTTTTACAGAGGATTGAACCTTCATAGAGCTAAATTTGTAATTCAATTCGACAGGGTGCAATTCTAGCGGTTTTGAGCCACCTTTGTCAAGACAACCCCAACACACTCAAGCCCTTTAGAGTCTTCGGATGATACGACCTCGCCCCCCATATGGATCGAGTTGAATCTCAACCCGGTCTCCAACCAAAACTCGGATTTTATGCATTCTCATTTTTCCAGCCAAATAGGCGAGAAATTCATCTCCTCCTTTTTCGGGGATTATACGAAATAAAATATTTGGGAGCGCTTCTGTGACAGTTCCTATAATTATTTCCTCTTTTTTATCCATTCGTACCGGAGATTATAGCTTATTAGATTCTATTACGATAGTGACGTCTTTTGAATTGCTCGGGAAGGCGCGTTTCCAAAATGGGCGAACTGCTTCTTTCCCACGAAGGATAGCTTCATAATTTTTAAGAATGGAACTGAAATCGCTCCTTGGTTTACCAATGAGGTCTGATTTTAATTTTTCTGTATCAACCTGAGAGACAAAGGAGATGTTGCCAGAGAGTGTAAACGCAATCGTACTATCTGTATCAGGATTAAAGCTGTTACGATTAAGCATTTTAAAGGTGAGTGTTTCAAGGTTAGAAATAGCAACGCTGTTCTTTGGCACCTTTTGGGTTAGGCTGTTTGCGAGATATTCGGAGAGTTTTTTGCGATTTATCATCACCCCAGTCAATGTTCCCCGTTCGTTGAGATCTGCTGTTGTTGCGCTATTACCAGTTTGAGAGAGTGTTTCGAACGAAAAGAACATGCCGTCTTCGTAGAGTATGAAATCTGTCGGTACTTGAGCAACAATATCTTTCTTTAATTCTCCAGCGAGTGAATTATCGAGCTCTTTGGTGGTGGAAGCCTTATCTGCATCAGAAACTTTTTTTACATTTCCCACAAACCCTCCCTTCATTTCGGTTTTTGAACGAGCATAGATGTCTTTAAACCGAGGATCACCCTTGAATCCTGGAACGGTGAAATCTTTTAATCCAATATTGTATTTTTCTCCAGCTTCATCGCCATACACAGCGACAGTGATGCTCCCAGGGGTGGTTGCGTCCTTCTTTCCAGGAACAACGACTGATTCATTGATGCGATAAGTCAGACCCTCGGGTGTTTCAAAACGAGTGTTTTTTATAAGTCTCTGTTCTGCACTACCAAAGTTGTTATATATCACAATTTGTCCACTAGCCTTTCGTTCCACCTTTTCTTCACCATTTGCGGGAACTGTCTTGCCAAGGTCTTTTGAGATTTTAACAATTTGAAAATCAAGATCCGTTCCTTGCGCATCACGTTTAGCAGTAAACGTTTGGGCTGTGGATGTCGCTTCTGATTTTGGAGTAATCGTTATTGTTGCCCCCGTAAACAGAGACATAACAGCGAAGGCAACAATAATCAAGGCAACACCAGAGGCAATCCAGATTCCCTTTTTCGAGGAGAAAGGCGATGCATATTCTCTTTCTTGAGGATATTCTCGGGGTAATTCTTTTTCCCATTGCCTCACTTGGATAGGAATTTCTGGCTCACGAGAATCATCAGAGTAAGATGAGCGCTTCGGAGGTTTTATATCAGAAACTGGAGAGGGACCGCGGGTGCCACGATTCGGCACAGGAACGTTGCGGATTGAGCGCTTTTCTGGAGGGACGATGTCTTGCAGAACATTTTTTGCCATTTTTTTTAAGTGCTAAAAGATTAAGCGGTGTAAAACATTGTAATACAAATACAAAAAAAATGAAACTTTTTTATGCAAATCCATGAATAGAAAGGAAGGCGGTCTCTAGCGCGATAAAGGGATCCTCTGGAACATATTTTCCATATTCTATCGTCTGTGTGAAAGATGTTGGAGAAAGTGCAACTGGAACAAACGAGAAACCACCTTCTGAAGTCCTTGAGAGGTTTTGTATAGATAATTCTCGAACCTCTTCATCACACATCAGAAATACTTTTTCAGATATAAAGGGATTTGGAGAAATGCTTTTTTTAACTTCTAAAAATTTATTGTTCCATTCTAGAGTGAAGTCATTCACGACTTTTTCCATACTCACACGCGCGTTTGGTTCTAGTGTATCCTTTTGGTACATCGAGAGAAAGGAAAGAGCAATTTCGGAGGGGATTCCAAAAAGATTTGCAATGCTTCGTACTAAAGAATTCCTGCCGACAGAAAATGATTCTGAACCCATGATAACCGAGGAACGAACTACCGTAATGTCTGTCATCTCACCAGCAAGGTCTATAAGGGTAAAGTTTGATTCGTGAGGGAACATGCTTCGTACAGCCCCAAATGATGCGAGCGGGAAAGTGTGGGAAAAAACCTCATCAGTGTGGAAATGTTTTTGCGCTAAATTTCGAACTGTTCCCAAAACCGAACGGAGAGCCAAACTCATAAAAAGCGTGAGTTCAACATTGGACGCTTCTTTCATATACGGATTGACTGTCTCATAACCATTTAATTTCACCCGCACGAGTTCGCGCTCAATCGGAGATGTGTCGCTTCGCGAGACATGTTCGTATTTTCCGTCCAATACATCTTTTTGAAATTTCTGTTCTTCTTCTACCACGAGTGCCTCGATTGATTCTTTTTTTAGAAGAAATGGTTTATCTTTTTGTAGAAGCACGGTGCGGGTCTTTGACACATACCATGGAGAAGAAAAGAAAACGAAGACGTGGTCAACTTTTTGAGAAATTTTCTTTGAACCTTCTCCGATTAATTTCTGCTTCACGATAAGCGTAAACGCATCTTCAATGTATCGTGAAATCGCCGGCTCGAGCTCGTGCTCTGGAGCATTTTGGATTGCTATCGGCACGCGCACGGACGAGAGAATCTTTGGCTTCCTGTTTTGAGAAAACAAAACAAAAGCAACACCGACGCTGGCGCTTCCCACATCACACACAACAGAAAGTTTTTGGGAGGAATTACTCCAAAACATTATTTCCTTATTATATCATGAGCAAAAAGAAAAGTAGGTGAAGATTTACGAGAGCGTTGCTTTAACCCTCCGTACTCCAGATGAAACCGCTTCTTCTTTTAGAATCTTAAAATGTCCAAGTTCGCTTGTGCGAGTGACATGAGGTCCCCCGCAAAATTCTTTTGATATCGGATTACCTTGTTTGTCTTCGATAAAATAAATCGAAACAACCTCGGGATACTTTGCACCGAATTCCATCTCTGCGCCGAGACTTTCTGCTTCAATACGAGGCATTTCTCGTCGTACAACAGATAAATCTTCTGTAATACGGTTATTAACAATTTCCTCAACTTTTTTGACTTCTTCTGGAGTGAGTTTCCGTGGTGAAGAAAAATCAATACGGAGTCGCTCTTCGGTGATATTACTCCCTCTCTGCTTTACTTCTTTCCCGAGAATATCTTGAAGCGCAGAGAGAAGCAGATGGTGGGCGGTGTGAAGCTTAACCGTCTGCTCATTGTGGTTTGCGAGACCACCCTTAAACATTCCAGCCGAAGCGGTGCGAGAAAGGTTTTGGTGTCCTTTCATTTTATCTTCAAACTCTTGTTTGTTTATGGTAATTCCTTTTTCAGCGGCCAATTCCTCAGTAAGTTCAATCGGAAACCCATATGTCGTAAAAAGAATGAAGGGCTCTGTGCCTTTTTCAAATTCTTTCAAACCCTTAGTGAGAGTTTCTCTAAATTTTGTTTCTTCTTTTAGGATTTCATTATGAATATTTTCCCAGTTTGAAGTTAGCTCAGGATAGATTTCTGAATATTTCTTTTTAATTTCAATAGCCACTAAATCTAATTGCCCTGATTGCTCTGAACCCAACCCTATTTTGTCTGCAAACCGTACAGCTCTTCGCAAAAGTCTTCGTAAGATATAACCCCTGTCTGTATTTGATGGGGTAACACCATCTGCAATCATAAACACGGCAGTGCGAATATGATCAGCAACCACTCGTTCTGCTTTCGTATCTTGCTTCTTTGATAATTCTCGAATTTTCTTAATGATAGGTTCAAAAAGATCTGTTTCAAAAATACTATTTTTTCCTTGGAGCACTGTTGCGAAGCGCTCAAGACCCGCTCCAGTATCCACGTTTTGATTTTTGAGTTTTCCTATTACTTTTCCATCTTTCTTCTCATACTCCATAAACACATCATTCCAGATTTCAACAATCTGCTGTTTTTTGTCTGCCTCGACAAATTGCTCTTTCGTTAAATCACCGAGCCCTTCTAAAGTAATGTCATAAAACATTTCTGTATCTGGCCCGCATGGACCACTATCCCCCGCGCTCCACCAGTTTGACTTCGCCGACATAAAATAAATCCGATTTTCTGGGATTCCAACTTTTTTCCAAATTTCAAAGGATTCTATGTCTTTTGGAGCATTTTCATCTCCTTCAAATACAGTTACGTAGAGACGCTTAGGATCAAGGCTGAATCCTTCTTTTTTTGAAGTAAGGAGTTCAAAGCTCCATTTGATGGCATCTTCTTTAAAATAGTCCCCGAGAGACCAATTCCCCATCATTTCAAAAAAGGTGTCATGAGTATTGTCCCCCACCTCATCAATATCCTGTGTGCGGACGCATTTCTGAACATTCGCGAGTCGTACCCCAGACGGGTGCTTTTCGCCTAAAAGATATGGCACGAGCGGTTGCATGCCGGCAGTCGTAAAAAGAACAGAGGGATCATTTTGCGGCACGAGGGACGCAGAAGGGACAATAGAGTGTCCCCTTTTTTCAAAAAAGGCTAGAAATCGCTTGCGAATCTCGTCTGAATTCATATAGCTAATATAACATAATCCATAATTCAACAACCTTGGAATCACACCGAGAGACCCGAACACCCAGGTCTTCTCATTGGAGATATCCTGACGCTGAAAACCCTTTTCTCCGAGAACCCAGTCTGGGAATCAGTCAGTTTCGACCGCACCGTTTTCTTCATCACTCGTGTTCAGGCACTCGCTCTTTACGAGGCAATGAAGAGATACGCCGAAGATCATACTGTGAGTTCGGTCCCGTACGTGGCAGGAGGAACTCTCTCACCGACACTCGTCTCGAGTAATCTTCAGTCGGTCTTCGACGACCTCATGCCGTTTTTCGAAATGAAGTTGGGACTCCTGGTTACCAAGTAGCTTCATTCCTAAAACCTCCCCCGCGACGAATTCGTCGCGGGGTTTTTGTTTGCTAAAAATTATTGCGAATATTTTTCCAAAACCAGGAAATCTTCTTTGAGAGTTTCTTTTAGACTCTGATTATAGATAGAAGCGGCGGGATGATAGAGCGGAACTATTGTCACCTCGCCATATCCAGTTTTTCCTGTAAATACTTTTCCATGCATTACGCTAATTGAGCGAAGGACATCTTCAAGGCCAAATTTTTTCATGATATATTCCATTGAAAATCGTCCGAGTGTTGCTATGACCTTTGGCTGTATGATCTCTATTTGTCTATCGAGAAATGGCGCATATATTTCAATTTCTTCTGGAAGTGGGTCGCGATTTGCTGTGGGCCTATCCTTCACAATATTTGTGACATAGACATCTTCTCGCTTGATACCGACAGAGGCGAGGAGCTCATCTAAAATTTTCCCAGATTTTCCACAAAACGGTTTTCCAGTCTCTGCTTCGTTTTTCCCCGGAGCTTCGCCGATGAACATAAGTTTTGCATAATGGCTCCCCTCCCCGATGACAGGAAAAACTTTATTAGCAATTCGTTCAGCATAGAGAGGTGATTCCTTGAGTAGAGTTACCTCATCTCGTATTGCTTTCATCTTTTCTTTTCTCTCGTCCATATTTAAAACAAAGTATTTTTATTTTCTTTATTCGAACCTTCATCCTTCTTTCTCTTGCCCGCTTGATCTTTTGTCGTAACTCCGACTGCTTCAACATATGAGCAGTGGTCACAATCTTCACTTGCCAGTGGAATTCTTTCATCATCAAGACATTGTTTAATACTTACAATCACCGCTTCAATCCAGTCAGTATTTCCTGTGTATGGGATAAGTTTTACATCAAATTCTAGCTTTCCATCAAAAGAATCCCTGTCAGTCTGGCCATTTACATACACAAAGTACCCTGTGTCCGATACCGTAAACCCATTGTTTCGAAAAAGCCATTGATATATTTCCATCTGACGCTTATACCCGATCTGCCAGTCTGCATCCAAACTTACCTCCTCTTCTTTTGATGTTGCTTTGTAATCTACAATAATTAATTCTCCTTTTGGATTTACCCACACGTCGTCAATGCCTCCGGAAATGAGCATCCCAGTTTTTGGATGCAGAAATTGGATTCCTCCCTTGAGTGCATCTCTCCATTCGTCCATCTTGATGTGTTGATATGGCACTGCATCAAGGCCGTATGCTTTTAAGAGCGGATGGTGACTGCCAGCAGTGCGATGAATATCAAATTCTTTTTTGAGAAGTTTGTCGACAGCGCTGTTTAAGGTAAATGGGTAGCCTTTTGGTCGCGCAGTGCCAAGTCTGTTATCGATGTAGAAACAACGCTTGCAGTCCAAAAAAAGATCAATTTTTGATCGTGATAAGCGCCAATTTTTCCCGCCATAGTTCCAATTAGGGTTTCGGTTTGGTTTATAGTATTGCGACATTTTACAAAATTACAAAAGATTTATTTCTTCGAGAACCTTACCAGCTTTTGCACCGTTAAGTCCTAAAGACGTGAGGAGTGATGGATCTTCTTTGAGAGATTTACAAAGTACGATTCCTCGATTGAGAAACATGTGTTTTTGATTTCCCGAAAGGGACGAAAGGCATGTAAGCGGATGCAGTCCGCTGTCCTCTATCATGTCTTGTAAGTTGCCCACCTTTGGGTAGTTCCAGCCGATTAAGGTGAGCTTCTGACATTCTCCATAATGAATCGCTGTGGTAGAAAATTTTGTATTCGTGATAAGCCAACCTTCATCGACGAAGCGCTCTTTGCCATAGAGATATTTCATACCCTTCAAATCATCGAACCGCGCCTTCACATAGAGCACTACTTTCAGGTCTGATTTAATTCCGAGTTCATTATGAAACTTTGCTTCCGCCATGATGAGTTTGTTTTCATTCCAAGCTACCACGTCAACTTCATGCTCAACACAAGAACCCAGTATCATTTGATCGGTCTGCACTTCAAAACCTTTTTCTTTTAAAATTTGCGCAATGAAATCTTCGAATGGGAATCCCGATGGTCCGAGGTCAAGGATTGCTCTGCGGAGAGAGTATCGCACTGCTGCAGGTTTCTGCATTTTCTCTAGAAGAAAAGAAGCGTGTTCGTAGATTTTCGAGGTAGACATGCCGTCTACCAGCTCCCTACTAACATGAAGAACAATCTCATCAGTCATATCGTGCGTGGCCCCAGCACGAAGAAGAGAGTTTTCTAGCTTAATCGGGTTAAATATTTCTTTTCGCCCACCCGCCTTCACAACTGTAATGCCCGAAGTTTCTTTCATATTTCTAGTATACCAGAAAGTTAAAACACTCTTTCAATAACTCCTCCTCCGAGGCACACATCCTTATCATAGACAACAAGAGACTGCCCTACTGAAGCACCTATAAAAGGGTGTGAGAGGGTCACGGTCCAAAGTTTCCCTTTTTTATCTAGAGAGCCCAAAAGTGGTTTTTGTCTATATCTCAATCGGATTGCGTATGATTTCCCTGACACAGGAGGGTCACTTACCCAATTAGTTTTCGAAAGTACAATATTTTTCACACCCAAATTTTCTATAGAATCCGGATTCTTGCCTGAAACAGTGATTGTATTTTTACGATTATTTTTACTCACAATATATAAAGGTTTTGAAGAAGTTTTTGCGTTCGATACAGAGAACCCATGTCTCTGTCCGATGGTGAGAAACATTGCTCCAGTATGTGTTCCGATTTTCTTTTCATTTGAATCTAGCACCAAACCTTTTTTTGGTTTCATGAAGTGGGCAAGAAAATCTTTCATATCAATTTTCCCGACAAAGCAGAGCCCTTGGCTATCTTTTTTTTCAGCAGTAGCGAGCCTAAACTTTTTTGCAAGGGAGCGGACCTGCGACTTGGTCATACCACCCACAGGAAAAAGAATGTGATTCAACTGCTCTTGCGTCAGGGTCCAGAGAAAATATGATTGATCTTTTTCTTTGTCTTTTGAAACAATCAGTTTGTGTTTCGAGTTTGTGAGTTTATTTTGTGCATAGTGGCCCGTTGCCACAAAATCTGCACCTTCCTTTTTTGCATATCTCAAAAACGCTCCGAATTTCACTTCTTTATTGCACATGACATCAGGGTTGGGTGTTCTCCCCGCCTTATACTCTCGCACCATATAATCCACCACTTCTTTTTTATAAACGGTTTCAAGATCAAGCGTCCTAAATGGCACACCAAGTTTCGCACAAACTCGCATTGCATCCCTTCGGTCATCTTTCCAATCGCAAGGTGCCCACTCTGGGTGCCACGCCTTGATGAAAACACCAACCACGTCAAACCCTGCTTTTTTGAGCAAGGCGAGAGATACGGAGCTATCAACCCCGCCAGAGAGTCCTACAAATACTTTTTTCTTTCCTGTCACCATTGTGCGAGGAGTGTACCACAAAAGAAATCTCGTGGAAGTGTTAAAAAAAATATTATTTTCTTAAATACAATTCTCTATTTTTCTGATGCCCAGCAAAATCTTTTGCATAATACATTTTTCCTTTCAGGTCAGAGAGGAAGTACAGGTAGTCTGTTTTTGTTGGAGTAATCGCGGCCTTGAGCGCTTGGGTTCCTGGACTTGAAATAGGCCCTGGGGGGAGTCCTTTGTTGGTATAGGTATTGTACGGAGAGTCAGTTTTTAAATCGCTTTTTGAAAGCGTGTAACTATTTTTTCCGTTTACGTAATACGCAAACGTTGCATCCACCTGGAGGAGCATTTTTATTGAGATACGTTTCCAAAGTATACCTGAGATCACTCTTTGTGCTTCAGGATCATTTGCTTCTTCTTCAAGAATAGAAGCCATAGTCACGATATCGGAGAGAGAACGCCCAGAAAGCAAAACGTCTGCTTGGAGAAATCGAGTTTGTTCATTAAAATTTTCTGTCATCCGAGAAATAACCCCTTCTGCGGTGATATTTGGTAGAAAGAAATATGTATCAGGGAACATGTACCCTTCCTTTGCTTGTTCAAGGAAAACTTTCGAATCAAACAAAGAGAATTGTTTTTTGAAAATATCAGCAACTTGAAATACTGTAATCCCTTCAGGAATGGTCACGCGAAGAGCTTTTAAACCATATGAACCCTCGACCATACGCCATGCAATGGGGATAACACTTTGTGGATTTTCAAAAAAATAGTCCCCCGCCGTTACCGCACGATTTCCACCCAAAAGAAAAACAAAAACCTTAAAAGAGAAACCTGATCGAATGTATCCACCTTTCAAAAGTTTCTCCGCTGTTCCACCGAGCGTTGTGCCTTTTGGCACAGCTATAGTGGTGCGTTGTGGAAAATTTGAAGGAGGGGCCCAAAAGACAAGTTCGAGAATTAAAAAAGCAAGTACTCCTATAGCAAAAACTTCCAATGCTTTCTCTCTTGGTTTTCGTGTCCGCCACAAGAAATCTTCGGCACGGATAAAAAAATCCTTTAGATGTAGATTCATATATTACAAAGGTAAATTGCTTGGAGCCTCGGCCTTCTTAGAAGGAATACGTGAAAATGTCGGAGTAGATGCGACCTGACCTGGAAAGTGAAATATTGTCGCAAGCTCTTCGGTCGATAGCACAAACGGTCTACCATGAAAATGTTTATATGGAGGGTGAAAGAAAGAACGGCGACGATACGCATCAAATATTTTTCTTTTGCCGGTTTCAGTGCGCATTCCCTTAAAATCTTGCCACGGATAATCAAACCCTGTCGTAAAGTTTGGCGCGAAGCCGTTGAGATGCCCCGAACTAAATTGCTTAAAGGTTCCAGTAAGCCCTGTAATGTTCATAGGGTTAAATGAGTCCTTTGGTGCCATATAGAGACCGCGAATCATAGTGTCGAAGGGTGGTTTTTGAATATTTCTTTGGATTGCGTTGATTGTATCTTTTTGAATCTCCGTGATCCCGAGCATGGTGGGCTGTTTGCCCTCTTCGGGTTTAATGGGTGATTCTTTAATAACCTTCTCTATCTCCTTGCTTACGTTTGATTTCCAGTCTGGTTTCACTTGGAGTCGCGCATCTTTCAAATTTTCTTTGCGATGTGGCTGTATGAGTATCTGAATCCATACTTGCTCTTCAGGTTTTAAAGAACCCAAATATTCAATCACAGGGGTGATGGGGTCAATCTTAAACTCCTCTTTTGGATCTTTTTCCAGACCATAATCAATATATGTTTTAATCGGATACACATCCGGCTTCGTGAGTTTGAGTTGCATGCCCCAGATATTGAGATCTGCTGGGGAATAGTTGGTCTCGAGAGAATAGTCAGGCACCTCATAAATTTCCACCGTTGGAAATTGGGAGTAGATTTGCGATTCGATAAAATTTCTAAATTTTTTATGCGTCCACACAAAAAACCGCACCTGTCCGCCGAGAGAAACCATTTCGAGAGAAAACCAGGGTCGGATTCTCCCCTTCAAAAAAACATCGAGGTATGTTCCTACACCTCCTTGCGAAAGCGCCGAGATTACTATCTCCATAGCAACTGGAGATTTGAAAAGTTCTTTCGGAAGCTTCAGCTCAAGAAGCACACTCCCTTGATCAAAAATATACTTTGCGCGCGTGTACCGTAACCACATCTGAATAAACACTGAAAACAAAATAAGTGGAAGCCAGACTGGAAGCGTGTTCCACAAAGTGTCGAACGCGGAGAGAAATGGCCCGCTTGAAAAAAGTGAAAAGAAAGCCTTGAACATATAGTCTCTATTCTATCCAAAAAATGAATGTCTTTCCATAGAAAAACCCCAATTATACCAATTGGGGTTTTTCTATAGCTCCTATCATTTATTATTTCTCTTCTGCAATATGATATTTTCCTTCCTTATCTTTAAAGAAAAACTTTGGATTTTGTAGGTTTACCAAAATGGTGTTTTCCTTCACATATCGCTCTTTTAACACCTTTTCAATAATTTTGTCTTTTGCGAGCGGACCGTTCTTTTCAATAATTTTTTTAATAACATCTTTCACAACTCCCGACATATAACCCCATTCAGCGAGCACGTAGAGTCCGCGACCAACAAGCACGAAACGTGGGTCCTTAATAAGCTCATTGTGTGTAGTCGCAACGTGAGCTTTTTTGTTGAAATATTGAGTGATAGCTTTCGCCACCTCCTTAAAGTGAATCGGCGAACCATGCTTTCGAATAACCAGGAAGGCGTAGTCGCGCATACCCTTTGCGTTTACGTTTGGAGAGCTTGCTTTTCCCCACTCACCGAGCGGATTCTTGTTTATTTTTCGAGAAAGAGAGAGCCATCGTTTGATTACCTCGTCTTCTTTGTATTTATCAGAGACATCTTCCACATATTCAAGAAAATTCTTAATCATGTCTGCCTCGACAACAAGCTCGTCGTCGGCAAGAGAGCTATAGAGCTTCTTTAAAGATCCGTGAATATTAGCCGCGAGTTCTTTATCAACATGCCATCGGTGTCTGAAATCTTCATCTTCTTTTTCTTTTGTAAAATCCTCACCAATCACCAACATAAAATGCACGTGGTTTTGAACAGATTTGTCTTTACTTACATGACAGAGGAGATCTTCCTCTGCAATAACCCCCCCAAGGGATTCTATATACTGACGAAGCTGATCAAATGCAAGTTTCTCTTTCGTATAATCCTTTGACTTACGGATTGTCGCGATGGAGTGATTCTCAATCTGACGAACACGCTCTCGTGTAATACCATACTTCTTTCCGATGCCCTCAAGGGTCATCTTCTTGTTTGAATCATCAAGTCCGTAGCGACGAATAAGAACATCCTTACCACGGTCTGAAAGAACGCCCAAGAGGCGCTTATTTACCTGTTTTGGCTTAAATTTGATAGTAACAGTTTGGCTCATATATTTGCTTGGGGGCTAATAGTATTTGTTAATATATAGTCAGTAACAACACAGTTTTATCACGGACACCTTTACAAGTCAATATGGTGTCAAGAAGTGTCAAGGACTAAGTTTATGAGTCTGTCTGGCACATAAAAAACCTTTACAATTTTTTTATCGAGAACCCATTTTTTTATCTCGGGCATTTGAAGCACCCTCTCTTTCGCTTCCCCCTCTGAAACTCCCCGCTCTATTTCAAGCACACCGCGAGTTTTGCCACCGACCTGTATCACAACCTTGACCCTTCCTTGAGAAATTTTTGATGGATCAAAGATTGGCCATGCTTCGATGTGTATGGATTTTTTATAACCCATCTCGCTCCACAATTCTTCTGTAACGTGTGGAGCAAATGGGGAAAGCAGACACAATAGGGTTTCATAAGTTTGTTTTGAGACAAAATCTTGTTTTTCTAATTCATTCGTAAAAATCATAAGCGTTGATATCGCTGTATTAAATGCCATTGTTTCAATGTCTGTTCCAACCTTCTCTATTGTCTTATGAAGAAGCGAGGTAATTTCTCCCGAATCTTTTGTCTTAACATCTACTTTTTGAGAAAGTCTCCACACTTTTTCAAGAAATCTCCGAGGGCCGACCATACTATCATTTGACCACGCAATAGACTGATCAAATGGGCCCATAAACATTTCGTACACACGGAGTGTGTCGGCACCAAATATTTTTACAATTCCATCTGGGTTTATTACATTACCTCTCGATTTGGACATCTTTTCTCCATCTTCCCCGAGAATCAAACCGTGTGAGGTTCTTTTTTTGTACGGCTCCGATGTGGGAACAAGCTTCAAATCGTACAGAAATTTATTCCAAAATCGTGAATAGAGCAGGTGGAGTGTTGTATGTTCCATCCCTCCGTTATACCAATCAACCCCATTAGAGGTGAAGGCACGCTCCGAACCCTCGCGACCTCTAGCGGGGCTAGCCGTCATCCAGTATTTCAAACTATTCATTGATGCAAATTCCTTGTCATTGTGTGGGTCACAGTACCTTAAGAAATACCACGAAGAGCCGGCCCAGTTTGGCATCGTATCGGTTTCCCTCTTTGCAGGACCTTTGCACTTTGGGCACTTGGTGTTGACCCATGAGGAAACACTTGCAAGTGGTGATTCCCCTGTATCAGTTGGTTGATAATTTTTAACTTTCGGGAGCTTAAGCGGTAAGTCTGTCTCTCTAAGCGGAACAATCCCGCATTTCTCACAATGCACAACAGGAATCGGCTCGCCCCAGTATCTCTGTCGAGAAAATACCCAATCGCGAAGTTTAAATGTAGTTACTTTTTTGCCAAAATCTTTAAATCCAGTCTTTTTATAATCACGAATGATGGGAAGATTAAATTTTTCCGCAAAGGCTCCATCTCGCTCATCATCTGCTGGCACTGCCATGATTGCACCCGTGCCGTAATGTGCTAGCACATAATCTGCAATCCATACTGGAATTTCTTCTTTTGTGGCGGGATTGATTGCTTTTAACCCCTTGAGTTCTATACCTGTTTTTTCTTTACCTTCACGCGTCCTATCTATCTCTGTTTTATTTTTACTTTGTGCGACATATCGTACAACTTCCTCATAATTGGATATTTGAGATTGATGCTTCGGAATTAATTCATGTTCAGGAGACAGAACCAAGTATGTCGCTCCGAAAATCGTATCTGGGTGTGTTGTAAACACTTTCACTGATTTGGAGAGAATTTTTAATAATTCTGGTTCGATTTCTCCATCAAAATGGTGTTTTTCCGCAATGACTTTTTTTGATATAACTCCTATCATTTGCTCTAACCTCTCACATTGAGCCATTGAAACACCGTCATCTTTAATATCATGAATCATTTCTATAAAACCAACGTTCTCTTTTATTTTTTTTACATTAAACTCCCAGGTAAAAGTTTTCTCGAATGGTGCCTGCCATTCATCAAGAAAATGAGGATCTCGAAAGGCACCCGATATAATTAACCCAGCAATCGGTTTTTTCAACTCCTCAAGAACCTTCATGGCAACAACAGATCCTAAACTGTGTCCATAAAGTATCGTATTCTCATCATATTGTGTCGCATTTAAAGCCATTTTGACCTGCTCGTCTTCTACTGGCGCATTTGTATGTGGTAATTCGGGGACAATAACTATGTGACCCTTGGCCTCAAGTTCTTTTTTTAACCATGAGTACTTACCTTCTGTTGGTTTTCCTTCAAACCCATGTAAAAGCACATAAGTATATTTTTTACTAGTCGGAAATTCTATTTCTGCCCCTTCAGATTTCCCTATCCAATTTCTTTGTTGAGTTTTTATCCTAGGAAGATAGTCCACCGTGTCGAGATCTTTATCAAGGCGCTCTGCGTACTTCGTAATTGCAAGCATCCATTGCTCTTTTTCACGTTTCTCAACCGGAGTACCACATCGCTCACAGCATCCGTTGACCACCTCTTCATTTGCAAGGCCAATTTTATCTTTCGGACACCAATTGATCGCCATCTTCGCTTTGTACGCAAGTCCGTGTTCAAGAAATTTTAAAAATATCCATTGTGTCCATTTGTAATACTCTGGATCAGTCGTATTCACTTCTCGAGACCAATCAAAAGAGATAGCGAGTGATCGTATCTGCCGAGTAAATGTTTTTATATTTTCCTTTGTAACAATCCGAGGATCTTTCTTAACCTTAATTGCATAATTTTCTGTTGGAAGGCCGAAGGCGTCCCATCCTATTGGATAGAGTACATTGAAACCTTCCATGCGTCGCTTTCGAGAAATTATATCCATACCAATATATGGACGAGGGTGCCCAACATGGAGACCATCACCAGACGGATATGGGAACTCGACAAGAGAGTAGAACTTTGGTTTGTCAGATGTGTCGGAAGCTTGGTTGAGTTTTTCTTTCTCCCAAACTTTCTGCCATTTTTTCTCTATTTTGCTATGGTCGTAGGATTTCATCGGCGGATTTTCCTCATAGTACAAGAAAAAAGCGACTCTGACAAAGTCGCTTTTTTCTTGAAATAATATTAGAGATTTTTGTTATATGGGGAGTAGAGTTCTGAGTCTATCGTGCGAGTAAAGCAATAGTGCCCTACTGTGTGCGCCCAATTATCTTGTGGTCCATAGACCGGCCGTGTCACTGGAGAGCTTGCTTGGCTGTCTTTGTTGAAAACTGCACAAAGTTCAAAGTTTGTTGGGCCTGTGACCTTGTATTCGAACTGTGCTTTTGTTTGAGAGTCTACAGGAACAACATTATACGAAAGTGAATCCTTAAGATTAACAAGTGATTCTGGAAGTTTCTTCTTCTGTTGCCAATAATTCACAACTTGACCCTGTATATTCCGAAGATCGCTTATTTTTTGATCATCGTATCTTTGGAGTTGCTGACTTCGTGGTGAACCGATCACAACAAATCCCAAAATAACAGAAATGAGAATTACGAGAGTGGAGAGACCTGCCCATATTTTTCTCTGCGATCCTCTTATCTTGTTACGAATATCTTGAAGATAATATCCAAATATTATTCCTGCAACCACAAGCCAAGCAAGAACCTTAAGAAGAAAACCTGCAGTCAACTCCCGTCCATCAAGGAAGAGATAGATCACAAAAACGAGCGACCCCACAAGGATGAGTCCTGCTGCAAAGAGAGTTAAATACGTAAGCCACTTTCTCACGCCAAGTTCCTTTTTTTCTGGATTTTCTGTATATCCTTTTTCTATAAACCAAGAAAGAAGGAGAAAGAGTGGAAAAACAACAACAAGAGAAGCGACTGGAAAACTAATTGAGTTTGCCCCAAAGTAGCTATACGAGTTTACCTGTGGAAACGCAACATTGATGACCGTATAGAGAAGATCCATCAATGACCCTGTGGCCCAATACAACGCGACAATGACTGCTAGTTGTAGGAAGAAATCTTTTGCTGTTGTTTTTGGTTTTGTTGGTTCCATATTTTCATATTTTAACACATCTATAAAAAGAAGAAACTGTCATAGTGTTTTCCGGATCTCTTCAATATAGGCGTCTGTCAGTTCGTGCTCTGTATCGAACACTAAAATATCAGCTTTCTCACCCTCTAAATCCCCATACATAACCGTCTGTTTTTTAGCTTTGTGACTTGGCGTTAGATTGTCAATAATATCTTGTACAAAATCTTTACCAGTTAATTCAATTAAAGACGTCTTGTCTTCAGGTTTTTCAAAACTTTCGTGAAGAGTCATTGAAGCTACTATAAGATGTTCACAGGGATACTTTTGTGCTACCAACCATGCAAGTATTGCGCCCAAAGAAAAACCAAAAATAACCGAGTTTGGGAGCACAACAAAAATCTGTTGTGACAGAGGTTTTTTCCAATCCACATTTTTACACACAACCTCATAGCCCATTTCTTTGGCTACACTGGCTAGTTTTTGATATTGTCTATTATTACAATTATCTTCCCAGCCAGGGATAATATAGAAATTTTTGTTCATTGGTTGATTATCTATATAAAAAAGAAGATGGGCAAGTTTTCACTTGCCCATCGGAAGCTCTGTATGAGCTACAGAACTCGGTCGAACTCGCCACCCTTGACGCCACTGATGAACGCGTCCCATTCGTCGTTGGAATAGAACTGTGTTCCTTTGCTGGGGTTCTTGCTGTCACGGACCGCAACACCTTCAGGCTTGATTGCGACCAGCACACAAGTCTTCGGGTTATTCCTTGACCACGAGGACTTCTTGAAATCACCACCAGCAACTGGAAATTGACCACGCCACATCCTAATCACCTCCTTATGTTTTTTGAAAGATTGTTCTCAGACAAAAAATATCTGGGAAAAGCGAGAGGCTTTCGTGAAGCCAAGAAGCACACGAGGCTCATCATGTTATATCCTTCCTGACAAGTTCTAGAATTAGAGCATATACAAAATTAATATTGTCAAGCAAACTAACTACGCAACTAGATTTTAAACTCTACGACATCCCCGTCTTTTACGACGTACTCCTTGCCTTCTGTCCTCACCCAGCCTTTTTCACGAGCAGCCCCAAACGATCCCGCTTCGAGTAGCTTATCCCACTCAATTATCTCAGCACGAATAAATTTATCTTTAAAATCCGTATGGATAGCTGTCCCTGCCATTGGGGCACTCGATCCAATAGGAACTGTCCATGCACGCGTCTCTACCTCGCCAGTAGTAAAATATGTCATTAATTGCAAAATACTATATCCTCCACGAATGAGTTCATCGATACCATCTGCGATGCTACCAAGTCCTTCTTTCATCTCTTTCTTTTCATCTGAAGTCATATCTTTCAATTCATGCTCGATACCAGCGTCCACCACAACATACTGTGAGCCAGAGTTTTTCAAATAATCTACAAGTTTTGTAAACCGTTCATCCTTCATCTCATCGAGGTTTTTTCCACCGGCTTTTTTATTGAGCACATAGAGTATTGGTTTCATCGTCAAAAGATGAAGACTTTTAATGATTGGAATCTCCTTTTCTGTAATAGGAACTGAGAGAGCAAGTTTTCCTTCCAGAAGTGCAGGTTTCACCCTTTGTAACACATCTTGCTCTATTATTGCTTCTTTGTTCCCCGCCTTTACATCACGACCGATACCATCAAGTCTTTTTGTGACAGTTTGTAGGTCAGCAAGAATAAGCTCATAATTGATTACTTCGATATCTGACAGTGGATCAATTTTCCCTGCAACATGGATAACATTTTCATCCTCAAAAATACGAACTACTTCTGCAATAGCGTCTACTTCACGAATGTTTTGTAAAAATTTATTTCCCAATCCTTCACCCTCAGATGCTCCTTTTACTAAACCTGCAATATCCACAAACTCAACAACAGCGGGAATCGTTTTTTGTGTCTTACTAAAATCTGCAAGTTTATACAAACGATCATCAGGTACAGGAACAATGCCCACTGATGGATCGATGGTGCAGAATGGATAATTTTCTGCGGGTACTGACTTTTTGGTAAGCGCATTAAATAATGTTGATTTTCCAACATTCGGCAGTCCTACAATTCCTATAGAAAGAGACATCTACGTATGATAGCAAATTTAACTATACTGTAAATTTTTCGTTACTTTTTGGGATTACTAAAATAACTGCAATCTTCAGATACATACGCGCCAGACTTGAGTAAGTGTGATATCTCTTGAGTACCATTAGAATTCATTACAAATTGAAATACTTGGCAATTCTTTACATCACCTCTTATATCTATCCATTCTGGATATTTTTCAAATGGCATATTTCTGATCATAAACCTAAGGCACTGTATTAACTCTCCGTGAGTTACAAGCAAAGATCTTTTAACGCCTTCTTTACTCATTTGCTGCAGTAAATTACTTAATCTCGAAATCATTTCTCTCGCTGACTCTCCCTGTGGCGGCCTCCAATCAATAGAGTCTTCGTTAAACGGTACATTTTCTTTACAAGACAAATCTTTCCACTCCTCTTTAGATAAACCGTCTGCTAAACCGCGGCTTCTCTCCCTAAGGAAACTTGTGTAACTCCAATGATCCGATAAACCTGTAAGTATTGCCGTTTCTTTTGCTCTAGGAAAGTCCGAAGAAAGAAAATTGTCAATTGGAAAAAAATTCTCTTTTATGAATTCCCCCGCTTTTTTAGAATGCGAAATTCCCTCCTCAGTTAAAGGCCATTCGCGACTTGGAATTTTTTTAAAGTCAGGCGTAAAATGAGAATGATCATTTTCAACGTAAGATTTATGAAAAAATACATTCCCAATTGATTCAGCGTGTCTAAGACAGATAATTTCCATATAATTTTATTACTTTAAATTTGAATTCAGGACATTTTTAACAATATGGTCCAAGTTTTTTATTACTTTTTCCCATGAGAAATTATTTTGTATTTTTTTTATAGCACTGTTTGATACAATTTGCATACTAGCCCTATTTGCAATTACAAAACTAATTTTATCTCCCAAACTTTTGATATTTTTAGGTTCTATAATATAGCCATCAACGCCATCCTCAATAATCTCCTCATTTCCGTTTCCTGATGTGGTAATAACTGGACAACCAAAAGACATACTCTCAATAACTACATTCATGAGACCCTCAAATTCATGCGAAGGAAAAATACATAAATCAGAATTTTTATAAAATTCATTTATGTTACTAGTAAAATCTATGAAAGATACTTTGCTCGGAATAAGCCTGTCAGCAAGTTCAATTAGGTTATCTTTAAACGGCCCTGAACCAACAACATTCAAATGCCATTCACCAATATTTTCTTCTATTAAATGCAGAGCCTGAATCAAGTCTTGAACACCTTTAGATTCAATCAGTCTGCCTGCGAACAAAATGTTTGTTTTATCATTATTAAAATCTTTTTTATAATTTGCAGATACTGCTACAAGAGATCCTGAATGCATTACATAGCTTTGCTCAAAAGGTTGTGACATTTTTTCGTTCCATTTTTGCTCAACATTTTTACTTATACACACTACAGCGTCAAATTGTTTAAAAATTGATTCACGTACAGGGACATAGTCACAAAAATAACCAGACTGATTGTGAATAGCTGGTATATTTACTGGACGAATAAATCCTTCAGACAAGTAAAATCCCCATAAAACATCAGGTGAGTCGATTTCTAACTCTTTATATAAATGGCTATTAAATCTAAAGGACTCAATATCCCATTTGTTTGGATCTTGACTTTGGTTTTCATTAATAAATAAATATTTTTTTTCTACTAGTAGTTCTTTAATTTGCAACCTATCATTCTTTGAAGTTAGTTCAATAAAATTTTTATAGTTTTCTGTAATTAAGATATCGTCAATTTTAATTGTATATAAAATAATATTGTAGTTAGTATATTTTAAGGTTTCTTCAATAATTTTAAGACAGCGCTTTTCATCACCACCATTGTAATAAGTAACTCTCGGTTGTATGAAGGCAATTTTAATCATTTTTCCTTGAAATTAATTTCATATACTTATCAATATTAATTTCAAATTCGTCTTGCTTTTTATCTATTGAACCTGACCTAGGTACATGATTTATATGATAAACCCCACTCGATATTACAGGTATAACATAGCTCCCTTTTGATATTGCAGTTGCGCCAAAAAAAGTATCTTCTAGACCCCATCCTTTAAATTCTTGTGAGAACCCTCCCGTAACAACAAAGGTGCGCTTTCTCATTGAGATGTTATGTCCAACAACCATTGTTGGTAAATCATAAAAACCTATCTTTCTACCAAATCCAAAATCACGAAAATAATTTGTCTCTTGCAGAATTTCAACGAGCTGATCTTCATTTTGCTTATAGATGCCAACTTGATCTTGTTTTATGGTTTTTTTAATTCTAGAATCATCAAAAAAATCAGGCACCAACACACCACTCGTAATACTACTGACAGAAACTACAGATTCATTTTCATCTATATTTCGTTTTAAAGAAACAAAAATCGAATTCGGGATAATCTGATTTCTTACAGAATGTTCAAAAATATAGTTATTCGATAAAACGACGTCCGAATCGAGGAAAATTAATATATTATTTTTTGAAAGAGCAACTCCTGTATTTCTAGCAATTGATATTCCGTGGTTTATATTTAGTGAAATAATTTTTAATTCAAAACTAAATGCGTGCCCCAAAATCACATCTCTTAAATCCTTTATCGATCCATCATCAACCAAAACTACTTCAACATTCGCAAGTTGTTCTTTAGTTAAGCTCTGTGATTCAATTGAAAGAAGTGTTTGTAAAATTGTTCTTTCAGAATTATAAGAAGGTATAATTATTGAAACTGGTACAAAATAATTTTTATCATCAAGCGACTCGAAACTAAGTAATTCTTTTCCTGTAAGAATCGAATAAGCTTTTTCATACAAAGAGTAGTCATTTGAAAGAGAATCGATCTTAATTTTTATACTGCTGTTGGTATTATTAATATCTATGCCGCATTTATTTGCAAAAGATGTAATTTTACTATTTATGCAGTTTAACTTGTCAACAATCACTTCATTTTCTAACTTTTCTTTTTTAGTAAGTTCAGAAATTTTTTCTCTTGTAAAAACCTTTAAACCCAGTTTCTCTATGAATGACTGAATAGCATCATTTTCGCTATAATAGGTTACCAAATTTCCAATCAATGTATTTGTGCTTATTGAAAGAATTAATCTGTTTTCGCTGTAATAATTAAATTTAAGAATCTCACCAATGTGGCAGCAATTAAAATCAACTTTTGCTATAAACCGTAAAAAACCTTTAATATTTTTATTTTCTAAATTTATATAATCAGTCCTATCCTCAATTAAGCTTTCTCCTTTTGAATACAACCTGAAGTTGCAGCCAATTGGTGATATGTATATGTGAATTTCTCTTTCCAATCCTTTACCATTGATAGCATACAAAGCCATTTCAGGAAACACTTCGGGCAAACCGAAAAAAACATTAGCTTCTGCTACTATCTTATTAAATTCTTTAGATTCAAATTTACTATATTTGCTTTTCATGTCTTGTTTGAACCATAATAGCTTTTAATATATCTCGTTCTATACGAATTATTTCTTGTATTTCTGGCTTAACTAGGTCAGTAATTTCATAAGTAGTCACACTACCATGGGGAATTTTTTCAGGTAAGTATTGTTTCACCTTATCTAAATATGTCCATGAATATGCTGGTAGTTCACCAAGCTGTACATATGGTATTGATTGTTTAGATAAATCTTTCGCAATTTCTAAAAATTCATGCATTATGAACACTGTCGCAGTATGCCCAATTATCACATTAAGTGTATTGTCGTAATCCCTACTTTCAAGTGAGCCAAGAAAATCATATAACCTGTAAGTAAATTCAGCGCATGATTCTCCAAGTTCACCAAACATAGATTCTAACTCTGGGTATAAATACGTACCATCTTGGCGTTTTACAGGATCACCAAATCTGTACAATAGATTTTTTTTATCAAATGATTGTTCCCAAAAAGCTTTCCATGCAACCGATAATCCTCCTACAAAGTCACCATCTTTATATCCCTCTGGAAAGATTAATTTTCCTTGGTTCAAATCTGCGAGCCTACTATCTGGCTCAAGAAAGATATTTAAATTTTCCTCTCGAGATAAAATTTTATCCCTAATTAATATGGCTGTGCCGTTTGTTCTATTTTGTGTTGAGAAAATAAGGTCAATTTTTTCCTTGACATTCTTCTTAGAATCCTCAATTATTTTGTCAGCTATATCACTAACGAGTGGCTCTTGTCCCTCTTTCAATGGAGTATCGAAACCGTAGGTCATCAAAGCATCTTCATCCTCTAAATGTCTGATTCCGACTATCTCTTTTTTTGAATTTGGAAATCCCTCCATGTCTATTTCAGTTTAATTATTTCTTCAACAACTAACAATCCAACTTCAGTTTTCAACCATTCAACTTTGTCTAATAAATCGGAAAAAGAAACAAAAATTCTTTCTTCAACTTCAAAACCATCCTTATTCGGGATAAATGGTACTAATTCTTTTATTTCAGTATAAAACCTAATCTGAAATAGCGTTTGGAGGTGAATTTTTTTGTCTGGTGTATACGTATCCACCTTAGTTGCTCCAACTAAGACAATTGTCTCAGTTTTAAACAAGGTTTCTTCCATTAGCTCTCTCCTAAATGCGTTTTCTGGTGATTCACCTATCTCACAACTACCACCAGGAAGACTGTAATGATATTGCCCTGTTTCTCTTACAATACAAAAATCACCAGTAGAAACGTCTTTACAAAAACCATACACCTGAGTAACTGGTATATTGAAATCAATATTATTTTTTACAAAACTAAATTCATAAATGACCTTCATTGAGTCCAATTTATCCTTCGCATACGACAAAATATTGCTGATTTGTCCATCATCTTTTCGACCTCCAATGTACTTATTTAATTCTTTAAATGAAACAATCTTTCTATCTAAAGTATCCTTTGGTTTTTCCCATTCTGGAATATATTTTTGTACAAAACAAAGAGTAACAGGAATTATGCTTGGTGATGGATATTTCGGTTTCTTTTTATCAGAAGTAGCGGCATTAATCTCAAAATACCCAATGACTTGGTGATGATCGGTAACAACCCCAGCCTCTTCTTTTAATTCGCGACTGATTGTTTCATTCCAATTTTCACCTTTCTCAATGTGGCCTCCTGGTAGATCCCACCATTTAGTGTCGGATTGTTTAACTAATAAAACTTTATTATTTAATATGGGCACAGATAATACTGCTGTAACAGGTAAATTATGTGGAGTAAATTTAGCTTCTCTAAAGATAGACGAATATTCGATACCTCTATTTAAATAGATGTAGGGCTTATGTTTTAACATGGATATAATTTGACGACATTGGCCATATTTTTCTGATCGGCAGTTGCCAGATTTTTTATAACTAGCACATCAGAAATTTTCTGTACTGGCTCTGATTCACCGGTCATAGACGCTTCGTCAGCTTTGAGACTGTTTGAAATAATGATACGAGCATCAGCTGGGACCTTTTCTCCCTCAGCAAGTGCGATGATGTCACCAGGAACCACTTCAGTATCGGAAATAATCAGCTCTTTCCCGTCACGAAACACAGTGGCTTTTGTCTCTACAAATCTTTTAAGAGCTAATAGGGTGTTTTGTGCTTTTCCTTCTTGTATTGTCCCTACAATGGCGTTGAATACAAGCACGGCGAGAATGATTGACCCATCAACAGTTTCCCCCATAAAAAACACAATTGCGCTAGCGACAAGGAGGATGTATATGAGTGGACTTTGGAATTGACGTAGGAAAATAACCGGCAAGCCGTCAACCTTACTCTCCGGAAGTTTGTTATAGCCGTATTCCTTGAGACGGCGAGCGACCTCATCCGTACTTAAGCCACGTTCGTTTGACTGAAAGGATAGGAGGATGTCAGACACTATTTTTGTATGCCAACATTTACCCATGTGTCTATTTTATCAAAAATTTACCTTTTCTGATATCAAAATTACCTAATCAACTTTTATTCCCTCCCAAGAACTGGTGGCTGGGAATGGACGACTTGTCCCTGTCTGTTTCGACTAACGATGGTCCGCTCATACCGAGGTGGAGGTAGTTTTATTACAAACGAAAAAGGTACCAATTTGGTACTGTTATCACTGAAGTCATGTCGTGTTGCGTTCTGTGTATGCCTATAGAAAGTAACATAGACTAAGAATAGTACCGAGGGATACACAATTAGTAAAGATCTGAAAAATCTATTTTTCTATAGATTGACATGCGGTTATAATTTTGATATTAAAATATAAGACCTTTTGTCCTTTTTCTTTCTTCCATCCGGGAGGTGGTACATGTCTGATGCATCCACGCTTGTGGCTGCCAACGTTTTGAGTTTAATCCTCGGGATTTTTTGGCGAAGAAGGGCAGGAAGAAGTGTTCGGGGCCTTAGGATGTTTCGGGTGGCGGCATTTGGGTTATTCCTTGGATTCTTTACCCTACTGGCAATACATGGAGGGTTTCCAGAAAACCCCTTATATAAAGAGGCACTGGAAAACGAGGGTATCATCTTGTTTTGCCTCGTGGTCGACAGTTTCATCGGACACTCCTTTAAGAAACGGCACTCACAATCGTCATCCTGATAGTACATCACCGCGACACAACTGTGTCGCGGTGATTTCTTTTTAAATCTTTAAACCAACTTCTTAAGTTCTTCTTGGTGTTTTTGCATTACCTTCATCGTAGCAGTCATCTGATCTTTTCCTTTTGTAATCTCATCTTGGATTTCCTTTGCCACATTCTCGAAAAAATCTGGATTCTTTTCTATCATCCCAAACACCTGCTCTCGCTGTTCTTTCGGAACATCTTTCATTTTTGATTCGAGGAGTTTACGAAAAAATATATTTTTGAAAAAAGACATTAAGAAAGATTACTTTTTTTGCTTCAAATACGCAAGCGCCCCTGAAAGCCCCCCGAGATCACCGAGTTCTGATTTTCTAATCGCCGGAAGTGTGGGATAAATAGTGAGCATCTCTTTGAGATACTCCTCTGTTTTTAGAGCTGAGATACCAACTGCATTCATCATAGAACCACCAAGCACCACCACGTCAGGTGACCAATCGACAATCACATTATTGAGCCCTTGCGCCAAGGTCTTTGCGAGAGAGTCCCAAAAAACCGAATCTTCGATTTCATGTGGCTTCTTCCCAGTCATTTCTTCGACTGCACGCCCAGAAATAAGGCCTTCAAGAGTTTCCCCGTGTGCTCCGATAATTTGTTTGCCCGGTTCAAAACCAATTCTCCGTTCATCAATTGCTCCATCTACAATACGCGCACCCCCAACACCAGTACTCACCGTTATGTAGGCAACAATTGAAAATCCTCTTCCCGCACCAGAGACAGCTTCGCCCAAACCAACCATTGCAGAATCGTTATCAAGAAACACTTTTGTATGAAAAAAACTTTCCAAGTCTGTGGCGAGAGGTTTCTCTACCCAATCAGGAAGATTTAAACTCTGAATGAGAGTCCGCGTTTTCTGACTAAATGGTCCGGCAATCCCACCAACAATTGTGTCTATGCTCTGTCCTTGTGAGACTGAAAGGATTGTTTCCTTGAGTTTCTTAATTCCCTCTTCATAATTTTGTGGAGTATCAAAAATAACTGGCGTGTCAAAAGACTCGCGGCTTCGAGCTTGTGCAACCCGTGTTTTGGTCCCACCAATATCAAAAAGAATATACATATTGTTTATGCGCCGAGAATCTTTCGAGCCTGTCGTTTGTATTCTTCCACATTCGGCTGATTAAATACATCCACATCCCACAAGGTACCGAGCAGGAGTGTAGCAATCATCTTGTGCATCATGTATTCGCCAAGAGAGCGACTTGAGACATCGGGAAGTATCGTTTCTGTAAACGGCATGGAATACGAACGGTAGGACTGTTTCACTGAAGTATAGATTGCCGAGACGATGTCTTGTGCACTTTTGCCCTTGGTATCAGGAATCATTTCCCCAAAAATTTTTGACGGGGCGTGCGCATGGTCTCCGTATTCCTCTGCACGCACAAAATCAGTGAAGCGACCAGAGGGGTCAGAAAGCGAGAGCTGAAGCATCGAATGAAGGTCTGTGGTGCCGACAGAGACCGTGGGCGTAATCGTTTTTCCAAGAGCTACACCAAGTCGGTTTGTGTCCTTTCCTAAACTTTCTGCTACGAGCTGACGATACCATTCACCAAGTGTCTTGAGCGCAGGAACAAAGAAAAAAGAATCTAGAATCTGTACCCCGCATTCAGCATGCACATCAATAGCAGCAGCACAGAGCGCCGCGGGATTCTCCGCTAGGTTTTTATGCAAGCACGTCTCGCGAGCGTCATGAGCACCCAGAAGAAACCCCTTCACATCGACACCGAGAAAAGAAAGCGGAACAAGAGCCACAGGGGAAAAGGCCGAAAACCTGTCAGAGATAGCTTCTGGGATAAAGATGCACGAAAGTTTTGTCTCTTTGGCGCGCTTCGCAAGGGGTGAAGATTCCTTTGTGACGACCACCACTCGAGAAGAAACATCACCAAATTTTCTCTCAAGAATTCCCGTGATTAACTTCGCGTTCGTAATAGTTTCGAGAGTTTCTCCAGATTTACTCACTACAATCACGATACACTCTTCCTTTGTTTTTAGAGAAGCTACATATTCTTCAAGGGCTTGGTGCGTGGACGGATCGTCAGTATCAAGAAATATCATCCGCCGAACCGGATTCTTAAGTGGTTCGAGAAACCCGATGAGTGCATCGTACACCGCTTTTGTTGCGAGATTGGCGCCACCAATACCTACTACAAAAATATGTTTAACAGCTTCCCCACCTTTTCCCAATACAAGCGTCTCTATTTTTTTTAGAATAAACGTGTCGTCTGGAAATTTTAAAAAACTTTCAGGATTGGAGTATGTCGGCGCACCGACTTGCTTCTTGAGATCTTCGATTCGCTCAGAGAGAATTTTTGAGCGTTCGTGATATGCCTCGTGAGAGACTCCTGCATCAGCATAAAGAAATTTCATACATTTAGTATAACAAAAAGAAAAGACTCTTTTGTTTTGATAAGAAAGAAACACCCGCGCAGGTATCTGCGCGGGTTTTCTATTTCAAGTTTTTATAGGGCCATAACCTTCACCAAATCTTCTGCGAAACCAGGAGTGGTTGTAAAGTTTTTTGCATCTTCACCTACAACCCATACAAGCTCGGAGTGTTCCCAGGACAATTTTACATTTGGGTTTGCAATCTCAACAAGATAGATGTGACGAATCCACTCGCGATTCAATTCTTCATCCAAAAAAAGATACGTGTCCCCTTTTTTTATTTCTTTGATATCGGCCTGTTTTAATCCAAGCTCCTCTTCTATTTCAAAAACAACCTTTTCTTCCATGGTTTTTTCATCATCAACAAAACCAGCAAGACATGACCAGAGGTTCTGATATGTAAGCATTTTTTCGCTTCGCTTCACGAGAAGAAACTTATCTCGATATTTTACAAAAATCACCAAAACGGGTGCGGAACGAGCATGTGTATAGTCTGTAGCCATATAAATAAGTGTATCACAGGAAATTTGTATTTTTAATATAAAAACACATCGTTGTATCCACTCATCATCACCAGGCTCCACGAGACTTGTATTACAGCGCGTCAAGATAGTATATTGTGTGTTAGTTACCTTATGGGAAAACTCCAAAAAGTAAGCGCGGAGGACTTACAAACTTTAAAACAGTCCGCCAGGGGCAGCAAATGCTTATTAACCCACTGCTAGCTATTGATATACCAGAAAGTGTCAGCAGTCAGGAATACAAAACTTGAGCAAACAATTGCGGATGTCTCGAAAACGATATATGAGTCGGTGAAATAATTTAGTTTTAAAACGCTTGATAAAAAAAGGTTTTGACAATATACTGTTTCCCTATTGGGCCCTTAGCTTAGGTGTAGCGTCTCGTGAAAGCAAATGTTTTAATGTAAGTATTGGGCCCTTAGTTTAGGTGTAGCGTCTCGTGAAAGCAAATGTTTTAATGTAAATATTGGGCCCTTAGCTTAGGTGTAGCGTCTCGTGAAAGCAAATGTTTTAATGTAAATATTGGGCCCTTAGCTTAGGTGTAGCGTCTCGTGAAAGCAAATGTTTTAATGTAAATATTGGGCCCTTAGCTTAGTTGGTAGAGCGCCTCATTTGCAATGAGGAGGTCGCCGGTTCGAATCCGGCAGGGTCCACCATACGAAACTTGTTCGGAATTAAGAAAACGGAGCGATTTTGCGGGAGCCAAAATCGCGCTATCAATTTTTTCAAAACCCTTTCCGCCTACGGCAGAAGCGGTGAATTCCCAAAGTTCCCCCCAATTGCATGAAAGCGTTTTGTCTTTGAGAATGGGGTTCGAGCCGATTTTTTGGAAAAACTCTTTCCATGCGAAATAGTTTTCGCCTTTTTCCAAAATAACGGCTTCTCTCAAAGACAAAACGAAACTCCGCAAGGGTTCGACCCAATTTTTTCTCTGTTGTCCAAAATCCTTAAAACTTTCCTCAAACTTTGCTTTCTGACGAAGGAGAAGGTCTTTTCGCTGTAAGTAAATATCGCGTTCAATGTCGCCGTCGAGATACAGTGATACGAGCTTATCCAGCTTCTCCTTCGTTTCGGAAAGTTTGGTTTTAAGGTTTTGGGCAATACTTCCTCTTTCAGAAATTGACTCTTTGTCCCACAGGTCAATTTGTTTTTCCATATTCTCAATTTCTGAAAGAGGAAGCGACACTGATTGAAGCAGATTTTTTGCTTGCGAAATGAGTGCGGAAGAAGATAGATACGGCTGACGACAAACACCTTTCTTTTTGGTACAGCGATAGTAAGTATATTTTGTACCAAAACGATTGGTGGCATATTGAGCCGTAATCATACTTCCGCACTCACCACAT
>Ga0163152_10000635_pt1 | contig 60093 bp, 36 predicted proteins | sample OliLakLV19MP8IB2_FD_148635 | JGI IMG/M metagenome (GOLD analysis project Ga0163152, IMG submission 148635) | Freshwater microbial mat bacterial communities from Lake Vanda, McMurdo Dry Valleys, Antarctica - Oligotrophic Lake LV.19.MP8.IB-2 | ecosystem: Environmental > Aquatic > Freshwater >... | reverse complement strand
TTTCAGCGACTCTGGGCTGACTGCGGCTACGACGTATTTCTACCGCGTGCGAGCCAATAACACGGGCGGTGACTCTGCCTATTCCGCCGAGGCCAGCGCCACCACGCCACCGAATCCGCCCGCAGCACCCAGTGCTCTCGCAGCCACCGCAGTGACGGGAACACAGATCAATCTCGCCTGGACGGACAATGCGACGAACGAGACGGGCTTTAAGATCGAACGCAAGACCGGCAGTGGCGGCACCTACGCACAGATCGCCACGACGTCGGCAAATGTGACCAGCTACAGCAACAGTGGATTAAGCACCGCAACGCAGTATTACTATCGAGTGCGGGCTAATAATGCAGGAGTCGACTCAGCTTACTCTGCCGAAGCTAATGCGACGGCAATTGGCAATGCAGTGTATGGCAACGGCGGCCTGCCGTGGCCGGTGCCAGGAATTATTGAGTCGGAAAACTACGATACCGGCGGTGAAGGCGTGGCGTATTACGACACGAGCGCGGGCAACGGCCTCAGCACCACTTTCCGGACGGCAGATAATGTGGACGTCAAGACTGCCACCGACACCACCGGCGGCTATGCCATCGGCTCCTTTGCTGCTAACGAATGGGTTAAATACACCGTCAACGTGACCGCCAGTGGCACCTACGCTTTGAACGCGCGGGTTTGCTCCATCTACTCCGGGCGCACCTTCCGTGTGGAGTTCAATGGCGTGGATAAGACCGGTCCCATCGCGGTGCCGGTGGTCAGTGCCTGGGACACTTACTATCTCACCGTCAGTGTGCCAGTCACGTTGAGCGCTGGCCCGCAGGTCATGCGCGTTGTGATGGGAGGCATTGATTTCATGGATCTGAACTGGATCGAAATTACCGCTGGCGGAACGCTGCCAAGTCCCTTGCAAAATCAGGACATCGGGGCTGTGGGCCTGAGTGGTAGTGCAAGTCATACCAACAGCATTTACACCGTGATCGGGGCCGGGGCCGACATATACGGCAGCTCGGATGGCTTCCAGTATGTCCACCAAACCTCCAGCGGCGATTGCACCATCATCGCCAGAGTGGCGAGCTTGCAAAGCATCAATGTCTGGAGCAAGGCCGGCGTGATGATCCGGGAAACCCTCACTGCCAACGCCGTCAATGCCGCCGTGGTGGTGACGCCGGGGAATGGGGTGAGCTTCCAACGGCGCACCAGCACCGGTGGAGCCACTTCGTTCGCCAATGTGACCGGAGTGTCCGCGCCGCGCTGGGTGAAACTGACACGCACCGGCAACACGTTCACCGCTTCCTATTCTGCGAATGGGACGACTTGGATCGTGATCGGTTCGCCGCAGACCATCACCATGGCAGGGGCCGCTCGTTTGGGTCTAGCGGTGACGTCGCATGATGCCGCGCTTCGTTGCACCGCCACCTTCGACAATGTGACCCCCATTCCATGAAAACGCATTGGCTTGCCCTACTGCTAATGGGCAGTGGAGTGGGGTTGTTCGCCGTTCGTGCTCGGTGGGTTGACCACGGTCACGAGGGAATTGCTGTGGCGGACGGGACGCCGGTGTTGCTGGCCTCACGCGGCCCGGACCCCGTTCGCTCGATGGTTTTCGTAGCTGCTTCACGACAGGAAGAAGAATTATCGCACGCCGCCGCGTTCCTGCACGACCTTGCCTGCGAGCCGAACTCCATGAAGCTCGAGTCAACCCTGCAAGCCTGGATTGATTCGCAGACGGCAGATCGGATCCCTGCTCTATTGCGAGATCTATCAGCCTCTTTGCCGGATGCACTATCCGGAGCGCTTCAGGTCCGGCTCATTCGGCGCTGGGCTGAAACCAGTCCCTCCGAGGCGGGACGGTGGGCGGAGCAAATGCCGGAGATCCCGGCACGACGAGACGCATTGGAAGGTGTGGCTGTCGTCTGGGCCAATCACGACCTGGCAGCGGCCAGCGAGTGGGCGCAGCAAATGGGTGACGCTCCAGCACGCGATACAGTCATGACCAGCGTGGCGTATGAGGCCGCCCGCAGCGAACCGCTGATCGCTTTAGAACTCGCCATGCGATTGCCGGTCAGCGCCGGACATGTCGAACTTGTGAGTCACGCCACCCGCCAGTGGGCATTGCTTGAACCGGTGGCGGCGACCGGATGGGCAAAGACGCTTCCAGAGACAAACTTGCGCGCGCGGGTTCTTAGCGAACTGGCGGCTCAACTAGGGGAGGCCGACCCGGCGGCGGCGGCCGGTCTCGCGCTGAAATCCATTCCGGCCGGCCGCGAACAAGATGATGCCCTCGTCGGCATCGTGCAGCGATGGGTGCAAAAAGACGCCGCCCAGGCTGCGGCCTGGGTTGCTCAGTTTCCTGTCGGTGCCTTGCAGGATTCGTCGGTGGAGAATCTGGTGCGTCTCTGGTCGATGCAGGAACGGGACGCCCCTGCAGAATGGCTGAACACTTTGCCCGCTGGCGAACTCCGCGATCTTGCGATTGAGAAGTTTGCCCGCGCCACCGCGACGGAAGACGCGCAGACGGCCTTGGCGTGGACGGAGCTGATCGGAAATCTGCCCCGGCGTAATCGCTGCCGGGAATTACTCCTGAACTACGGGATGCAAGCCACTCACCACCCAACACATTCCCCCTACTTTTGAGTCCAAAACGAGTGCTTGACCTGAAAAGTGGCGCGCGTAGCGTAAGAATTCAAAGGTTTTGACGAAAGCAAATCTCCCTTACCGCGGAGCTTCGAGGAAGCAAAGTCCTATCCTTTTAACCAAGCAAACCGCTTTCTGTTCTGACCATGCTGCCCATCAGTCATCATCATGACGACAAGGACGAAGACAGATGGTTCGGCAAAATCGGATTTTATGAGACGCAATTTATTTCGCCAACTCAAGCAAGTCGGCAAGCGGCTGATGCTTGGCTACTTCATTCTCACCGTCGTGCCAATGGGCTACACGAACCCTCCGCTCCTGGCTGCCCTCGCTGTGGCCGCTCCGCCAGCGGAGGTGAAACCGCCTGCGCCACTCGCAAAAGTGAACCGCACCGTCCCACGCGTCGAGCCGCCGAAATTAGGACTCGATTTCTCGGCGAAGCCAACGACGCAGGAGATTTTCCGCGCCCGCGTTTTTGAGGAACCGCTCGTTCCGATCGGAGGCGAGCCGACGGCCGACGAAAATGCCTCCATGGCCACCGCGCTGCGCGGCTACTCGAAGCGCACAAGTCAGGATGATTTCTCCAGCCTCACCGGCTTTTTGGCAAAGCACCCCCAATCGCCCTGGCGCGCGGCGCTGCTGGTCAACCTCGGTCTCGAATATTATAACACCGCGCACTACTCCCTCACCCTTCCGGCCTGGAGCGAGGCATGGCAGTTGGCGAAGGACGCCACGGAGGCAAACGGCAAGGCCATCGCGGACCGCGCCGTCGGCGAGCTCGCCTACATGTTCGCCCGCCTCGGCCGGGTTGCGGAACTCGAGGCACTGCTCAAGTCCGTCGATGGGCGTCCCCTCACCGGCCCTGCGACGGAGAGAATCTCCGGTGCGCGGGGAGGGCTCTGGACCATGCGAAATGATCCGGGCATTGCGTTCTGCTGCGGCCCGATGGCGCTGCAACGGATCAAGCATTCCGTCGATCCGAAAAATCTCGACCACGAGATCATCCGCGCCGCCAAATCGACTCAAAACGGCTTCTCCCTCCCGCAGGTCGCCGCTCTTTCGCAAAAGCTCGGGCTCAACTACCGGATGGCTTTCCGCGAGAAAGGCGTCGCTGCCGTGACGCCGTCGGTCGTGCATTGGAAGGTCGGCCATTATGCCGCGATCGTCCGGCAGGAAGGCGATCGTTATCTCGTGCAAGATTCCACGTTCAGGAATGACGTTTGGATCACAACGGAGGCGCTGCAAACCGAAGCCAGCGGCTATTTCGTAATCCCTGCGGGTGACCTGCCCGCCGGCTGGCGCGCCGTGGCGGCTCTGGAGGGGGGTGCCGTTTGGGGTAAAGGTGCCGTCAACGGACCTGACCCAGGCGGCGGCGGCGGTGGTCCTTCCAAACCTCAATGCAAGGGCATGGCGGTTCCAAGTGTGAAACAATAATGCGACCAGCGGTACTCCAAAAGCCGCTAAAGGCGCCTTAGTTGGACCGTGCTTTGAGATCTTCGTAGCAAAAGGCACTGCAGATGCGGACTTGGCCGAGTGCGTTCTGAAAGGTTGTCCGGCGCCTGCGGCGCCGCCGCCCCCACCAGCGCCGCCCGCACCAACGCCACCCGCGCCGGCACCCAAGAAATGCTTTTGCCTAGGCAGTTTTTGCGTCAAATCGCCTTTCTAGAAAGAAGACAATGAACCGGCATACCAGACCGATTTCATCGTATGTTCGCAACGATCCGGTAAACTAGATTGATCCGTTAGGGTTACGTTGCGAGAAAGAACAGAGTGATGATGATAAGGCGCGCAATAAACTAAATGCATGCTATGCGTTCTATAGCGCCACGCGATACACTACAGATAATGATTATGGGAGGACTGGCGCCGAGCTGGACATCCTCTGCTTAGATAATTTGCGCGAATATGAGAGCGCGGGGAAAAGTTTAGATGAATGCCTCAAGCCACCTCCGCCCCCGCCTCCCAAGCCGCCCAGTTGCAAACCCAAGAAAAAATAGCGCTCAATTATATGCGATGCCTAATTCCAAGACGAAGTGCAGCCACGACGAAGGGGTTGCTCGTGGCGGTGACCTTGTTGACGGTGGCTGCTTTCGCCAATGCCCAAGAGTGGCTTCACATCTATGATGCCAGCGGCAATTTCATCGTTCGCTCTGCGGCTCTTGCCGTTTCGCCGCAGATCATCGGGCAACCCGTCTCGCGTATCGTGGAGCCGGGGGAGATCGCGAGCTTCTCTGCCGTCGTCCGAGATGCGAGCGGGGTCACGTTCCAGTGGAAGTTCAATGGCGCCGATATTGCAGGAGCGACGGGTGACAGCCTGTTGCTGACAAATGTCGGTGCCCTCAACGTAGGGCGATACTCCGTCGTGGTGTCCAATAGTCTCGGAAGCATCGTTAGCACGGCGGCGGCGTTGATGCTGGACAGCAACGGCGACGGAATTCCGGATAATCGGATCTTCATTCCGGTCATGCCCGCTCCGGGAATGGTGGCCTACTGGCGCGGAGAGGCCGACGCCAGAGATTCGGTCGGCACCCACCATGGAACCTTCTACAGCGGTGCCAGCGTGACGCCCCCAAGCATCGCTCCGGGTTTGATCGGTAACGCGTTCAGCTTCGACGGCGCGGTGGATGTTCATCTTCCCTACGTCGCCGACCTGGAGCCGGCTCAAATCACCATTGAAGCCTGGATCTATCCCACCGTGGCGGATGGCAATTTCCAGACCATCATCACACGTCCGCGCGGTGTGGGGGAATTTCCAGCCTGGGCTTTGGGCTTAAGAAACGGCGACCTCTACTTTTATACTTCTCAAGGCCCGATCGGTGGATATGAGCACGTTCCGCTCAACCAATGGACTCACGTCGCGGCCACTTCCGATGGTACGAACCGGGCCATCTACATGAACGGAGTGCGGCTGGGCCAGGATGGAAGTGGTATCCTGAAATATGATCAACCAGGGCCGGTCACCCTGGGCAACAGCTTTGCTGGCCGGGTGGACGAAATCTCGTTCTACAACCGAGCCCTGACATCGAACGAAGTGGCCGCCATCGCGACCGCGAATAGCGCCGGCAAGGACCTGACGCGGCCCTACTTTACCTCGCCTTTCGTATTTCCTCTGGCCCGGGTCGGTCTCAACTATGCGCAGCCAATCACGATGCTCTTTGGCATCGCTCCGGTTACGTTTTCTCTCTCCGCCGGGAGTCTGCCGCCGGGACTGATTCTATCGTCCACGGGTCTGCTCAGTGGAACTCCCAGTGCAGCGGGAAATTTTAGCTTCACCCTGCGAGCCACCGATGCCACCGCGGTTTGGAATTTCACCGATCAGATGTTCACCGTTTCGGTTCTCCAGCCCTTAGCCCCTCCGGCGGGCCTGGTCGCCTCGTGGCGGGCGGAGAATAATGCGCAGGATGCGGCCGGAACGAATCATGGAACCTTGATCAATGGGGCAGCGTTCGCCTCCGGCGAAGTCGGCCAGGCATTCTCTTTGAACGGCTTGAACCAATCGGTGGAAATTCCAGATGCCCCAGCCCTGCGGCCCACTTCGATCACGTTGGAAGCCTGGGTCCTGTTCAATAGCGGCGACAATAACCAGGCCATTTTCTCCAAACGCCTCAGTGCCGGTGACGCTTCTTACTACCTCTATTTTAGCAGCAGCCTTCTGATCGCCAGCGCGGGAGATGCGTCGCCGATTTACCTGGGCAATTTCACTCCAATCGTGGGCCGATGGTATCACCTTGCGTACACCTTCGACAATGTCACCAAGCAACTGACCCTCTACGTTGACGGCGTTCCGAGGATCAGTGAGGTCGTGAACCAAACCATCGGTTACGACACGAATCCAGTTTCATGGGGTCGTTACGGTACCAAATACCTGAATGGTCGGATTGACGAGGCCGCGATCTATAATCGGGCGCTGAACGCCTCCGAAGTCGCGTCCATTTACAATGCCGGACCCGCTGGCAAAAGCCCGCTTTCGCCGATGGAGCAGTGGAAATTCGACTACCTGGGCGATGCCAATGCGCCCGACGCGGGCGACCCGGATGGCGACGGGCAAAGCAATCTTTTCGAGTATGTCGCCGGAACTATCCCGACCGATGCGGCCTCGCGCTTTGCGCTGAAGATTTCGCCGGTGCCCGATCCGTCCAATCCGGGACAGGCTCTTACCGGCCAGCAGAACCTAATCTTCAGCCCGCGCTTCGCCGATCGCGCCTATGCGGTGACCTTCATGAACGAGCTCTCCGCTGAACCATGGCTTTTAATGTCCGGAACGACGACGACCGACGATGGCCAGCAGCGCACGGTGACTGATCTGAACGCCTCGGCATCACAGAAGTTCTACCGCGTCGAGATCACGAAGCCATAACTTACCACTAAGCCGAAGGAATCATCGCGGAGGGGTTGAAGCGGCGGAAGTGGACGGCGACGGATCTCGAGACTCGGCCCAAGGGGGACTTGGGGAAGTTGGAGTTGGCGGCGTGCTTGCGGGTCGAGACGACGATGACGGTGGGGTGGATTGCGGAGCGTTTGGGCATGGGCACGCGGGGTTATGTGAATCACCTGCTGTATCGGCGAAGGAAGTTGCGCCCAGAGTATCCAATATCAAGAACTGACCCCTAGCTAGACGGCAACACAAATGCCTCGACTGCGGCAACCTCGACCGCGCTTCGCCAAAAACGGCGCTTGTAGCCTGGCCGCAGTTGACTAGGATTTCACCGTGATTACGAATGAAACTCAAACTTCTGCCAGTGCCAGTGCGGGCAACCTGGCCAGCGCAAGGCTGCTTGTCTCAATAGTGATAACTGACCCTTTTACTGGGCTTCAGGCGGCGTGCGTTTGAACAACGACACCAGCCTCAACTTCGGCAACCAGACCCGCCAGATGATCAATCTCCATAACGCCGATTACGGAATCGGCGTGCAAAGACTGACCACCTATTTCCGTACGCGCGGCGAGTTCTTCTGGTATCGCGGCGGCAGCCATAGTGACGCCTTCGCCGACTCGGGTGGCGGTGACCCACTCATGCGCCTGGGCAGCACGGGCGACCTTGTCCTCGTCGGCACGCTTTCCCAAGGCAGCGACCGCTGCATCAAGCAGAACTTCACCGCCGTGAATTCGCAGACCGTGTTGGACAAATTTGCCGCGATGTCCATCCAGACATGGACCTACACCAACGACGTGCGCCGCCGCCACCTCGGCCCCGTCGCGCAAGACTTCCATGCCGCCTTCGGCCTGAACGGCGAGGACGACAAGCACATCGCTTCTGTCGATGCCGACGGCGTGGCGCTGGCGGCCATTCAGGGGTAGAACCAGAAACTTAGTGAGCAGGAGACCTGGTTGAAGGACAAGGATTCGGAGATTCGGGAACTGCGGCAGGCCGTCGCGGAATTGCAGAAGAGCGTTCGCCAAATCACCAACAAGACACCGCAGTAATCGTGAACTTAATGAACAGGACATTATTCGGATTGGCCGGCGCTCTCATCGGCGCCCTGACCTTCCTGCCCGATTCGGTGTCTGCGGCCAATCTGCCGACGTATTCGCTCCGGTCGTTGCCGGCGGCAGTGGAGTATGTCACGGCTATCGATGACCAGCGGAACATCCTCGGCTCTTCGACGATCAATGGGCGATCAACAACAGTCGTCATCCGGCCCGACGGCACGCACTGGCTCCCGGCCGAGGGGTTGGTGTCGAATCCTCCCGATGTTGAGATCAGTGTGCAAAGCATGAACCGCCATGGACAGATGCTGCTGATGTATCCTTTTGCGGTCGGGCCGCTCCCCGATTTCACCGATTTGAATCGGGAGTTCAACCGGTCAACGCCCCGCTTTGACGAAGGCTCCAACGTCGTGATCCGGATGGTCGTGCGGGACGAGAAAGGCGCGCAGGCGCTGCCCGATTTCCCATTTCGTTTGGATTACTGCATGTTGGTGCTTGGGACTATCAATAATGCGGGAAATGTAGCGGTCAACTACATGTTCTGGAACGGGCAATTCAACGAATTTGGCCAAGCGGACATCGTCCAACGGTCCATGTTCTGTCGGCCCCGCCAGGGCTGGCAGCATTTTCCCTCGCCGGCTGGCCTGCCTCAAAGTCAGCTTCATTACTTCAGAGATGACGGGTCGGCCATAGGAGTGGCTTTCTCAGTGGATTTCGTGACGGGCACCGACGGATCACGTCATCAGATCGTGACCGATGCACCCTGCCTGTTTCGACAGGGCAAGCCGGCCATCGTGCTCACGCCCTTGCGAGGAAAGGTCCATAGCCTGAATCCGCGGGGTGATGCGGTCATGGGGATTCCGGGTGAGCTGGGCGCTTTTGTCATACCACCACGAGGAGATCTCGTTCTCGTCCGCCGCGGTGAAGGACCGCGGGCGCTTGGCCGGCTTCAACGAGATGATGGGGTCAATCCGGTGCAGCGCGTCGGCGACTGCATCCAATGGCACCTTTCCGACGACGGCACACTGACGTACAAAGTGGCCACAGAAATCACCCCAGTCGGCCCCGGCGATCCTCGTGGCTCAATCTACGTTAAATGCGACGTGTACGTGACCACGCCGGGGCAACCAGACGTAGTCATTCACAATCAGGATGCCAACGCGGTCATCGGCCGGTTTGTTCCGGGTGATGGGCTTTGGGTGGGGTATGGACCCCCCTTTAACGCCGTCACCTTTCAGGGTGAGTTTCATCCCTACGCGGAACTCGTCCCTGGAAACGCGGATTGGTTAAATTTCCTGGCGCTCGCCGGTGAACGAGTCCCGATTGAACAGATAAATTGGCGCCCAGGAGACTTCAATCGCAATTATTTCAACGAACTCCCCACACCGCTTTGGGCCAGCCTTAGCCCACCCAAGGGCGGGCCGCGGATGAAATTTCTGCTGGAGCCGAGCGGCGCGGTGGTGCGCCATCTGGAGGTCACGCAGGTGGTCCAGGATTGGAATCAATCCATTCCCCTTGTGGCCGGCAAACGGACCTTCGTCAGGGCACACGTGGAGGCGCTCCAACCGGGCGCGGTTGGTAAACCGGCCAGAGGGAAGATCCGCGGATTCATCAATGGGATGGAATTGTCTGGATCGCCCATCGAGACCATTAACCGTCGCGGGCGGGGCACCGTGGCGCGCGACACGACGGCGACACGCGAGCAGCCAGGCATGGCACTGGATTTTGTGCTGCCGCTCTCATGGTGCACCAACACGCTGAAACTCGTGGTCGAGAGCGCCGAGGGCCATTTCGGAAACCACGCCGAGAGCTTTACCTTCACGGTGGTGCCGCCGCTCCGGATCGAGTTCTTCCCGCTGACCATCTTGAACGACGATGGAGCCCCCATTCCGACCTCCGACGCCGAAGTCATCCTGCTGCAAGACCGGCTTCTTGGCATGATGCCCGTGGCGCACCTTCGCTCCGGTCATTTTCGTCACCTGGACATAAAGGCGGAACAGTTGTCCAGCAGCAGCGATCTCGGACGGGTGAATTCACGACTGCGCGAAACCCTCGCCCTGGATGCGGACGGGCGCGGTTTGGCGGCGACCATGAGCGGGCGCGAGCGCGCGCGCCAACTTGGTTATTACATCGCGGTGACGGATTTAGTGGGGAATCTGGGAGGCGAGGCGGACGGTTTGGGGGCCGGGCTTCCGCCTCGCGTTGATCCGGGCACCGTGGCTACGATCACCGGACAGGCCGAGAGCCCGTACCGCGCCGCGCATGAGCTGGCTCACTTGCTGGGCCAATACCATGCCACCACCAGCGAGCGAAAACTAACGCGGGATGGCGAAAGCTTCAAACTAGGATACTGCGATGAGTTCGCGCCGTTGCTGGTCCCGGACGTGGTCCCCGACTTTCCGCATTTTGGCCGTGTGCCGGGACAGGCACACAACGTTCCCTTGCTTGGTCCACTCAATGGCCCGGAACGGATCTTGGGCGTGCGCGAAGGTCCAACGGGCCGCCCGGAATTCCTTTCGACCCTGCGGCACTTCGAGGTGATGGGCTACTGCGACCAGCCGAACCGATGGATTTCCGGCTACACCTATACCAACTGTCTGCAAGCCATCTCGGAATTCTTCGGCGCGCCTCCTCCAGTGCCCGCTGGGGCTCCCATGTCGGCATTCACTTCTGCTGGGGGCGCTCCAGCCTCGGATTTGGTGCTCGTGCGCGGCTCGGTGAATCTCGACTCTGGCGTCGTGCAGTTGGAGCCTTGTCTGCCGTTTGGGGCGGGTCCAGCCCCGGCCCCGGCGGGGTCCGGAGGGCTGTTGCTTCGCTTTGTCAATACGAGCGGACTCGTCCTCCGAGACTGGCCCTTTGACGTCGGGATGCCGGTTGAGCAGGAGAGGGTGAAGCACTTCTCTCTGATCGTGGCTCGGCCCCCCGACCTGGCCCAGCTTCAGGTGCTTCGGGCCGGGGAACTCGTGGCCAGCCTGGCTGCGTCGGCGCATGCACCGACCGTTCAGCTCCTCACTCCCAACGGAGGACCAGTGCCAGCCGGGAACACCATTCACGTGGTCTGGCAGGCGGCCGACCTCGACGGCGACCCGCTGCGGTTCGCGTTGAGGTATTCAGCGGATGACGGCGCGACCTGGAGGACCTTGATGCCGGACACGGACGGCACCTCCCTGGAGATCGCCGCCAGTTCACTCAACGGCTCAACCATGGCGCGGTTTCAGGTCGTGGCCACCGATGGATTGAAGTTCGCTGCAGACGTGTCCGATGCCGCCGTGCAGGTCGCCGAACCGCCTCCCTCGGTGGTGGTTCTCACCCCCAAGCCGGGACATCGATTCCACCTCAGCGAGACGCTGATGCTCCGCGCCTCCGGCCACTCCGCCAGCGCTGGCTTTGATAGTTTTCAAGAGGTGACCTGGACCTCGGATCGCGCTGGCGTGCTGGGGGCGGGTCTGCAACGCCAGGTGCCGGTGTCTTCACTGGCCCTGGGCCTCCACCAAATCACCGTCACCGTTCGCGACGCGACGGGACAACCGGCCACGAACACGGTCGCGATTCAGGTGGATGAGTTTGCCGCCGCAGAAATGCTCGCACCGGAATTGGATGGAGAGACCGGCACCCTGAACCTGCCGGTAATGATTGAGCCAGGCGCGCTGGCCACGCTGGAAGGGTCCACCAACCTGCTGGACTGGACGGTGATTACCAACCAGATGGCAGTGGGTGACCGGGTGGACTTCGAGCGCCCGTTGGAGTTCGGCCATCGCTTTTACCGCATCTCGGCGAGCGGCGCGGCGCCTGTCATCACGGAAGGTCCGCTGGACATTGCATTGACGGGCCAGACGGCCGTCACCCTTGATGTCTTCGTGGAAGGCACCCCTCCGGTTTCCTATCACTGGCTGCACAACGGTCTGCCCGTGGCGAGCTCATCTCCGCTGTCATCCTTGGTGCTGGTGAATCCGGGATCCTCGGATCTTGGAACCTACGTGCTGGTGGCGAGCAACCGCTTTGGCCGGGCGCAGAGCCAGACGTTCAACGTCACGGCCACCGGCGAAGTCCCCACCTTCACCCTCCAGCCGGAAAACGTCTGCTTTTTCCGTTTCCTCGAGACAGTGCGTTTTCGGGTAGGAGTTGCGGGCACGCCCACCCCCACTTTCCAGTGGTTCTTCAAAGGGGCGCCGCTGCCCGGGGAGAACGACAGCGAGTTGATTGTGGATCCCGATCCCTCGGAAATGGGCGATTACCACGTCGTGGTCGCCAACGCCCTTGGCACCGCAACCAGCAACGTGGGCCGTTTCTTGATCTGCCCGCCGGAGATTAACAGGCAACCGGACGACGCCTGCATCAAGGTGGGCATATCGGATGGGTTGTTCGTCGGGGTCGAAAGCTTTCACCCGCCAGTTTATCAATGGCACTTCAATAACAGCCCGCTGCTGAGTGGCACCAACTTCGCGCTGGCGTTCCAGCCATTCCAAGCGACCAATGCCGGGGCTTACTTCGTGACCGTGTCCGGCCTGGGGATCACCCAAACTAGTCAGGTCGCCCAAGTGACCATTTGTCCATGAATCGTCCCCATATCCCATCCGGAACCACCTGGCGCGTGCGACAGGCCGATCGGTTGCATCTCGGTCTTCTCGCCATCGAATATGAGCGCGGCGGCGCCTTGGCCTATCTGGCCGCCTGGGATGTCTGAAATGGATATTAGTTCTTGATATTTTGACACATGAGGCGAGATGGGGCCGTTCTCCCGGCGTGGCGCGCAAACTGAGAGTCGAATATCCTGGGGTGATCTACCGCGTCATGAATCGTGGCGACCGGTGCGAGCCAATTTTCAAGGACGAGGCGGATCGCCGGCGTTGTGTCGAGACGCTGGGCGAGGCGTGCGCCAAGACCGGCTGGCAGGTCCATGCCTACGTGGGCGGAGACGACGCTGACTTTGGGGTGGATTGCGGAGCGTTTGGGCAAGGGCACGCGGGGTTATCTGAACCACCTGCTGTATCGGCGAAGGAAGTTGCGCTCAGAGTATCCAATATCAAGAACTGACCCCTAGACAGATGCCGCTCCTCCGGAGCTCGGTCATTCTGTTGTCTTGGATCTATAAATATGGCGCTCCTATGGAGCTGGCTGCAAAATGTCCAAACTCCAGGGAAAGCCAGAGGCTTTGGCTGAACTTACAGGGATGGCTGGAATTCCTTTCCAAACCCAGTCATCGTCATTTTCCCCGTTGCCTCCTTCGTCTTTGACGTTCCATCCCACTCCATAAAGAAGGTAATTATTTTCACCCTTCCTCTCGTAGATTAAAGGGCCTCCGAGCACCAGGTCATGAGGAATGGCCTCAATGAACTTGCGAGCGTGACCGAAGTGATGCAGAAAGTTCGCGACTAAGGAACGAGCGATTTGCCCGAGGCGCTGCAACACCGGCCTGCCGCCCGAGCCTTTTACGGCGTGCTACAGCGGACCTTGAGCAAACTGGAATCCATGTTGCCCGCCGATGCAGAGGCGCGTTCGATTGAGTTAGGGAGTTAGGGTTGGCGATTGATTACGTGATTATCCACGAGCTCTGTCACCTGCGTTGTCATCATCATGGATCGGATTTTTACAACCTGTTGTCTCAAATCCTGCCGGACTGGAAACGGCGCAAAGCGAGACTGGAGATCTCCCTCTGATAAGGCAATCTCGGATCAACCTCAGTTGAAGCATTAGCGTTGGAAAATTAACTTTGTAATCGTAGTAATAAATCCCATTGATTCAGCGCTGCTTTTCGACTATCAATCCGCCCATGCGCATCCATAAAGCTTTCATTTTTTGTTCTGTTATCTCTCTGGCTTCCACCCTCGCAATCGCTCAAAACAGTTCCCCAGAACAGGAAAGGGCGATCCGCGCCCTTCAGGAAAAGATGAAGGAACTGGACAGTGCGCCGGAAACCGCCACTCCAAGCGGGCGTCCGACTTCCAATAAAAAAGAGGCGAAGAAAGCTGAACATCAGCATCATAATCACGATCATTCAGGCCATTCTCACGCGGCTCCTCCGGAAAAAAAGACTGACAAACCGGTAAAAGAAAAGAAGGCGGTTGAAGTCAAAAAGTCAAAAAAGCCGGTGGCGGAAGCCGCTCCCGTTGTCGAGGCCGCTCCGGTGGTGCCCCTCACTCCCAAACAGACCAAGTTGGCTGAATTGCTGGGCAAATACCGGGCCGACGAAATCAGCCCTCGCGAATACCACGATCAACGGGCCAAAATCATGGCCGAGAAGTAAGTCGCACACTTCCGGCATCGCGGCGGGAGTTTCCAAGCCTGACGGTTTTGGTTGGCAAGTCCGCATGCAAAAACGGCTTCCCTGAATTCGATGATGATTGAAACCGGCGGGTTACTATTGAAAAAGCAGCGGCGCGACCTCTCCCAGGTATTGCCTCCAGACGGCGTATGTATGACCGCCCTTCGTGGCGCGGAAAGTATGGGGAACTTGGCTGGCCTTCAGGAGTTCTGAAGGTTGTTGAGACCGCTCGAAAGCTGCGTCCTCCCTCCCGCAACCAGTCCAGAACATTTGCAGCTTTTTCCCGGCCCCGACCGGGTCATTCAATATGTTGGCAAACCTCGTTTCAAAATTGGCTGGGATGGCGGAGCTGAACTGTTACGGCTTTTTTGGTGTCGTATTTTTTATTTAATTGGCGTGGTAAAAACCGCGAAAATCGTTCCATTTGTGTCGTAAAAAATGGGGTCGAAGCGGACTGAATTTGGCTTACGACGATAGAGGAAGCCAAAAAGCAGTCTTAATGTGGAAAAGTGCCGAATTGAAGGGGGGTGTAAAAACCACCGAATTGAACGTTGTAGTTGAGTGGGATGATCTCAATTCTACTGCATGTTACGGCTAAAACCGGTCGGCTAACCATTTTTGCCGGCAACCTCTTTTGCTTCAGCGGCTTCTTTGCGCCGGCTGTATTTCCACCTGTTGTGGACCCAGAACCAGTTGGCAGGATCACGTCTGATTGCCGTTTCAATAGACCGGTTCACATCCCGCATGATTTCTTCGACTGACCGCAATTGGCCGTTTTCCATCGTGGGGATGTCGTCACCGACCTCGATTTTCCATTTTCCAAGGCCTGTGCGGTAACAAAATGAAGTGAACAATGGACATTTGTATCGAAGTGCAAATAGCGCCGGTGCCGGGCTGGTGGAACATTCCTGACCAAAAAAAGGAAGGATCAATCCTTTGTCTCCCGCGTGTTGATCTGCGAGCAGGCCAAGCAACATCCCGCCTTTGGCCATGACCTGCCGGAGTTCGTCCGCCTGGGTTCTGCGCTCGAAAAAAAGGCAGCCGGATTTTTTCCGCAACGATTGAAGGAGGTCGTCGAGTGCTTTGTTCGGTATGCCACGGTAGGTGGTGGCGAAGCGGTATACGGGGATGAATAGAAAACTGTGGGCGTAAAGCTCAAAATTTCCAAAATGACCGATGGCAAAAACTCTGCTTTCCGACCGGTCCGGTTCTTCCCGCAGGACAAAACGCTCGGTTCCTTCCACCGTTAAAATTTGGGTGATAGCCTTCTTGCTCATGGATGCGGTTTTGGCCGCGCTCATGAAATTTTCGCCGATCCGTTTGAAATTCTCCAAAGCGATGTCTCGGGCTTCACGGATCGATTTTTCAGGAAATGCGCGAGCGATATTATTGGTGGCCACGGTCCGATGGCGTTTATCCAGGAAATAAAAAAGCCCGCCCCCGAGACGTCCGAGCCTTGCGACCAAGTTCAGGGGAAGCGACTGGATCAGCGTGATAAAAACTTTTGCAACCAGTGCAAGGATGGAATCCATGTGCTTAACGGAAACAGATTTTTCTCACGCAATCGTGAAAATCCTCGGCACCGGTGAGGATTTTGATCTCGACCCTCATGAAAAAAATCGCAAGGTCGCGCCGGTCGATCTTAGGGAACCGGACGGCGTCCTTCTGGGTGGTGATGATCATTTCCGCCTGCCGCTTTTTGCTGCGATTGATGGTGTTCAGGATCTCCTGTTGTGTGAATCGATGGTGGTCGGCAAAACGTTTGGAATAGACCAGCTCGCCGCCTAGTTTGACCAAGCTTTGCTCGAAACTTTCCGGCTGGGCGATGCCGCTTAACGAGGCGATTTTGATTCCCTTGAGCATTTCCATCCCCCGCCGTTCTCCGGTGAAAACATCTTCGAAATAAAGCGGATGATGGATGCATTCGATGATGCTGGCGTGGGGGTTCAAGCTGGCGATGCGTTTCCGGAGCTGCTCGGTTTTGCCGTCGCTTTTGGTGATGAAAATTGTGTTGGCACGGGCCAGATGTGTCGGCGGCTCACGCAAGGTTCCACGCGGGAGGAGATGTTCGTTGCCAAACGGCGACTGGCGATCGATCAAGACCACGTCGTGCCGGCGCCCCCGCAATTTCCAATATTGAAATCCGTCATCCAGCAGAAGGGTGTCGCAACCAAATTTTGCAATGGCGTAACGTCCGCTTTTGACCCGGTCTTTATCCACCAGCACCACCACATCCTTCAGGTTGGAAGCCAGCATGTAAGGTTCGTCCCCGGCGGTCTCGGAGTCGAGAAGCAGGGATTTGCCATCGGAGACGACGCGCGGAGGTGTGGTGTCCTCCCGGAGAAGGAGCTTGTTGATGAACCGGGTGGAAAGCGGAGGCGGTTTTGAACGGTAACCCCGTGAAAGGATCGCCACGGTCCTGCCCTGGTCCTGGAGTTCGCGCGCGAATTTTTCCACCACGGGAGTTTTTCCCGTGCCGCCCACGGTCAGATTTCCCACGGCGATGACCTGCACCCCCAGGGTGGAATCGCGCAGGATGCGGACATTGTAAAGGAACCTCCGGGTTTTGATCGCCACGATGAAAACTTTGGAAAGTACGTGGAGCAACGCCCGCATCAACGACGCGCGTTTGTCGCGTCGTTGTTCGAAGATGACTTCCAGAATGAAAGTCTCAAATTTTTCGGTCCAAGCCCTGAAGGCCTCTCGCATCTCGGTTCATCTTGCCAACCGGGCATGAGCAGGGCAAGGCGGCAGTCGCCATCTCAGCTCAAGTTCTTCAACATCTGCATATTCTCCCCGTTCAGTAAACACGCCCTCGGTAAAACTTATGCTCGGTTCCCCGCAAAAGATCAAAGTTTAGAGAAGAATTTGAAAATTTGTTGGTTCGCACTGGAATCCAAAAAATGAGGTCGAAACTCTCATCGAGAACGCAAGTTTGATCGGTCACACCTTCAAGCCGCAGGGAGATCGAATCCGCAGCCCTCGAGGCGATCAGAAGTGCAGGGACGATCTCTGGTGGAGGGATCGGGTCCAGAACCCGGCTGAGAACGACTGTTTTATCGACGCGACCGAATGCGAGGAGCCCCTGGTTGGAAAAGGCCAGGCACTGCACATTTTCGGTTTCATCGGTAAATGTCCGTATGACCTGGTTGTCGGCCACGCGAACAAGCCGGATCGTTCCTCCCTCGCCGTCTGTGAAAGCCATGTATTGATTGTCCGGACTGAAACCCACCCCGTAAACATTGCCGTTTCCCGAGAACCGGGCGAGTTCTGTTCCCGCGCTGAGGCTCCAAAGTCTTGCCGTCCGGTCGTAACCTCCCGATGCGATCATCTTTGAGTCCGTAGAAAAGCTGATGCTATAGACATCGGCCTGGTGGCCATTCAACGCCTTTGTCAGCGACCAATCGGATGTTTTCCAAATCAGGATCTTGTTGTCACCGCCACCGCTGGAGGCGAGGTAATTTCCGTCGGGGGAAAAGGAAACTGTTCTCGCCAGACCGCCTTGACCTTTAAGGACCTTGAGCGCGGTGCCATCCGACGATTTCCAGATCCGGACCGTTCCGTCAAAACTTGCCGAAGCCAGCAGCGCGCCATCGGGAGAAAAAGCGACTCCAACCACCCAATCGGTATGGAGTGAAAGTGTTTTGACCGATACGGTTGGGTTCAGAGTCCATAACTTCACCACTTTATAGGAAGAGGATGCGAGTTTGTTTCCATCTCGGGTGATGCTCAATGATTCAATCGCGCTTTCGTGAATCGACGGCGCGTTGCTGTTCAACGCCCGGGTCATCTTACCGTCGCTGACCCGCCAGAAATTGATCAATCGGTCGGAACCGCCGCTGATGAGATAGTCACCGTTCCACGAAAAAATTGTTGCGTTGATGCGGTCTGAGTTGATGCTTCTTTTCCATAGTATGTCGGGTGTGTCCCGGGCCTCCGAAACGTCCGGAAAAGTGCAGATCAACAGCATAAAAACCATCTGCGGATAGATCAGCCTTTTGCATTTGGCCAAAAAACTCATAAGCGCATGGAGTTAAACAGGCGGAACTGTTGCCAGTCCATCGGTGCCGGACCTGAATTCCATACCGCTCTTTACCGGAATGGTGTGTAGTGTTTGCCCGAACTGGATAAGGGAGGACCCTGGATCTCTGCAGCATGTCCACTCAATAGATTTTTAAAATGCCCACTTTTAGGCCTTTTTAGTAAAATAGCTTGTCACGGATTTATCCAGTGTACAAAGTCCGGCCCAATTCATTTTTTGCGTATGAAACAGAAGGTCCTGGTCGTGGATGACAATCCGGATTTTTGCGAACTGCTCAAATGCACCTTGGAAGGGGTCCATCTCGAGGTGGAAATAGCGCCCAACGGAATGGATGCCTTGCGTCGATCTCGTGCCACACCGCCCGACCTGATTTTGCTGGATGTCATCATGCCTGACATTGACGGGCTGAGTGTCTGCGAAGCGTTCAGAACCGAGGAATCCACCCAGGACACCCCGATCATCATCATCACCGGGTTGCGTTCGGACCTCACCCAGTTCGCGAGTTTTGAAGCCGGCGCGGATGATTATCTGGTCAAACCTTTCAGCGCGGAGCAGTTGGTCGCCCGGGTTTCACATTTCATTCAGACGCCGGGAGAGATGGCTTGATCATTTTCGCGTATCGCAACGGTCCTGTCATGAGTGGTTGTCGGCTGGCTTCTTATTCCACGATCAACGCCCGATAAAATCGCAGCTGACCGTCAATAGTTCCCGGATCACGGAAAAGTTCCGTACCATTACCAGTGGTCAAGGTATGGGTCGCAAGAGGAGCCCAATCGACCAGATTGCTTGACGTTTGAATGATAAAAGTCTGACCAATTTCACCCGACAATTGCAGATTCAGCTGACCATTGGAAACTTTGGGAACGAGTGTTTTGATGAGAACTTCCTGATCCCGGTCCAGGAAAATCCCTTGAAGGACTGCGTTGGCGCCTGTCAGACGGGTAAATCGAAACGTGATATTTCCTTTGATTTTCCAGATCAAATACTGGCCCCCGGAAAAAGCCGATACGGTGCGCTCGTCCACGATCTGACCCGTGGCGTTGTTGATGACTTCGATGGTTTGCACCCGGTCAGTGGAGGTCCAGTCCAGAACGTACAGCGCGAGCCGATGAGACTGTCCGTCGTTGAATGCCAGGTTTACAGAGAATGAATCGGGTGAATACCAGCTGGAAAGGACTCTTGCGACGGAACTGATGCTTTTGAATGGCGCCCTCGGTTCCGAGGTTGTGTCGGTCCAGATATAGTCGTTTTTTCCGGAAGCATTCAACGTCAAATAAGGGGGGAGCTGGGTGTCGCCGCCAATAACCTTGAATCCTTCCGTTCCGTAGATGTTTTTCCAATCGCCCCTGGTGCCGGAATCGACGCCAAGAAAAACAGCGGCATCGTTCGCCTGATGTTCCGAGGGGTGAATAACGATGTAATTTTTCGAGGTCACCGGACTTTCGGTCGAACCCGGATTAAAAGCCCTGGCTTTGATCAGAGCAGAATCAATGAGGGTGAGGGGACGCGAATAGAGCGGGGAATTGGTGGTTGGATCTGTTCCATCCAAGGTGAATCTTACGGACGCCTCCTCGTTTGCGGCCCCCATGGAAACGTAAACCCCATTGGTGTAAATGCCGGCGTCGGGCATCATGGATGGTGGCGCGGAGGCGGGCGTCGCTTTTATTCTCGTACCCCGGACGCAAATTTCATCCATCCATCCTTCGAAATCCCCGAACTCCAGGGTGAAGTTTCCGGAAGTTCCCCAGTTGGAAAATTCCGAAGTGGCTTTGGAGGCGATCTCCACGCCGTTCACACGGGCCGCGTAACGTTCCTTGTCGAGGGTGAGCGAAAAATGAAACCATTCGTTGGTGGGAATGGCTCGTGAAATTGTCGGTCCGGAAATTTCCCAGCTTGAACCCCCGCGCAAACTGGGCCCTTGATACATGTTCTCCATAAGCTGAATCCTGGCGTTCCAATCATTTCTGGAAAGGTTGAGCAGGATCGGATTTCCACGCAAAAACGCCCGGTAACCGGTGATGTAAACCATCGACTCGACCGAGATTTTGTCACTCTCACCGGAAAGAGCGAATGGGTTTGGAAAGGTGACGCGAGCCTTGTCGCCCAGATCAGTGAAGCGTATGGCCTGTCCAGAAGGGGAGGCCATCCATCCCAGATTGGCGGTGTCCAGTGCGGCGTTCCCACCCAACGTCAGCGGGCCGTTCTCTCCGGTCGAGTCCAGGAGAGAGTCCCCGTGATACAAGGCGAGAACATCAGGAGTCACGCTCAAAGGGGCGGATTGAAAACTGTTGGGAGGCAGATCTGGATTGCTTGTGGCCATGAAGGATGATTTGGCGACAACCCTTCTTCCATCGGGAAGCAGGGCTTCGGCCTCTATCCATTGTCTGCCAATGTTTTTCGGGGAAAATGTCCATCGCGAATCCGCCTTGGGCTGCTGATCGGTCGCCTCCCAGACAATCCTGGCATTGGATAAATCCACGCCAGGCGCGGACAGTCTTGCGGTGACCGGCCGGAGGACCGGAGACTTTTCGGGCAGATCAACAATGGTCGCAGCCTCACTCCTCCAAGGCTGGTCTTTGAGCGAAGTCCGTGCCATAACGAACGCCATCGCTCCGAGCGCCTGCGCGGCCTGAGGCACGACAAATTCCGCCGTGGTATCAAAAGTGTCACCCCACCGGTCATAAAACGCGTAGGGTCCGGCTGTGGAATCGTCCTTCGGATAATTGAGCTTCACCAGTTCCCAGCCAAAATTGCCCATGCGATGAAATCCTTCCCAGATCGCTCCGAGGGGGATTCCGGAAGGAGGTAGGATGCGGTGGTCGTTGTGAGCGTATTGGCTGACAATTTCCCGCTGGCGCTGTGCTCCAATTCCAGTGAGGAAGGAGATGTTCAACGGGTTGGCTCCTGCTTCGTAATTCATGTTCGCCATGATCGGGTTCAGGTAATCATCGCGACCATCCAGGGCGGCACCGACGGCAATGTCAAAACTCTGTTGTGCGGAAAAATACCAGCCCGCCGTCCGTTGCTGTTTGCTGGGGGTCGGGAAACTGGTCTCATAGGCAGTCTCATTGATGAAACGGACATGATCGGCCGCTCCCAGCCTGATTTGCTCCTGACACTTCGCCAGATAGGCAGGTTTTAATTCCGTCAGGCCCCGACGTCCGGTCCTCGCGGCGAACCCGTAACTTCGCGCAGCGCATCCGTAGCCCTCAAACAACCGCCACCAATCCCAGCGAAATGTCTTTATGTTCGAGGGCTCATAGTGGCTGATCAATTCAGTCTGGTAAGTGGCGTCTCCGGTGGCCAGGAAAAGCTCCGCCGCTGCCCAAGCAAGCTCGTCGTCGTGAAGAAACTCATCCCCGTAATGAGTCATCCTTTGATATGAACCATCCCGTCCATGTTCCTGAAACGCGCGTTGCAGGAAAGCCCATCCCTTTAACGCTTTCTCAAGGTAGATTGCAGACGATTCAGGGAACTGTGTTTTGAAAAGTGGTGATGAGGAAATCTGGGCCAGAGCCGCGACCGCCGCAGCTGTGGCCGCGGTGTTTTTTGGAAAGACCACCTGGGGATCTCCCTTGTCCGGAAGCACGGTGTCCTCGTAACGGCGGTCCCTGGGGTAAACCATAAAATAGAACCCGCCGTCGGCGTCTTGAAGTTTGGCCAGAAAATCAGCCTCCCATTTTGCCATTTGCAAAATATCACTCCTGCCATCGCCGCTCTCAGGAAGCCCAAGATTGTCCAGGTCGCCGACCCCGGGAAAAACGTCCGCGGAAAAAACCAGTGAATGAATCAGCTGGGCGACGTTGATGGTGTATTTGCTGTAATCACCGGCGTCGTGGTGTCCACCCGAGACATCAATTTTTCCCTTGTTCACGAAAGGATAGAGGCTGGCGTTGACATCTGTCAGGCGCGGTGCCGTCTGCCTTTGATTGTTTCCTTCCTCCGTGAGCTGTCGCAGCAGGCTGTTGACCTGTGCGAAATCAACCGTTGGAACTTCCGCAGGCGCGAGATGACAAGCCCCATGGGTGTGCCGCGCAAAAGGAAATTCCTTGCCCGCTCCGCACCGCTGATGAAACAACCCGAGTGCGTAGGTGCGAGCAAAATTTGCGCCCATCCCTTCATCAATCAGAAAGGGAAATGAAACCCCCAATCCCCGGATCAGCAACTGATATTTTCCCGGCTCCACAACAGAAGAAAAATCCGCTTGAAGAACCTTCTGGTAAGGCAATGGGGAATATTTTCGAACATCAAAACCAACGTCTTTCCTCGGGCTGAGCCGCCCGCGCCGGACAACGGTGCCGTCTTCGACACGCATCACTTCAAACTCATCGCCGATGGGGAGTGTCGCCTCACCCAGGCTGCCTGCGTAAAAACCGACGAAGGCTCGCTTTTGGAGCGTCGGCAGATAACCTTCCTGATTGAGGTGAATCACCGGCGACCATCGCATGAGGTCAGCCGCCGCCGTGAATTCTTTCTCCACCCCCCAGAGGGTTCGCGAGAGATTTTGCACCTCGACTCGTGCTCCGGTTTCGACCGGTGAAGCGAGCTGGAGATAGAGATGATTCCCGATACGGACATCCCGCGGACCGAGCGGAGCATAAATAATCCGGCGTTTAAAACCGACCGACTGGACAGAAACGGGAAGTCCATCGACCAACACCTGAAACTCGGAAACAGCGGGAAGACTGGCTGCTCCCGAGTCCTTGATGAAATTCCACTCCGAGACCGGGGCAGGATCAGCCAGCTTGGTGGTGATCAATGATAATTCCAAAAGTTTTGGATGAATCACCCGGAGTCCGTGTGATCCAACCGCCGGGATCGCGAGAGGATTGGAATCGTCGATAATCCCGGCGTTAACAGCCAAGCGGGATAAAAAAAGGATGAGAAAAACCGATCGAAAGAACCATCCGGGAGATTGAATATTGGTCAGCAGCATTTTTTTCAATACACAACAAAACAGCGCCGGGTCTTGCTTCATGCAAATGAGTGTTGTTCAGGTCAAGAAACCGATTTGCGAAGCTCCCCCTTTTGAATGCTCCGCGGACCAAGTGAATTTAGCAGTGGTCATGCCAACCCTGATAAGAAGGTAGGAATAACCATTAGCTCATGGAGTTTGTATGAAAAATGACCCTGCGAAAGCAAGCACGGAAACTTTCCAGACCAGTTGTCAGCTGGTTTTCAGACAGGGAAAGGTAAAGCAGGACAAAATGTGAGAGGGCGGATACTGATAAACTGTTCCCCGGCAGGGCAACCAAAAACAGGCGGGCTGGAGCCTGGAATCATGCCGCGATTTTTTGCCGCAGCCCGGCCTGGGATCGTTCAGCTGGAACCACGGTTTTTTCAGGCGTGCCCTGAAGGAGTTCGACGGAAAACGAATTCTCGGTCCATTTTTTGACATGGATCAACAAACCACGGTTTATCTTGATTTCTGGCAGTGTGTTTAGGTTTGTCTTCATTTTCATCTCCTAATTTGAATGTCCCGGAGGCATATCGTCAGTATCCGCAACGAACTTTAAATTTTGCTTCCCCCCTCATGAATCTAAATCCATGTGCTGCTTCCGGTCCATCAGGCAGGGCTTGATCCGGCCGCCCGGATAAAAAACCCGGTTGGCCGTGTTTTCACCCGTTTCCGCATGAGGGAAATCCAACTGGAGGACACACCCCGATAGTGCAACGCATCGGACGAAAATATCATTCCGCAGCACGACGACTGTAGATGTGCGTGGCATGACCGTAGAACGTCTCCGCTGCTTCCATGATGGTTTCGGAGAGCGTGGGGTGTGGATGCACGGTCTCGGCCAGATCCCGGGCGTTGGCACCAAGTTCGACCGCGAGAACACCTTCAGCGATCAGCTCGCCCGCGCCATGTCCAACAATGCCGACTCCGAGAACCCTGTCGGTTTCAGGCTCGAGAATGAGTTTGGTCAATCCATCCGTACGATCGTAGGTCATGGCCCGTCCAGAAGCGGACCACGGGAATTTGGCAACTTTGATCTCAATATTTTTCGCCCTGGCTTCCGCTTCGGTCAGCCCGCACCAAGCCACTTCCGGCTCCGTAAAGACGACTGCGGGAATAACCACGCCAGCGCGGGTGGAAGCTTCACCACAAATAACCTCGACCGCGATGCGTGCTTCTTTGGAAGCTTTGTGCGCGAGCATCACCCCCCCGGCGATGTCGCCGATGGCCAGGATGTTGGGATCGCTGGTTTCCTGCTGGTCATTGACTCGCACAAAACCTTTCTCATCTTTTTCCACCCGTGTGTTTTCCAGACCTAGATCCTCGGTGTGAGGAACCCTTCCCACAGCCACCAAAACGCGGTCGAACATTTCTTCCGTAATTTTTCCATCCGCTTCGCTTACAACCAAAATCTTCTTCCCCTTGGTCGCCATCTTGGTGACCTTGGTTTTGAACCGGAGTTGTTTGAAATGTTTTTCCGCGTATTTCTGAACCGGCCTCACCAGGTCGGCATCCGCACCGGCGAGCAAGCTGTCTAAAGCCTCGATGACCACCACCTTGCTTCCAAGATTGGCATAGACCGTACCCATTTCCATGCCGATGTAACCGCCGCCGATCACCAGCAGATCCTCAGGGATTTCTTCCAGGTTCAAGGCTTCGGTCGAGGTCATGATCCGCGGATTTCCAAGGTCGAAAACTTTCGGCATCGCAGGCTTTGATCCCACGGCAAGGATCGCTTTCTGAAATTCCACGAATTTCTGGCCTTCGGAGGTTTCCACCCGGAGCAGGTTGGAGCTTTCAAAATAACCACGTCCGGTCAAAACCGTGACCCCTCTTTTTTGCGCCAGCGCGGCCACACCGTTCGCCAGCTTCTGCAGGACCGAATCCTTCCAGCTCCGGAGCTTTTCCAGGTCCACTTTTGGATTTTCAAAAGTGATTCCGCGACTGGCGCTTTCCCGTGTTTCCACCAGGATTTTTGTGGACTGAAGCAGGGCTTTGGACGGGATGCACCCGCGATGCAGGCAGACGCCCCCAAGCTTGCTTTCCTTTTCCACGAGAATAACTTTTTTTCCCATGTCGGCGGCGTAAAAAGCCGCGGCATATCCTCCAGGGCCAGCCCCGATGACGACGATTTCAGTTTTGATCGGCTCCATGTTCTTGTGTGGAAATTGTTAAATAAATCTTGGAAAAATTGTTCAGAGCTTGACCTCTTCTTCACGAAAGCCCTCGATGGCCTGAACCAAGTCGGTGATGAATCTCGCAGCGGCGCCCCCGTCAATGACCCGGTGGTCGTACGAAAGACAAAGTGGCATCATCAGGCGCTGCTGAATCTGCTTTTCCCTGATCACCGGCTTCAGCGCCGCCCGTCCGATCCCGAGGATGGCCACTTCGGGTTTGTTCACGATCGGGGTAAAATGCGCCCCGCCGATGCCGCCCTGATTCGAGATGGTAAAACTGCCGCCAACCAACTGGTCCATGGAAATCTTGCGGTCCCGGGTCTTTTCAGCCAATTCATTGATTTCCTTGGAGAGGGCGACGAGGCTTTTTTTGTCCACGTCACGAATCACCGGAACGATCAAACCCTGATCCGTATCCACCGCCAGCCCGATGTGAATGTATTCCTTGTAAACAATTTCCTCAGCCACCTCATCCATGCTGGTGTTGAAGATCGGATGTTTTTTCAAGACGGCGGCCACGGCTTTCATGGCGAAGGGGGTCAAGGTCAATTTGGCGCCCTGTTTTTCGTAAGACTCCGTAAATTTCTTGCGTAACTCCATCAAGCCGGTGATGTCCGCCTCATCAAACTGTGTGACATGTGGAATGGTGTTCCAATTCTCCGACATCCGCTGGCTGATCACCTTGCGCAGGGAAGTCATCGGGCGTTTGGCGATCGGCCCAAATTTCGAAAAATCGATCGACACCGCCGGGCGGACCGTTGTTCCGCCCGAGGCTGCAGCGGGAGCAGCGGCTGCCTTCCGGCTTTGTGCCGCCAGTTTCTCCAGCAGCTGAATGTAAGCTTTGACGTCTCCGACGACAATCCTTCCGCCGTGCTCGCTTCCCTGAATTTTTCGGAGATTGATGCCGAGTTCCCGGGCCGTGCGCCGCAAAGAGGGTGAGGCAGCGGGTTCGTGGGGGCTGGCGTTTTCAAAGTCTTGCCCCCCGGACTCCTCCACGGTTTCTTCGGTGTCGGTTTCCTCCGTCACCGTCGCTGTTTTAACTTTCTGTGGCGCGGATTTTGCGGCGGTAGGGGCGGATTTTGACGGTTCTGACGGCCCGGAGGCTGCGTCTCCGCCAAGACTGACGAGCAAAGTTCCCACCGAAATTTTCGCCCCTTCCTTCACATGGATTTTAGAGACCTGTCCAGCAGCGGGACTGGGTATGGGTGCGACTGCTTTTCCGGTCTCAAGTTCCAGAATGAACTGGCCCTTTTTCACCTGATCACCTTCTTTAACCAGCAAACTGACGACAGTTCCCGAGTCAGCTCCTTCACCAAGCGGTGGAAGTTTAACATCCATAAAATTTTGTCTTAAACGAGTTGAGGAAAGATTTTGTCCGGGTTGACGCCCAGTTCATGAATGGCTTTTTCCACCACGATCGGATCCACCAGCCCCTTTTTGGAAAGCGCGTAAAGGGTGGCGATCACGGTGCTCTCGGCGTCCACTTCAAAAAACCGGCGGAGATTGGCGCGGGTGTCGCTCCGACCAAACCCATCAGTGCCGAGGGTGGTCAAGCCGCCAGGAACCCAGGGTGCTATCTGATCGGCGACCAGTTTGACCATGTCGGAGACTGCAATGACCGGACCTTGCTCGGCTTTCAGCACGGATTCCACATACGGAACCTTTCGGGGCTGGGTGGGATGAAGCATATTCCATCGCTCACATTGCAATGCATCATTTCGAAGCGCCTTGTAATTTGTGGCGCTCCAGACATCGGCGGAAACACCGTATTTTTCCGCAAGAATTTCTTGGGCTCGCAACGCGGAGCGGACAATGGTCCCACTTCCCATGATCTGGGCTTTGAGCTGTTTGTCCAGAGGTCCAGCCTTAAATTTATAGAGCCCCTTGAGAATCCCTGCTTCACACCCTTCGGGCATCGCAGGCATGGCGTAATCTTCGTTGTAAAGCGTGATGTAATAGAAAATCTCCTCGCCATTTTGATACATCCGCTTGATTCCGTCGAAGATTATGACTGCGGTCTCAAAATCAAACGCGGGATCGTAGGCCAGAATGTTTGGAACAGCAGTTGCAAAAAGCATGCTGTGCCCATCTTGGTGCTGCAATCCTTCCCCGTTAAGGGTCGTGCGACCACCCGTTCCACCCAGGAGAAAACCCTTGGCCCGGCTATCCCCAGCCAGCCAGATCTGGTCACCAATCCTCTGGAAGCCAAACATCGAATAATAGATGTAAAACGGGATCATGTTGATCCCATGATTGGCGTATGCGGTTCCGGCGGCCACAAATGAGGCGATAGACCCCGCTTCATTGATTCCTTCCTCCAAAATCTGGCCGTCCTTTGCCTCGAGATAATAGGCGTTTGTTCCTTTGTCCACGGGCTCATAAAGCTGGCCTTTGGAAGAATAGATTCCGAATTCGGCAAACATCGTGTCCATGCCGAAAGTGCGCGCTTCGTCGGGAATGATCGGAACCACATGCCGCCCGATTCCTTCGTGCCGCATCAACGTTCTGATGATTGCGACAAACCCTTTGGTCGTGGATCCTCCGGCAGAAGTTACAGAGCCCTTGGTGAGTGCTGGAAAAGCGCTCAGTTCGGGAACCACCAGCGGGGGCGCTTTGACCTGTCGCCGGGGCACCGGTCCGCCCAGTTTTTTTCGCCGCTCAAGCAGATACTTGATGACATGCGAATCTTTCGACGGCCGGTAAAACGGCATTTCCGCAATATCGTCGTCACTGATGGGGATCTCAAATCGCGTCCGGAATTCGCGCAGTTCTTTTTCGTTCAGTTTTTTCTGACCGTGGGTGATGTTGCGGCCTTCACCCGCTTCCCCCAATCCATAACCCTTGATGGTTTTCGCCAGGATTACGGTCGGTTGATCCTTGTGTTCGGTGGCTCTCTTGTAGGCAGCGTAGACCTTTTTGTAATCATGTCCGCCCCGCAACAATTTACGTAAATCGTCGTCCGCGAGGTGATCGACCAAACGAAGCAGTTCGGGGTATTTCCCAAAAAAATGTTTACGAATGTAACTGCCTGGTTCGACAGAGTATTTCTGATATTCACCGTCCACGGCTTCTTCCATGCGCCGCAACAGCAAACCGGTTTCATCCGCAGCAATCAACGGATCCCAGTTGGAGCCCCAGATCACCTTGATGACATTCCAGCCCGCACCCCTGAACACGCCCTCGAGTTCCTGGATGATTTTTCCATTTCCTCGCACCGGACCATCAAGCCGTTGGAGATTGCAGTTCACCACCCAAACCACGTTGTCGAGTTTCTCCCGCGCCGCCATGGCCAGCGCACCGAGGGTTTCCGGTTCGTCCGTTTCGCCGTCTCCGACAAAACTCCAAACCTTGGGTTCCGGCCCTGATTGGAAACCGCGTGCCCTCATGTAACGGATGAAGCGGGCATGGTAAATCGACATGATCGGTCCGAGCCCCATCGATACTGTGGGAAACTGCCAGAAATCGGGCATCAAATAAGGATGGGGGTAGGAGGATAAACCCCCGCCAGCCGCAAGTTCCTGGCGAAAATTCTGCAAATGCTCCTCTTGAAACCGGCCTTCAAGAAAGGCTCGCGCATAATTTCCAGGACTTGCATGACCTTGGAAATAAATCAGATCAGCCGGTCGATCCCCGTCACCACCACGGAAAAAATGATTGTATCCAACTTCATAAAGCGTGGCACCTGAAGCGAAGCTGGAAATATGACCGCCCAACCCGTCATGTTTGTGGTTGGCGTTGACCACCATTGCCATGGCGTTCCACCGGACCAGACTCTTGATGCGACTTTCGGTCTCGGCATCTCCAGGAAAATAAGGCTCCTCCTCGGGAGGAATGGTGTTCAAGTAAGGCGTCGTAACCCTGTTGCCTTCCTCGGCTTCCAGTATTAATTGTTTATCTCTGTGTCTCAATTTTACTTCGCTTTCCTATCAGATCGTTTTGCGGTCGCACCGAAAACAAAGTTAAACTTGTAAGGTGCGAAACAACTCCCGCCAACTTCTTTTTGCATAAATTTTGCGTCCCACACTGGCTGTTTCCGGGCTGGCAAACCGGTGCTGTTCAACAAGCAGCAGCCTAGCCTTGCAGCATAAAATGCCAGTTCGGGATTCCCCTTCCCAGCCCCGGAGCGCGGGTCTGTGACCCGCAGCGCTCTGCCATGAAGAATGCTTTGAAACAAGCGGTACCGAAAGGACTGACTTGTGCTGCGGCTCACAGAGCTCACAGAGCTGCGCTCCGGGGAGGGCTCCTCCTTACATCTCACCCACTTTTAATCTCGCCCTTCCCAGACAACTCGTGTGTCCGTCGCTCGACATTCAGGTTCGAGGAAATATGCTGGGTAAAAATGGATCAAAATGACTGATTTTGCCCTTAAAGAGTTGCTTCTTCTCGACTGGAGCCTCCCCTCGGCGGCTGAAAACCTGGCTGCGGACGAATTTCTCCTCTCCTGCTGCGAAAAGTCGGGAGAACTCCAGCTTTTGCGATTCTGGGAGCCGACAACCTATTTTGTCGTGGTGGGATATGGTAACAAAGTGGCGGAGGAAGTGAACCTGGGATTTTGCCAGCAATCAGGCATCGGGGTTTATCGCCGTTGCAGTGGTGGCGGGACCGTGCTGCAAGGGCCGGGCTGTCTGAATTATGCGTTGATTTTAAAAATATCCGACGACTCATTCACCCGTTCCATACCTGAAACCAACGTTCATTTGATGCATAAACAAGCGGCTGCACTTCACAAAGCGACAGGCGCAGCGGTGACCGTTCAAGGTTATACAGACTTAACGGTAAAGAACTATAAAGTCTCCGGAAATGCTCAAAAAAGAGGCCGAACACACCTACTTTTCCATGGTACACTGCTGTTGAATCTGGATCTGGCCAAGATCGGTGATGCCCTCAAATCCCCCCCCAGAATGCCCGATTACCGCCAATCCCGGTCGCACATCCACTTTGTCAGCAACCTACCGCGCGTCAGCACCCACGAGATCAAAAAATCATTTTGCCACGAATGGCAGGCGAGACAGGAATGGAAACCGGATGAACCGATGTCCGACGAGTGGGCGGAAAAATACCGTTCTCCAGAGTGGAATTTCAAATTCTGATTGCAAAAACATTGGATGAGCGGCTGGCGGGAATCAAACCCGCTTTCATCCTGTCGCGGTCTGACGCTACTCAAACGGCACTCTTCCGGTTGCAGGTGGAGCTTACTGGTAGGTCACATGGCTGCCCCACTCAGGCAGATTAACTTCACTTGTTCCAACACGGTTTGAGTCGCATCCCAATTAAGATCGCTTTTTCGATCTCCGAGGGTATGAATGCAACCTCATGCTCACGGCTTCATCGGCTCCATGGTAAGGGGATCGCGCAGCGGGAGATCAATGATTTTTCCACCGGCCATGTCACTCAGCTGGGCTTTGTGATTGGGATGGCCTTTCATGATTTCTTCTTTCTTGCCCACTATCAGGATCACAAAATTTGAACTGCTCAAAAATCGTTTCGCGACACGTTCCAGGTCGGAAATTTGAATCGACTCCAGACGGCTCCGGTAATTTTTCCAATAATCTGGATTCTTCTGGAAACGCCCGGTGAGTTCGTCATCCGCAAAGGTCGCGGCCACGTTGGCTTTGGTGGCGAATCGCTGGGGCAACTGTTCAATATAGGTGGCTTTGCTGATGGCCAGCTCCTCCGCTTCAGGGGCTTTGGTTGCCATGTTCTTGACCTCCTCCAAAACCAGCGAAATGGCGAATGGAACGGTGCGCGATTTCGATTGAAACGCAGCGGTGAACGTCTGGGGAAAATAGATCCCGCCCTGGAACGATGATCCGGCGGAATAAGCCAGGCCTTCGTCGGACCGGACCCGGTTCACAATGCGCGAAGTGAATCCGCCGCCGCCGAGGATGTCGTTCATCAGCACCACCGAAAAATAATCGGGATCATCCCGGAGTATGCCGGGCAAAAGAATCGAAACACGGCCCTGGGGAACGTCTTTGTCCACAATATAAATTCCGGAGGAACCGATCTGGGTGTTGGTGGGAATCGGGCCGGGCTTTTCCCCGGTGAACGGCCATGCTTGAAAGAGCTTTTCCAACCTCGCCGTCATGTCTGCGGCGTCAAAATCTCCGCTGACAGCCACGATAAAGTTCTGCGGATAAAACCATTTATTATGAAATGCCTTGATGTCATCCCGTGTGATCGATTGAAGCGACGCCGCAGTGGTCTGTCCGTTGAGCCAGAATTTTTCGCCATAAGACAGGAAATTGCGTTCCCGCGCTTCGATATGGGAAGAATCGTCATTTCTCTGGCGCATGCTCTGAAGAACCTGGTCTTTGTAGAGGCTAAAACGGTCTTCCTGAAACTTGGGCTCCGTCAGCACCTCGCGCAGGATCACCAGACCTTCATCGAGATCCTTGGAAAGCAGATTGAGGGAGATTTTTCCTGAGGTCCCGCCGACGCTGGTGTTCAGTAGTGCGGCCAGAAACGCCAAGCGTTCCTCGAGTTCCTGCGCGGTTCGTTTCCGGGTCCCGCCCTTGCCCAGCAGATATCCGGTCATGGCCGGCAGTCCCTCCTTACCCGCAGGAGTCAGGTATTCGCCGGTCCGGACCTGGATTTCAATTTGAATCAGGGGCAATTCCTTGGAAGGAACCAGGTAAGCGATCGGGCCGGCTTTTAAAACCACCCGATGCTCCGCAGGATTGGGCGGCACATATTTCAGCTCAGGATAGGTCAGTTTCTCCGGACGTTCGGGGATCGCCTCTCCCCGGAGGGTCAGGGAAAGGAACTGCGTTCCAAGAACTGTGCAGAGCGAAAATAGAAAAATGGTTCTGCGCATAAAAATATTATTTGCGAACATGAGCTAGGCGTTCTTCGATTTTAATTTTGGAAAGAGTGAGAAAATCTTGGTTCGCGGGATTTTTCTGGTCCAATTGTTCGTCCAGCCGGGCGAGCGCCGATTCCAGCTTCTGCGGATCTTTTTCTTTTTTCAAATGACTGACCATGGTCTTCATGCGCGCCTGCTGTCCTGTGGGCAGCTTTTTGATCTCTTCATCCACATCCACCCTGGCCTGCGGAGCCGGTTTGGCTGAACTTTTCCGGTTATAGACCGCCACGGTCCGGTTTTCCTTGGTGAAATATTGACCGGCCACCCGCTTCACGTCCTCGGCCGTGACGGCCTGAATCTTGACCCCTCCTTCGTTGATCTCCCGCCAGTCACCCATTCCTTCATTGGCGATCAGTTGATAAAGAATCGGAAAATTGGCGTTCAACCGGCGATACTCGTTGGCGGCGAAATTGTTTTTCACCTTCTGCAGCTCCTCGTCGGGAATGAACTCCTTCTTCAATTGCTCCAGCGCCTGATAGATTCCTTTTTCCACCTCCTCGGGAGTCTTGCCTTCCTTGGCTTCCCCTCCGGCGGCGAAAAGTCCCGCCCATTTTCTGGATTGTTGATCCGCGTAAACATCGGTGGCGATCTGCGAACCAAGGACCATTTGTTTGAACAAGCGTCCTGTCCGGGTGGAAAGAATCTGGGCCAGCACTTCGAGCGCGTAAGAATCCTTGTGGCCAAAGGCCACGGTATGCCAGGCGACATCCACCTGCGGGTTGGCGTCAGCCTCGGCGTTGATCCGTTTCTCCGCTGAAGATTTGATCTCCATCGTAACCACGTCCGGTGCCGGACGTTTGCCGCGCGGGATTCTTCCAAAGTAGCGTTCAGAAAGTTTCACCGCATTCTCAGGGTCAAAATCTCCCACCAGAATGGCGGTGATGTTTTGTGGGGCGTAATAAAGCTCATAAAACTCATCCGCCTGGGCCTTGGAAATAGCCGGGATGTCCGATGGCCAGCCCACCACAGGCCAGCCATAAGGATGGGATTCCCAGAAAACGGATTCAAAGGTTTCGGCGAATTTGCCGAGCGGGGTCGATTCGGTGCGCATCCTCCGCTCTTCAAAAACCACGTCCCGTTCCGCGTAAAACTCACGAAAAACAGGCCGGTAAATCCGTTCGGATTCCATCCACATCCAGAGTTCGAGTTTGTTGGCGGGGACGACAATAAAATATCCGGTCATATCTTCACTGGTGAACGCGTTCATTCCAGAAGCCCCCTGGCCGGAATAAATCTTGTCAAATTCGTTCTTCACCAAGATTTCCCGCTGCTGCGCGATCAGGGAGTTAAATTCCTTTTCCAGCTCCCGCCAGCGTGGCGTCATGTTTTCCGGTTTCATGACGTCATCGATTTCGCCGCGGCGCCACGCGGCCCGGACTTTTACCTCCTCCTCACGCATCGCGGTTCGGACTTTCTCCTGTTCATCCAGGATTTTGAGATCTTTCTGATAATCCTTGGTTCCGAGAGTGGGGGTTCCCTTGAACATCATATGTTCAAAAAGATGGGCGATGCCGGTGATGCCGGGGCGTTCGTTGGAACTTCCGACCTTCACCACCCAACCACCGGCGATGGTCGGCTGGTCCTTTCTGGGAACCATCAAGACCTTCATGCCGTTGGAGAGCTCTTTTTCAATGACCGGAACTTTTTGGGCCTGGAGCGAGATCGCGCCCAGCAAGGCCAGCAGGAGAAGATAGGATCGCATCATAAAATAGTCCTGTTGAAAACTTTTCCATTCTCGCACGCATCTTCCAAGCGTCAACTGGCGAAACTGCAATTGTTGTGAAAAGGGCGCAACTCACGGTTTCGGGTGTAAGTTGAAAGAGGAAGATAATGTAATTTACAACTATTCTTCAAAACCCGAAAATTTAGGTTGGCCTTTTTGGAAGGTAGGTTCTCGGCCTCATAAGTTGGAATCCTTTTACGCGCTCCCTACGGAAGAAAGGGCAGAATCATTGGTTAAGCTGAAGACATAGCAGGAATTTCAAACACTGAAGCCGGACCCAAACCTCCTTCGTCAAAAACGTCCCCTCACACATTAACTATTTTTTTATCCAACAACCAAAGACCGAGACACGAGGATGCGGCTCCCAGGACAAAGCCTGCGACCAATAAAACCTGTTGAGCCAGGGGTTGAAGATTGGAATGACAAAATAGCAGCCAGCTCAGGCAACAGATAAAAAGATCAATCCAGAAGAGCACAAAACTGACCAGGCTCAAAGGGATGATGGCCGTTTTTTTGACGACCGCGGCCTGACGCGAGTCCGCAGGATTTAACTCACCCTTTTCGACTTCGGAAGCTTGAACATGGCGCGGGCGGAGCCGTCCGAGTCCGTTGACCTCGATCGGTTTTGCCTTGCCATCCAATAGTTCACCCAAGCCTTTGCCTAAAACTGATTTGGACACCCCGACAAATTTGTGGATGCAGGAAGGCAAGGCAACGGCATTTTATTAAAAGTTATTCCCAAACAATTCCCAGTTAATCATTTATCGGCAGGCCTGGACGATGAACCCGTAGGCTGAAAAGCGGATTTGAAATCGAATGGATGCCCGTTTTTATACCCGGGACCGATCCAGACCAAAGCCTGGTTCCACCCGGTAAATAAAAGAAAAAATGGTGGTAGAAGCTGGATTCGAACCAGCGAAGGCGTAAGCCAGCAGATTTACAGTCTGCCCCCGTTGGCCACTTGGGTATTCTACCACTCCAGTCGGCGGGAGCGCAGATTTAGCCAAACGTTCGAGCGCTTGTCAACCCACACTGCTTGTCCTAAGTTGGCCCAGCATGTTCGATACGTTAAGCCAAAAATTTCAAGGTGCCTTCAAAAATCTCCGGGGGCTGGGAAAAATCTCTGAAAGCAATATCAGCGATTCATTGCGCGAAGTGCGTCAGGCGCTCCTGGAAGCCGACGTCAATTTTAAAATCGCCCGGGATTTTATTGAAACGGTCAAGACCAAGGCCCTTGGCCAGCAGGTCATCCAGAGCATTCATCCCGGCCAGCAGATCATTAAAATAATCAGCGACGAACTTGTCACCCTCCTCGGTTCCACCAACGCGGGAATCTCACTTTCAGGCAATCCGAGCTCCATCCTCATGGTCGGCCTTCACGGTTCGGGAAAAACCACCTCCTCCGCCAAGCTGGCCCGCTTGCTGAAAAAACAGGCCCGACTCCCCCTTCTGGTGGCCGCTGACGTCTATCGACCGGCCGCCATGCAACAATTGCTGGCCCTGGGCGCGCAGATCGACATCCCGGTTTACGCCGCCATGGGCGAAACCGATGTTCTTAAAATTGCCCGGCAAGCTTTTGAAGTGGCCAAAGAGAAGAATTGTAACACCCTGATTTTTGACACCGCCGGTCGGCTCCAGATTGATGAGCCTCTGGTTCAGGAATTGGTCCGGCTCCGTGATTTAATTCAACCCCAGGAAATTCTCCTCGTCCTGGACGCCGCCACCGGTCAGGAGGCGGTCAACGTGGCCACCCATTTTGACAAGGCCCTGAACATCACCGGCTCGATCCTGACCAAACTGGATGGCGACGCACGGGGTGGTGCCGCCCTCAGCATGCGATCGGTCACCGGCAAACCGATCAAATTCATGGGTGTGGGTGAAAAACTGGAGGATTTCGAACCGTTCCACCCCGAACGGATGGCCTCCCGAATTTTGGGCATGGGCGACGTCATAAGCTTGGTGGAAAGAGCGGCAGAAGCCGTGGATGAGGAGGATGCGCGTCGGCTGGAAGAAAAAATGCGGAAAGGCCAGTTCAACTTGGGCGACTTTCTTGAACAGCTGCGTCAGATGAAAAAGATGGGGCCTTTGGAAAACCTGGTGAAAATGTTCCCCGGCGGCAGCGAGGCGTTAAAAGGGGCCGACATCGGAAAGCAGGAAAAAGATTTCAAACGGATGGAGGGGATGATTTGCGCCATGACCCCGAAGGAACGCAACAATCCGAACATTCTAAACGCCAAACGGCGGATCCGCATCGCCAAGGGAAGCGGCGTCACCGTGGCGGAGGTGAACAATATGCTGAACCGCTTCAATCAAATGCAGATGATGATGCGGAAGATCGGCAAGTTTCAGAAGCTGATGGGCAAGATGAAATAGTCGGCGTCGGAATGGGCACCGCATCGCCCTTCTCAATCCCTTGTCCCAACCCCTATCGGCGAACTAAACAAGGATACGTTTGCGATCGGGATCGTAAGGCGCCCGGAGATGAGGCGTGGCCGGATAACGGCGTCCCGAAACGTTGATTTCATAACGTCCGGACAACAGGAATTCGGCGTTCACTCCCTCCTGATTTTTCACGTAGCCGAGTCCGACGGCGCCACGCACGCTGTGTCCATAGGAACCGGAAGCAGTGTAACCAACCACCTTGTCGTCGCGATAAATCGGTTCACTGCCCCAAAGAACCGGCTCCGGATTTTGCAGGACAAAACTCACAAGCTGCCGTTTTAATCCAGTTTGCTTCTGTTTAAGAAGCGCTTCACGACCGAGAAACGGGACTGCTTTCTTCCAGGCGATAGCAAAACCGAGGCCGGCCTCCAGGGCGGTGTCGTCCGGCGAAATATCCGATCCCCAGGCGCGATAACCTTTCTCCAGGCGCAGCGAATTGATGGCGTAATGACCGGCGTTGACTAGTCCAAGATCATGTCCGGCATCCATCAGCAGGTCGTAAAGTTGAAGGGCTTGGCTGACCGGCACGTGCAACTCCCAGCCGAGTTCGCCCACATATGTAATCCGAACGGCGCGCACCGTCGTCACTCCAAGCGAGATCATTTGAGCGGTGCCAAACGGGAACGCTTCATTGGACAAATCAGCATCAGCGAGGCGGCTCAGGAGAATTCGTGCGTTCGGCCCCATCACGCCGAGGACGCTGTAAAATTCGGTCACATCGGTCAGTTGAGCGTGTTCGTGCGGGAGGATGTTTCGGCGAATCCAATCCTGATCGCGAATGGTCTGGCCGGTGCTGCCGATGATGTAAAATTCCTCATGGCCCAGGCGAACGATCGTGAGATCACTTTCAAAAGCACCATGGGTGTTGAACATGCCGGTGTAAACGGCTTTGCCTTGGGAAACGTCCAGGTCGGCGCCGCAAAGACGTTGCAGAATCGGAAGCGCGTCCGGGCCGTTGAACAGGTATTTGGAAAATCCGGTTTGATCGAAGATCGCGACGTTTTCGCGGCAGGCCTGATGTTCACGGGCGTGGCATGGAAACCAGTTCTGGCGTTGAAAGGAATATTCCATCACGGGCCGGGTATCGGCGCTGGCAAACCAAAGAGGGCGTTCCCAGCCGTTTCGAACCCCGAAGCAAGCGCCTTGCGTCTCGAGCCGGGCGTGCAGGGGCGATTTGCGCATGCCGCGACCGGACTGGAATTCACGGTTGGGCCAGGCCATTTGATAATGCAGGCCGAGGACTTCCGTGACCCGTTCGCGCAGGAATGTGCGATTGTTCGCCCACGGGGCGAAGCGGCGGATATCGACCGACCAGAGATCAAGTGTCGGTTCTCCTGCGAGCATCCATTCTGCGAGAAATTTTCCCGCACCACCCGCGCTGGCGATGCCCACCGAATTAAAACCGGCGGCCACGTAGAGGTGACGCAGTTCCGGCGCCTCGCCCATGATGAAGTTGTTGTCCGGTGTAAAGCTCTCGGGGCCGTTGGTGAACTTCTCAAATTTACAATCACGGAGGGCGGGGATGCGATGCCTTCCATTGGCCAGGGGCACCGAGAATTTTTCCCAATCCGGTTCGAGAAGCTTGAAAGAAAAGTCTCCCGGAACTTTGTCCACCATCCACGGTTTGGATGATTCCTGAAAGGCCCCGAGCATAACCCCCCGGCCTTCGCCGCGAAAATAAATGCAGAGATCGGGATCACGTCCGACGGGCAGTTCGTCGAATGCGCCGGGCAAAGGCTCGGTCACGACGTAATGATGTTCCACCGGGTAAAGAGGAATGGTGACGCCGCATTTCAAGCCGAGTTCGCGAGTCCACATGCCGCCGCACAGCACGACATATTCCGCCTGGATGGAGCCATGTTCCGTGGTGACACCGGTGACGCGGCCATTGGTGTGCTGGATTCCGGTGACCCGGACGTTCTCGAGGATGGTTGCGCCTCGCGCGCGAGCTCCTTTCGCCAGCGCGACCGGGACTTCTTTGGGGATGACCTTGCCGTCGTGGGGCAGCCAGGCGGCCCCGAGGAGGTCGTCGATCCGGAGCAGAGGCCACTTTTCCAAAGCGGCCTCCGGGCTGATCAAGTGCGCTTCGACACCGAACAATTCGGCCATGGCCATGGTGCGCCGCAATTGGATCATCCGGTCTTCCGATTTGCCCACTATCAAACTCCCGACTTCTTTCCAACCGACGGAATGGCCCGTTTCCTTTTCCAACTGCGAGTAGAGCTCGACGGTGTATTTATTGATGCGCGTCATGCTGTTGCTGGTGCGAAGCTGACCGACGAGTCCGGCCGCGTGCCAGGAGGTTCCGGCGGAAAGTTGATTCTGTTCCAGCAGGACGACATCGCGCCAGCCAGATGATAGGCCACGCTGGTGCCGATGACTCCGCCGCCAACGATGACGACCTTGGTTGCGGCGGGAAGTGAATTCACGTTAGACGCCATAATAAGTTTCGTAAACGTTCGCGGCCTGGTGCCCGATGAATCGCAACGGCTGAAGTTTAACTTCCCGGTTTGATCGCGGGCAGAGCGTCCAGGTCGGGGGGGAGTTGGTCCGGTGAAAAGGATTCGATGAACAACCGCAGCAAACTGAAGGTCGGCACTCCGAGGTCAACCGTGCCGTTGGACCGATCGACAATCATGGCCACACCCGCCACCACACCGCCGCGAGATTTCACGATGTCGATCGTTTCCTGGACCCGTCCGCCTTTGGTCACGACATCCTCCACGACCAGGAGCTTCTCGCCAGGCGTAATCTGGAAATTGCGACGGAGCGCCAGTTTGCCGTCCTCCTTTTCCGCGAAGATGAATCTGCACTTCAACTGGCGCGCCACCTCCTGTCCGATGACCAGTCCTCCCATGGCGGGGGAGATAACAGTCCGGATCGAAAGATTCGCGGCCTGATCGGCCAGCGCCCTGCCGAGCTTTTCCACCACCGGCATTTCCTGCAAAGCCCTGGCGCATTGAAAAAACTGACGGCTTCTCAAGCCGCTTCTTAGAATAAAATGCCCTTCAAGCAAGGCACCGCTTTGACGGAAGATGTCCAGGATTTCGTTTTGTGTCATAAACCTCAAACCATCCAACCGGGGATTGACGCTGGTTGCAACTTTTCTTTGGAGCGCCATTTCCAGGACGTATTTCGGATTCTCAACGCTGTCAGGAGTTCGGGTTCGTTCGATCAGTTTTCACTAAATGCATCAAACGCCCCAGCGCGTCATCGGCCTCGCGTCCTTTGTCCTTGATGAAGTCCAGCAATTGTTCTGGTGTGCGCGTATCCTGCTCGGTCTTGCGATTTGGGTTGACCGCTTTCAAATCATAAACTGCGTTCTCGATCTCCTGCGCTTTGGACTGGTTGTCTCGCGCTTCCCGCTCTGTCTTCTGCCAGGCATCCTCGGCTTGTTGGAGTTCCTCTTCCGTATGCTTTTTCGATTTTCGTTTCTCGCGAAAAGAATCTTCCAGTTTCTTCGCTTCTCCCAAAAGTTGCCCCGCCTTTTCCTGAAACGGTTTGGCCTCTGCGCTGGCTCTCTCCTGGCGGGCGAAAAAATCCACCGTCCAGCTTCGTTCCGAATCTCCGCGCGTGGGCAACAATTTGAAAAAATCCTCGAAAGCAGCCTGGGTGAGCGGCTTCTTCTTTCCCACCTTCACGTCCGATAAATCGTAATACCAGATTTTCTCTGTCTGATTGCCCTTTCGGAAAAAGACCAGGTTCGTTTTCACCCCCGCGCCCGCTGCCGTAAATACTCCGCCGGGCAAACTCACGATGCAATAGAGGTCGCACTCGTCCAGCAGTTTCCGCTTGGTCTTAACGAAACCATCCTCATTCGCGCGGAACAAAACGCCTTCATCCAACACAATGCCGCAGACGCTTCCGTCCTTCATGCTCCTGAGGACGTGTTGGATGAACAAAACCTGCGTCGCGCTTGTAGGATAATCAAAACCTGTCTGCGCTTCCTTTCCTTCCTTGCCACCGAAAGGCGGGTTCATCAAAACGTAGTCAAAAAACTGCGGAGCGCCTTTGAACAAATCCCCATAGGTTTCCTGATTGGAAAGTGTGTTCCCGTGCCAGATCCGCGGCTCGTCAATGCCATGCAAAAGCAGGTTCGCCAGCGCAATTGGATACACCGAATCATCCTTTTCCCGCCCGAAAAAGGTGTTCCTTTTCAGGAATTCCAATTTGGGCGCGTCCAGTTTCCCGGCTTCCTCTGCTTCCGCGCGCATGTACTCAAATGCCTGCGCCAAAAAGCCGCCAGTGCCGCATCCGGGATCGTAAACAGTTTTCCCGATTTGCGGGTCCACAGCGCGAATCATCACCCGAATGGTGTCGCGCGGAGTGAAGAACTGACCGCCGTCATTCCCCTTTTCGCCCATCTTGAGCAGCAAACCTTCATAGACCTGCGACAGCGTAAAAACATGCGTCTGATCAATCGTGTCGTTGCTCAGTTCGTGAACTTTGTCCAACACGTCGAGGAAATTCTTTTCCGAATCAATCCGGCTCCGCTCCACGCCCGACATGACTTCGCTGATGATCTTTTGCCGCACGTTTGCGCCCGGTTCAGTTTCCAGGTTTTTCAAATGCGGAAGCAATTCCTCGTGAACGAAAGTCCAGACACTCACAGTTTTGTCCAGCCGCATGGCGGATTTGGCGTCCGCCCAGTCTCTCCAGCGATAAGGCGCTTTGAGCGAGGGTGTGAACGGCAAACCGAGCGCTTCGGCTTCCTCTGCTTCGCGCGCCTCGCGTTCGTCCAGGATGCGAAGGAAAAGAATCCAGGTGAGTTCCGGGACATATTTCATCGCCCCGGCGCAATTCGAACGCCGCATCACATCACAGATGCTTTTAACAGCGGAATTAAGGGATTGCTGTGAAGCGTGGCGTTTTCCGTTGGCGCTTTTATTTTTTTCCATTGATTGACTCAAAATGTAGCGGGGAGGGTTGCGGGTCGATGGGTTTAGCAAGCTTCTGCTTGAACAACGATTGGATCAAATGTAGCGCCTTGGTTGGCTGCGCCAATTCTTCGCGAATTTCAGAAAGGAGCAGCAAGCAGTTGTCCGGTCCTTCGTATTTTTTCAATGAGTTGGTTCACTTGTTGCCAGGAAAAAATCGTTACCCCATTTTCGCCCAGGATATCTCGCACCATCTTTTCTTCCTCGGTAGCGTTTTTTCGAAATGCCGCAACTACAACCAACTCCAACGAACCAAGTTCTGCGTCGGGATGTTTTTGTAGAGAACCGCCTTCAACTGCAAGCTGACAGGCCGCGTTGCGAATTCCCACCTTGGTTTCCTGTTGGAAACGCGCCGGTTGAATCAGATTCCAAGCCCCATTCTTAAACGCAAATGGCACTGTCAGTTCGGAGTGGAAAGCTGGCACTTTTACGGTAACTTCTCGCTTGAGGTAATTTACCAAATTCTCTTTTTCAAAAGCCCGGGACAACAATCGTTGAACTGGGGCAATTTCATCGGTGGTTTCCTTGCGCGTCCGTCCCCCGACCAGTTCCACAAATAGGTTTTCCAAATCCTTTTCCGGGTCGGTCACTTTGACAAATCGAGGCTTGGTCATCATCAATCGGTTAGCCTGCAACGAAGCAAACCGTTCCAAATCTGCGGCGGTTTTAAACGCTTCTCGCTCTATCTCGATCCGATCCGCCAAAGAGCGCTTTATGGCATTCAAGTGTCCGGTTCGGTCCGCCTCAGCGCCGAAGAAACGGCGGATGCGATCGTTTCCGGGAGACATGCGGGCGCGAATGAATCCCAGTTCCGGCACCAAAAGCACAACACCCACATTCGCGCTCTCAGCACGCGAAATATCTGGGCAATACTGCACCACACTGAAACATCCTTTGACTGTGCTCATAAAATCAAATTTTGAACTCTTTCTGTGGCCAAAGCAACGACTCCATGTTGTCCACCAACCATCCGGCTCGCGACACAACAAAATCTATCACTGCCTTGCGGATTGTGCCATCCATCAGCCAAGCGGAAGGTAGTGCGGCCAATATCTCGCTTACATCTTCCCGTGTGATCAACGATAAATCCGCCAAGACGCCTCGAACTCTTTCACGTGACAACCAGGGCTCAAACTCAATGAACCGGCCATAAACGCGTTCATCCTGCCACTCGTCAATCCCGGCAATTTTTGCAGTTAACTCGCTGGCCCACGTCAGACAGTGAGTGTGGTCCATCGCTTTCAGGCACATTTTGCCTTCGGGCATGTTTTCCAGAGCAAGGAATACATTGCGGCGATTGATGTGCCAAGCCGTTCCGGGCGGCGGACAACGGTCTCGGTTGCGCAGCCATGTATCGAAAACCACCAGACGCATAAGGTCTTCTGGGTTGACCAGGCGTTTTAAATCGGTTTCGGTCCCGCCCCAAACCGTTCCGTTTTCGGCGCGCGTAATGAACGCGGGGCCAGGTTCCGCAAAGCCTCCTTTTGCAAACTGCAATTCATCCAGGCCGGTGACAGAAACGATGGCGGCGTCAAACGTCGGCAATTTCAGTTTGCGCGCCAGACGCCAGGCAATCCATTCACAAATCAGGGCCCGTGTCCCTGCGGGATTGCCCAACGTTTTCAAGTAACCTTTCCCCGCGTCGGTCACCACTCGGAAAACACCTGCACCGGTTGGCAATGCTTCTTCCAATCGAAGAATCGTTGTCGGTTGCCAAGGCATTTCAAACTCTTCCGCTGAAGGCTTCGCGCAGGAGGACAGACGGAAGAGTCTTAATTAAGGAAAGCCGTTTGGTCAGACGTTCCCGTAAGGTGAAAGCTACTTCGAACCCTGCTTTCATCTCAGCAGCGACTCGGTTCTGTTCCGAAAAACTTGGACAAGGAATTGAAAGATTTTCTATTTGGCTTCGAGTAATTTTTTTCATTGTGCCGCTGGCTCCTCCCGCACGTTCTTTCCAATAGCCAGAAACAAAAAGTAACGAAAGATACCCCGCTAGAAATTCCGCAGAGACGAAATCGCTTGGCCACAAACGAATAGTTAAGTCCGACGCGACAACCGGAATTGATGCGCCAGGGAAAATGGCAACTCTTCCGACAAGCTCCGGGGTGTTGCTTCTGGCAATTAAAATTTCCCCGGTACGCGCTAACGCCTTTTGTGCATTATCGGCCCACATGCGAGCAGTCTTGATCCCCGCCGACTGAAAGCCCCACTCCGTGAGGCACGCGCTTGTGATGGCTTGAACATCGGTGTCTGAATCCAAGGCTATAGACTTGGAGGGCAGAAGCTTGCAACATTCAACCAGCTGCTTGCGCGGCCATTTTTGTGCCTCCCGCCTGGAGAAAGCCGTGCGAAAGAAACCGGCGGGTAAATCTTCAGCTGCCTTCAATTGCTCCTCCACCGCCACCCGCGCCCGATTCACTTCCGCAAGTTGATCATGCAAAAAGCCTATTATGCGACCCTGCTCATTTCGAGGGGGGAGCGGTATTTGGAGTTCAGCTAAGAAATTCTCCGGCACTCTCTGTTGCCCGACTGTGCCAGCGAAATACCGGACTGCTTTTTGCAAAACCCAAGGCTGAATCAAAAAAGCATGAATCCATTCCGAAAGGATTTGATCTGTTGGCCGCAGCACGTGGAATTCCGTAGAACCAAATCCAATGCCATCAGTAAGACTGCGAGCAATGGCGTGCTTGCCGTTTTGCATGCAAGGGGTGATTTTTGCAAACAGAACATCACCTTCACCAAAGTAAGTATAGCCTTTGCGAATTTGTCGGAATGGGCGTAATTCCGCTCGTGCGATTCCCGCGCCCAGAGCATCAACCGATGACATCTGAACGAAACTAGTCAATTTATCGTCCGCACGACTAATTTCCGGGCGGCGGGGATTTAAGTTGCAAACTTCCTTCAGTTTTACTGATCGCCACTCATGGGGCGCAAACTTCTGTTCAGATTCTTTTTTCACGCGACGAAAAGAGTTTCCTTTGTTTTACGAATAAGTTCATCCGGTGGGCCGCCTTCCTTTAGCGCCTCCAGGCCTCTCAATTCCCGAATTTCCGGCGTGCGCCAAAGATCCTTGGCTTCCAACGCCGCAGTTCCGGCTCGCTCAAATTGTTTCACAATGGCACGTAACGGAATAAAACAATGTTCCGCACTTGCGGCACGTTCACACCCGTGGTCAGAAGATCTTTCGTGGTCGCGATGACGTAGGATTTTTTGCTGCCGCGAAAGTCAGGAATGAGGCTCTGTCCGTTGACAGACGACATGCACTTAAAAGCGTAATCCTTGCCGGGCTTTTTACCGTTGGTCTTGGCCCAGGCGCTGTAAATGGCGTTCAGCTTGTTGGTGACCAGGTCCGCGTGATGGTCGCTGGCGCAGAAGATAATGGTTTTCTGAACCGGGTCACCCTCGCCGGTGGCCAGCAATCGCCCAAAAAAATGCTCGGACATGGCCGCAATGCGGTCGGGCATGATCAGTTTGCCTTCCAGCGTTGAACCTTCGTTGATCTGCGGCACGGCATCAGCAGTAACGGTCTTTCCGGAGTAAACATCCGTGAGCTTTTTGTCCTTTACGTCATCGCGGAAGACACCTCGGATGCGCTCTGGTGTCAGTTCTCCGTCGTGATGAATGTCATATTGCTCGATCTCACAGGGCGCGAGATAACCATCAGCCACGCCTTGCTGATAGGTGTATTCGTAAGCAGGTTCGCCAAAGTAGGCGAGATTGTCGCCTAACAAACGGCGATCCTCGTCAATGCGTTTCGCCAGTTCCGGATTTTTCGTTTCTGGCAATTTGATCTCCCGCGGCGTGGCCGTCAGTCCGATCTGAATCGCCTTCACGTTCTTTTCCAAAATCACAAACCATTTGCCCCAGGCGGATCGATGGCATTCATCAATCACGATCACATCAAAATAACCGGGTGGATAATGTGTGAGGAAAAACGTCGGATCGACCGCAGGCGGTTCTGCTTCGGGTGGAACCTCAATATCTGCTGATTCTGCTGCAAGCGCAGCAGTATGCTGAATTGAGGTGACGACAACGCTTCCAGTTCGTTGTCGTTGTTTGTGGTCCAAAGTCTGATAGGTGGCAACGATCACTTTCGCATTCTTCTGCGGATTGCGAGTATCGATTTCCGCCGCGTCATTGCCAAAAGCCGCTTGAATATCGCCTAGGCCGTTGTCCCGCAATTCGGTGCGGTCACAAACGAAAAGCGCTCTTCCCGCAAAGCCCGCATCAAAAATGCGACGCAGCAGAGCGGCGGCAATTCGAGTTTTGCCCGCGCCAGTGGCCAACGAGAGCAGCACCCGGCCATTTCGCTGCTGCTGGCGTTGCCAGATGATTTGCTCGAACGCGGCACGAATCGCTGCGTCCTGGTAATAACGTAAATGTTCGCGCCCTTGTTTGTACGGCGTTTGAAGAAGCTTCAACTCCGGTGTCGCTGGCTTTAAATCGCGTTTTGTTAAATAGCGCCCCAGGAGTTCCTCAGGAGTCGGAAATTCTCCAATGGCCTTCGGATCTGTGGTGGTGGCGGTCTCCTCGTCATACTCCACGAACAGATGCCCGTTGACAAATGGAACATTGTGAAGCTGGCCGACACGATAGTTTTTCCCCTGCTGGAGTCCATGCTCCGGCGGCAAGTTCTCGTGTTTTGCTTCTATGATTGCCAGCGGAATCGGTTCTGTTCCCTCCGCAAGGGGGCGGCGCAAAACATAATCGGCGCGGCCTTTTGGTCGTCGCCGGGCTTGGTAGTTTACGATATCGATGGCCGCTGCGGTTTCTTCGACGCGAATATCTGTGCGTTTCCAACCACGATCTAGCAATGCTGGATCAATCAGCTGAAAGCGGACATCTGCTTCGTTGCGTGTCTTCAATCTGCGAGCTTTTGGCAACCCTGCTATTTTTAGAATCTCCACCCATCCTATAGCTGAAAATGGCCGAAAAGAGGCCTGGATTGTGCAAGTGCGTAAAACCGCGCGCGATAGATATCTGGATGTTCTGCCCGTAAAGTCACCCATCTGGGTGAAAAGGATCCGGCTGGAATTGTGATGGACAAACTCCCCCGGCGTGGCAGCCGTAAAACCCGTGTAGCGGAAATAAGCGCGCCTTTTGGGGCGGTGAACGTGGTGTTTGACGAGGTTCACCAGTTGCGCGATCCGGCCCGCGTGCTGAAAATCGGCGCGGACGGTTTTCCGAAGTTGAAGATCCTCGCCACGGGTTCTTCCACGCTCACGGCGAGCAAGAAGTTTCGTGACACGCTCACGGGGCGGAAGCGCGTGGTGCATCTGACGCCGGTGTTGTGGGATGAACTGCCGGCCTTCGGCGTCGCGTTGCCGCAGCGGCTGCTCCATGGTGGTCTGCCGCCCGCGCTGTTGGCGGAGTCGAAGAAGCCCGCGTTTTACCGCGAGTGGATAGACTCGTTTTTCGCGCGCGACATCCAGCGGCTCTTCGGTTTTCGGGACATCAACCGTTTCAACTCGCTGTTTGAATACGTGCTGCGGCAGAGCGGCGGACAGTTCGAGGTGACGAAGACGGCGGCGGCGCTCGGCATCATGCGGCCCACGGTGGAGAGCCATTTGCGAGCATTGGAAATCACCCACGCCGTCGCTCTGGTGCGGCCTTTCCACGGCGGCGGGCAGAATGAACTGGTGAAACAGCCGAAGGTGTACGGCTTCGACACGGGCTTCGTGAGCTTCGCACGCGGATGGGATCCGCTGCGGGCCGAGGATCTGGGCGTGTTGTGGGAACATCTGGTTCTCGAGCATTTGCAGGGGCATTTCCCGGACACGCCCGTGCGCTACTGGCGCGACAAGCAGGGGCGCGAAGTGGACTTCGTCCTGGCGCATCGCCGCGATGAGGTGGACGCCATCGAGTGCAAATGGAACAGTGCGGCGTTCGACAGCGAGGCCCTTCAGATCTTTCGCAGCTACTACCCCAAAGGGCGCAACTTTCTCGTCTCACCTTCCGGTGCACCGGCCTACTCCAAGCAGTTCGGCTCTCATGAAGTGCGCGTCTGCACTCCGTCAGAACTTCGCCCGTTGGCGTAACGTCGAACGTCCATTGTTCTGCAGCGCTCAACGGATCTATCGGGATTTGGTGACGGAAGTTCAGTTCACCGGTTTCTACCAGGCCGTCTAACGGTTCGTTCAAAAACTAAACGCCGCTTTTCCGGTTCCGATTCGGCACATCGAAGTTTCGTCCCGGCTTAGTCTTTTCATCTGCCGACACGTATTTCCGATTCCCGGCGCGCGGAGCGACGCGCCCTACCAAAAATGTCCAAACTGCAGGGGCTGGTCGCGCTGCGACCAGCCAATCCTATTGAAAGCTAGAAAACCGGCGCGATTGGACGGCATCAAGCTCGATGGTTTCGTAATCGGCGACGATGCGCCGGGCGACTTCGCGGGCGTGGGCAATGACAAAGGTCGCCATGGACCGCCCTTCCAACGATGCGGCGCGCTGGAACAGTTGCTTGTCCGCCCCGCTCACGCGGGCGACCAACCGTTCTTCACGGCGTTCTTTGGCTTTAACCGGCACGGGCGTAATGTGTGCCTGAGAGACAGAGACACACATTTCAATTGTAATCTTTGTTTAGTGGCGCATCCGGGTGTGATTAAAAGCGGGTGAGTACTCTGACGGCCCGCGAGTCTGTGACCCGCAGCGGTGCGCAAAACCTGAACGCAAACAACCTCCCACAACCCCGACAGTTGCCGCCTGCTGCGGCTCACAGAGCCGCGGTCCGCGGCCTCACCCGTTTTTAATCGCGCCCGGCGCATCCGGGCGGTGTGGTGGGTGCCGGTTTTCGCAGTGCGAAAACCGGCACCGCTTGCAGCGGCGCAATCCTTCGTTGGTGGCCAGGTTACCTCCCATTCGTTCCGCCCGCTCCGAGGCGGGCGGAGTTTTCGCGCTGCGAAAACTTCCACCTAAGGTGGCGTGATGCCTTTATAGTTCAACACCTCAAGCCCGCCGATTTCCACGGTTTGGGTGCCGTATCCCGTCCAAAAGCTTACTTCTGCAGCGCCCGCCAGATAGCCCGCTTTGGCCTTGAACTTGATGGTCTTCATTTGCCACGTCGTATCTGAAAGGGTCACGAGCAATTGGGCGCTTTTCTCAAAGGTTCCGCTTGCGAGTTCGAAGTTGAACATGACTTGGGCATTGCCTGCGGCTGGCGCGACTTTCCGGACCCAGAACCGGGCGAGCAGGTTGTCGTTCGCCGCGACTGCGCTCGATGTTTTTACTTGAGCCCCGGCGTTATAAACCTGTGCCGGCTTTTGCGTGGTGACAATTCGCGCCGCCTCGGCAAACGTTTGGCCCGTCACGGTCACGATGGATTTTGCGACGCCGCCGTAGCCTTGTAGAAGCGCAAGCGCGTTCGCGGGCAACACGGATGGTGCTTTCGCGAGCGGAACAATTTCGCCGGTCGGGAGACGCTCTGCGCCTGAGGCGAAATCAATCCCCACGAAGGTGACGCGTGCCAGGAAATCAGCGGATACGAGAGCCTTCACAAATATTTTTCGACGGGCACCCGAAGAACCTCCATTTCCGAGCCAGCCATTAATGAGAAGTTTGCCATCGGGGCCGCCCAAGGTGGCCGAAGCAAAACTCAAGGAGAGAGCTTCTGAACCCAGATTCAAGGTGGCTTCCCCGTTCAAGGTTAACTCGCCAAGATCACCGCGAGCCCCATTAAATTCGACACTGCCTCCTCCCAGCATAAGACGGGCGGAACTGTTGAGCACGGCGTCCGCAGGCAGAACCAGAGCGCCGCCTGTCAATTCAACACTCTGGGCTGTGTTTAGAAGTCGTGCGTTCGGCAAAACTCGGCCGCCGCGCAGCTCTAGCGCCCCAAGAAACGGAGCGGTGGAGGGCAGACTGTTAATTTCCACAAGTCCCGCGCCGTTCAAAACAATCCGGCTGCCCCGCGCGCCTGTTGCCGACTGGACTTGCAAGCGGCCTGGACCCGAAGTGATCAATTGATGAGCGCCCAAATCGAGAGCCGCGAGTTTGAGAACGGCGTCGCCCAGACGAAGCGCCTGATCGGCTGCGAGGCTAATTGGGAAATCGATGCTTGAGTCGCCTTTACGATGCAAGCGGAAGAAGCGGATGCGCTCAGAGGCCGGCACGGTTATAGACCACTGCCCGTCCCTCAGCGCAGGCGGTGTGGACGGCGCCGGTTGCCAGCCGAGTGGCGTGCCTAAGTTCTCGGTCAACTGAACTTCATAATCTGCCGTTGTGGAGGATGCCAGCCATGATAGTTCAATTGTGTCATTGATTCGTAGCGCGTGGAGAACCAGCAAGGTTTCAGTCGCATAGACCGCTGTGAGAGCCTCCGCCTTCTGGCCGGCGGAATCTGAAACGGTTAAACGGAACAAATAACTGCCGGCGACTTGAGGGGTAAAAGCAGGTTGGGCGGTGTTGCCTCCGGTCAGGGCGGGTTTTTCTCCGGCCGGCGCTGACACGGATCGCCATAAGAAAGTCACTGGTTCCCCGGTCGTTGCATGGCTGCCGCGCGCGTCCAAGGTTATCGAAACGCCAGTCGTCACGAATTGGTTGGCGCCTGCGCTGGCGACAACGCGTGAACCGGTTCCTTGAATGGCGAATTCCGGCGAAAGACGTTCTGTTGTGTTGACCCCGTCGGTGGTCTGAAGTTTGAACCGGGCCATCCGAGTGGGCTGGTCAGGCGTCTCCCAATCCGTTTCGTTTGTGATTAGTAAATCGGACACCACCACCCAATCCGAAACTCCGTTCTTACTGAAAAAAAGTGTGCTGCTCAGTTCGCCGCCATCGGCATCCGTCGCCGCCCAGCGTGGTTGGAAGAGTTGTCGGGGAGTCAGGATCTCGCCTCCGGCTGGCGCGATGAATTCCACCACAGGCGCGTGGGGCGTCACTAGCCGTTCATAAAGCAATTGGGCGCCTTTCACGAGCCGGACAGAAGCGAGATTCGTCGGACGCGGCAAAGCGAATGAAAACGGTGCCGAATTCATGGTGACCGAGGCCTCGTGGGTCTGGTTCGTGGAAAACGTGTCTCCGATGGCTTCGAAACCTGGAGTGAATGGGTGTGATGCTATGAGTTTGCCTGTGTTGTCGCGGAATTCAATCGCGTGCGTTCCCGCACCTTGCGGAGCATCCGGGTCGCTGACGAAGACGCTGTGCCAGGGAAAAGCTGTCACGGTTCCGTTTGCGGCGATCGTGCCATTCACCAGCAAAACCTCGGGATCAAGCGCAGGCTTGGTGAATTCCTGCACCAAAAATTCGTAGTGAGTCTGGTTGATCCAAGCCGGCACGGCATAATCCATGAAGTCAAAGGCCTGAGAAAAAACCATACGTTCCCCGACCCAATAGCCGTCCGGAACCGTCCTGGCGGTGGGTGTTGGGACATCGTCAAATCCGAACGTATGCCCAATCTCATGTGCGCTAACATTACCAGGATAATTTGGTGTGACTAAATTTCCCACCACCGAAACCACATGCTTAATGGGATGCGGACGTCGGTAGGCCCAGCCCGCGGCTTCACCCAGGTTCGGAATCGTCGGCCATACTGTCGCATGCCGAGGGAAAATCAGAATTAAACGGTCGAGACTCATCCGCCGGGCAGTTCCATCCCCCCAGGCCATAATCAATTCCCAGCTGAGTGGGAAACGATCAGGCCAATTAATCGTCGATGGAAAGGTGGCGTCCGAAGGTGGTTCCTCTGGCATGGGGTAAACTCCTTTGAGAAATGCCGAATCGATGCGTTCGATGGCTGATGCCTGCGCACGAGTCACCGATGGGATGTGATATTTGGACGCAAACTCCAGATAGGAGAACGCATACTGCAATCGGCGCGCGTTGACCGCCTCAATCTTGTTGGTGAAGCTGCTGCCCGGGTATTCAATATCCGTCAGACCATTTTTAAGACGGATACGGCCCGACACTTCCACTTCGGCTCCATCCAGAGTAAAATCGTTGGTGGTGAAAAACGCGCCGCCCACACCGTCCGCTGTGAAGGGTTCTGAATAAGGAATCCCATCGATCTCAAAATCAAAGGTCATTAATTTTTTGCTGTCGCTTGAATTGATCATCGCCACAAAAAAAACGGTGCGCTTTCCTTGGATCAATGTCGCATCTGGCAGGACCTGAATCGGATTCACCTGGACCAATTGCACCAGGCCGACCGGGAGGGGCAGCGAGTTGGCTTGGGCGCTATAAGGCTGCAGGCCGGGTTTTGTCCCGCGAATCACTCCCAGGAATTTCACCGAGCCTTTATTGGTCATGGCAAATTTCTGCGTGAACTCTGCCACGGCACCTGGAGCCAGGGTGGCAATGCGGGCGGGCCGAATCGAATCGACCGCATAACCGTGACCTGCTTCCAACAATCGAATTTCCGCAGTTATCTCGGAAAGCGGTGTGGGCAATGGATTTTGAAATCGAGCCGTCACTTCCACATACTCGCCCACCACGGCATCGTCCGGGTTCGACGTGACCAGCAGAGACTGAACCGTTGCGCGCATCTCAATTAAATCCACCGGCTCAAGCGGTGCAGTGGTGGATGAAGCAAAGATTCGGATACTGGCCTCACTGCCGACCGTCGCGGTCAAGGGAGTCATTACGAGGCTGATTACTGTAGTTTCTCCTGGAGCAAGATCCCGTGTGGTCCAACCTTCCGGCGAGCGAATGGACGTCGTAATGTCTTCCAGCGCATCGTAAACGAAATTCCATCCAGGGACGTTATCTTCGGCCGCGTGGAGAACGAACTTGTTGGTTTCATTTCCCGCGTTCTTCAATTCAAAGTAAAACTCTGTCTGTTTGTTGGAAGCTATATTTCTCCGTTCGGTCTGCGCCTCAACGGGTACGGTGTGGAATTGCCCCAGTCCGATGTCCAAACCATCGCCGCCCAAGATGTATAAATCAGGGCCACCCTTGTGAATGGTCACATTTTCGCTGAAAACCGGAAGTGTCTTAATCGAGTCCACCACCACTTTTGCCTGCATCGCCAGACTGAATCGGCCTTTGCCGATTTTTAAGCCCTGGAGTTGCCACTGGAGGTTTGTCTCTTCCCCCGGCGCGAGAGCCAGCGGCTGGCTCGGCGTCGGTCCTGAAAGAGTTTTCCATTCACCAGTTCCATTCCACAAAAGGGCATCCGCAGGCGCGATTGCTGTGAGTAGCGAATCGCTTAGAGAAGTAATCGACGCGTTCACAACGATTGTTTCTCCAGCACCTACCTGATTTGTGGATACAGTGAGGCGCACATTCAACACGGGGGAGAGGAGAGCAGCATAGTTTTTACCGTTCGCGCTGCTTTTAACGCCGACGAGAATCTGGGCGCGCTCGTTGATATCCCGAAGGGTAAAGTTTGTGTTGTAGCCCAGAGCAGGCAGGGAAAGCCCGAGCGGAACGACACTTCCGTCCTCTGCCCATAAATGCACGTCATTGGCCCGGACAAAAAACAACTGGCCCGCTTGATTAAAACGGACATCCTGAATATCGGTGAAATTGAGGCGGCGAACTTCGCCAACGAAGGGCGAGATCCAGAGGCCCGTTTCATCAAGGCCGGCAACGTCACCAGCGTCATTCAGCGCCAGACGGGTCGCGAGTGGATTCACCGCCGGAATAAACCCTCCCCCATTACGCGATACCACGCGTTCTCCGGTGGAACTGCTAACCGCGAGGGTGTGATAAAGGGTGTTCCCGCATGAATCGGAACGGAGGATTAGAAATGTCCCAGCCGGGCTCTGCGCGCGGATGTTGTAAACCAGCGCGGGCCGGGTCGGGCAAACCGGCAACCCTGCTTCGCCCGGCAGCGGAATGAACGTTCGGTTGCGGAAAAGGCCCTGCAGTCCACGCGGATCTCTATCCCAATTAAACGGAGTGGAAGGGAGATCGCTCAGTCTTATTTCACCCCAGGATTTTCCAACCAAATTTCCCGAGAGCGTGATTCCTTGCGCGTAATAAACCTGGCGGCGCACATGTTCGCCATCGTCCAACGACGGCAGATCTTCAAAGCGATAACCTGAAGCTATGGCGCCCTCGCCGTTCGAGGTGCCCTGATAAACTTGGTAAATCGATTCCAGCGGGTCATTGGGACGGGTCGGGTCGGCGCTAAAATGATAAAACACTCCCCTATCCGTAAAGCCCAAGGCACTGCGATTGGGAAGGGACGCAAATCCAGTAAGGTCATTCGCACCCGCGGGCCGGCCGTAGTTTGCTTTTGGCAACCATATACTTGGTCGGCGGTCTCCATGAGCGTAAAGAACCTCACCGAGATTATTCAACACACGCACCCGGCTTTCCGTGTCGGCAAATCCGTTCCCAGCGAAACTGCGCGACGTGCCTTGTGAATCTGTTCCCAACTCAAAAAGCTGGCGCACGCTATACCCGCTTGCAGCGCGCATGGTTTGGAGGGAAAGCAAAACAGCAGACCCTGCGAGAATCAGCAAGCGAATAAGTTTCATGCTTTGTAAAGGATGAGTTAAACGGCGTGCGGTTGTCCACCCTGTCGTCGCCCCAGGCAGCAATTCTCATTTTGCCCCGGAGCGCGGCTGTGTCGTCTCGACCAGCCGCAGTACGTCGGCTCAAATACAGGCATTGGGTGTGTTCGCACGCTGCGGCTGGTGCTTTGCACACAGCCGCGCTCCGCAAAATGAGAATTGCTGCGCCTCAGGGGTTCTCAGGGGCGTGATTAAATCCGGGTGAGTTTCCTGAAGGATCGCGGTTCTGTGAACCGCAGCACATGGCAAAACTTAACGTCCCGCAACCTCGCAACACCCGACCGTTGCCGCCTGCGGCTGATCGAGGACGATACAGCTGCGGTCCGAGGTCTCACCCCGTTTTTAATCACGCCCGGTTCTCAGGCCGGTCTTACGCAAGGTTTTGACTATAAATCGCGGGTTCCATCACGCAGACCAGCGCCACCAGCACCGAGCACGCCGTGATTAGCGCCCCACGCTTTCGCTGCGCGCACATGAAAGAACCGAAATAAAAAATATTTCGTGAGCCTTTCCATCGAAATTTGGCGCATGAAGGCGTGGAAGGCGATGGCCGCCTTCGTGCATCAACTATTCATGAACACTTACCTTAAACTACCTCTCTTCTCGTTACTGCTGCTGGTACCGGCCCCGGCATTTGCCCAAGGCAGCGCCCCGCAACTCATCACCACCTTCACCAACCCAACCCCGGCGTTCGGTGATCTTTTCGGAGCTGCGGTGGCGGCGATGGGGACTGATCGGGTGCTGGTCGGCACCGACAGCGGCGGCGGGACGTATCTGTTCAGCACCTGTGGCACGTTGCGGACCACCTTCACCGTTTCCGATCCGGCGGCCAGCGGGTTCGGCAACCCGCTCGTGGCCGTGGGAGAGGATCGGGTGCTCATCAGCGCTTACAGTTACGGTACCACGGCGCAAAATGGGGAGCGTATCTGTTCCGCACCAATGGTTAATGAGCCGGATGACGTAAATCTTTTCCGGCGCAATTCCTAATTCCCACTTTATGAAATCGTACCTGCAACACCTGTTCCGTTTTCCCGCGCTGCTCCTCAGCCTTGTTTCTCTCACCGTCGGCTCGCTCCCGGCCCAGACCTTCTCAAACCTCCACAATTTTGCCGATGGCCCCGCCGATGGCAGTCGCACTTTTGCGAGCATGACTCTAGTGGACGGCACGCTGTATGGGACAACAATCCAGGGCGGCAGTTCGGGCTATGGCATTCTCTTTTCTCTCAATACGAATGGCACAGGCTTCGTCAATCTTCATAACTTCTCGCCGAGTGAAGGCTCTCATCCAAGAGCCGATCTGCTGTTCTCCGGCAATAAACTTTTTGGGACCGCGCTGCTTGGAGGCAATGCCGGCAGTGGCACCATTTTCGCGGTCAATACGAATGGCACGGGATTGGGTGTCTTACACCATTTCCCGGCCTTTGCTGATGCTCCGAATTCTTCCCCCACCAACAGCGAAGGAATAGGTCCTTCGGGATTGATTGTGGAGGGTAACACGCTCTACGGGTGGGCAACTGACGGCGGCCTTACCGGCGGTGGCACCCTTTTCAAGCTCAACACCAATGGCTCTGATTTTGAGGTTCTGCATACTTTCGCACCGCTCTCTAACGGTTCTCTCACCAATAGCGAGGGCTTCAGCCCCTTCAGTCTGGTTTTGGCTGGTAACACTTTGTATGGAGTCGCGAATCGCGGAGGCACGGCCGGAAATGGCGCGCTCTTTGCCGTTCAGACCGATGGCACGGGCTTTACGAATCTGCACAACTTCACCCGGACGACTTCCTCACCGTCCACTTCGGGGCAGACCAACAGCGACGGCGCACGGCCCGCCAGCCAATTGGTCCGCTCGGGCAACACTTTGTTGGGCACGGCGGCCGAAGGTGGCCGTTTTGGTGCGGGCGCGATCTTCGCCATCAATACCGATGGAACAGGTTTTACGAACTTGCACAACTTCGCCGCCGTAGGCCGTCCGCCGGGTCCTCAAACCAACAGCGACGGCTTTTTTCCCAACAAACTCGTTTTATCCGGGAACACGGTCTTCGGGACGACCCTCAACGGCGGCCCCGCGCAACGTGGAACCATCTTCGCCATGAAACTCGACGGAAGCGGTTTTGTTACTCTGCTGCATTTTCCGGCGCCAGCTTCGCCTGCGAACACCAACAGCACCGGGTTTAATTCGTATGGGCTGTCCATCTTCGAGAACACGCTTTATGGCACCACACTCGATGGGGGGAGCTTTGGTTTCGGCACCGCTTACCGTCTCGATCTACCTCCGCCGCCGATGGTCGCCATAGCCCGCTTGAGCACGAACGTCGTTGTCCAATGGCCGACCAATTCCGCCGGGCTCACTTTCACGCTGCAAGCCAGCACCAATCTCGTCGCACCGACGAACTGGGCGACCGTGTCGCCATCGCCCGTTCTGGTAAGCGGCCAGAATACCGTGACCAATCCCATCTCGGGCGCGCAGAAATTTTATCGGTTAAGCCAGTAAGCAATTATGAAAAAATTCTTCATCCACACACTGCTTCCGCCTGCGCCGGCCGTGACGAACGCGACAAGGACATTAACAATCACCGAAAGGTATTGGGGATGTTGCTCGAAGCCCCCGGTCGCTTGGACCCATCCCAGCCCACCTATGAAAACCTGCATCTCATTTCGTCCCGTGCTCCGTCGCGCTTCATCAACATCCGCCGGACCCGCCGCTTGGAACCCTGCGCTCTCGCTCCTTGATCTACGCGCCCCGTCCGCTGCCTTTGAGCGAGGTCTACGGAACTCCATGGCGAGATTTAACGGTTTCATCCTCATTGGCATTCTCTTCTGCGGGCTCGCAATTACGAGTCGCGCGGCGGTCTTGCAGGTCTCCGACGGTGCGAGCCAGGATTCCTTCGGCACATTCGGCAGCCTGTCGGGAACGGTCGGCCTGATCGGTGCGATTGGCGATGACGATGATCGCGGCTCCGCATACGTGTTTCGCGCTTTGGACACGGCCACTGGCACGATCACTCAGTCCGCCAAACTCACCGCTTCGGACGGCGCGGCCGATGATGCATTCGGCTTTGTTAGCGCGGACGGCAGCATGGGTCTCGTCGGTGCCCGTTCAAAAAGCTCCTTTCGTGGTGGCGCGTATCTTTTCCGCAGTCTGGACACGGCGACCGGCTCAGTGACGGAGAACGCCAGGCTCAGCGCCTCCGACGGCGCGTCCGGTGATTACTTCGGCAGTAGGGTGAGGATCTCAGGCAACAGCGGGCTCGTGTCAGCCTTTGGCGACGATTCGAACACCGGCTCGGTCTATCTCTTCCGCAATCTGGACACGATCACCGGATCGGTGACTCAAAGCGCAAAGCTGACTGCCTCAGACAGGGCACCGTCCGATATCTTCTTTGCCGCCAGTTTGGCCGGGAATACGGCGCTAGTTGGCGCCTGGGGAAATAGCGGCCGTCGCGGGGCGGCCTATCTCTTTCGCAATCTGGACACCGCCAGCGGCACGATCACGGAAATCGCGAAACTCACCGCTTCTGATGGCCAGGGGGGCGACGAGTTTGGAACTGAAGTGAGCCTGTCGGCAAACAACGCGCTGGTGGCTGCCGTCGGGGATGATGAGTTCAGCGGTTCGACCTATCTTTTCCGCAATCTCGATACCGCCACCGGTTCCGTGACGGAATCCGTAAAGCTCATTTCGAGCGACCGCGCCCCTAACACGGACTTCGCATCCTCCGTGAGCCTCTCTGGAAATGCTGCTTTGGTCGGCGCGATCCATAACTCGGACTCTCTCGGCGCAGTTTACCTCTACACCGATCTCGATGCGGCCACCGGCACCATCACCGAAAACGTCCGGCTCACCCCCACCATCGGCGGGACGGTCCGGAATCTCTTTGGATCATCGGTCAGCCTGGATGGCGATGGCTTTTTGATCGGAGCCGGGGAAGGCAACGGAGCCGCGCAGCTCTCCGGCACGGCTTATAGTGGCAGCGTGAGTTCGCTGACAAAGCTCGACGTGGGGAATGCGAGCCGGAGCATTAGCGGCATCAGCTTCAGCTCTCGGGACAACTGGATCATCGGCGATACAACTGACGCAAATCAGGTTACTCTCGGCATCCTAGATACGGCGAAGGTTGTCCTGGCTGGCAAGGCGGTGTTCATCGGAAGAAACGCCGGCTCGGACCGCAATAGCTTGCGGATCGACGGCACCCTGAATACAACGGTAGTGTCTATCGGCGCGGTCGCTGGCAACACAGGCAACGTGCTGCAACTCGAAGACACCGCTACTTTTGCGGCGAGCGCCTTTCGCCTTGCCCCGGACAATCTGCTCAAGATCGAGGGCAACTTCACGGCCATTAATACTCTCCTGACTTACCTGGGATCAACCAGCCTCCAGGTCTGGGACGGTGGGGTCTGGCGGTCCGTGGACAACAGCAATCACGCGAACTTGATCGTTTCATCCTTCAACGCCGGCTACACGGAAATCGCTTCCGTGTTGCGGTCGCAGCCGGGGCCTCTTCCCACCCTTACTATCATCCCGGCTGCCGTCGGCACGGCTACTCTCGCGTGGCTGCCGGCGTCGCCGGGTTTTGTGCTCCAGGAAAATTCAACCCTTGACGCGGCGACCTGGCAGAACTCCGCGAGCGGCGCGCAAAACCCGGTGACCGGCCCCGCCGGCCCCGGCAACCGCTTCTTCCGCCTGCGCCGCCCGTGACAAACAAGACAACCTTCAATGCACCAACTCTCCATGAAAACTTACCTGAAAATCCTTCTCTTACTTCTACTCGTCGGGCCCGGACCCGCCTTCGCCCAAAGCCTCAGCGCTCCCTTGTTGACCACCTTCACCAACCCCACGCCCACGCAAAGCGACTATTTCGGTGCATCGGTGGCAGCGTTTGGAAACGATCGGGTGCTCCTGGGTTCGGAGGGAGGCGTGGCTTATCTTTACAACACCAGCGGCACGCTGCTGCGCAACTTCACCGTTTCCGACCCGGCGGCCGTCGGATTTGGTTACCCGGTCGTGGCGGTCGGTGATCGCGTCGTTGTCAGCGCCTTCAGCTACGGAACAACCGCGCAAAACGGCAGAGCCTACTTGTTTAGCACCAATGGCACGTTACTGACGACGTTTACCAATCCCAATCCGGCACGGGTGCAGGCGTTCGGCGCGAGCGTGGCAGCACTCGGCAACGACCGCGTGCTGATTGCCGGCCCAGCGGACGTCAACAAGGGCGCGCCTTATCTCGGGGAGATCTATTTGTTCCGGACCAACGGCACCTTGCTGACCACCTTTACCAATCCCGCGCCAGCGGCGACGTTCAACGGGTTCGGCGCGAGCGTGGCGGCGCTCGGAAATGACAGGGTGGTCGCGGGAGCCTATTTCGGCAACATAGGCGCCTCCCAGGCGGGAGCAGCGTATTTGTTCAACACCAACGGAACCCTGTTGACCACCTTCACCAATCCCGTTCCGGTGGCGAATGCCCATTTCGGCTCGGCCGTGGCCACCGTAGGAACGGATCGCATCCTCATCAGCGAGATTGACGGGGCGAATGGGGGAGCGGCTTACCTCTTCAGCACCAATGGCACGCTGATCACCACCTTCACCAATCCCACTCCGGCGGCTGGCGACTCTTTCGGCCAGTCGGTGGCGGCGGTGGGCACCAGCCGGGTGCTCATTGGGGCACACTCTGACGACACCGGCGCGGTGAATACCGGCGCCGCGTATTTGTTCAGCACCAATGGCACATTGCTGACCACCTTCACCAATCCCACTCCTGCGGTCGCCGATCTGTTCGGCTTCTCCGTGGCGGCGGTGGGGAAAGATCAGGTGCTCGTCGGTGCGTTCTCCGACAACACGGGCGCGACGGATACCGGGGCGGCGTATTTATTCGCGCTGCCTTATCCGCCTTTGAGCATCGCGCGGAACGGTTCCACGGTTTCGCTGAAATGGACCACGCCCGAAACCGGGTTGGCGCTCCAACAAACTGCCGCGCTCAGCACTTCTCCCGTCTGGAGCGACACGACCAATTCGGTTTCCATCAACGGCCAGACGAACGTCGTCCAGCAACCCATCGCCGGAGGAAACACCAACCGCTTCTTCCGACTACGCCGGCCGTGAGAATGGCGTGCATTCACAGGTGGAGAAATCGAAACCCAATTATCACGAAAAATTTACCGAGAGAAAAACACCAACCGGAGTAGCCGCTATGAA